>Ga0207674_10001888_pt1 | contig 26661 bp, 24 predicted proteins | sample KBSCornC72_FD_184303 | JGI IMG/M metagenome (GOLD analysis project Ga0207674, IMG submission 184303) | Corn rhizosphere microbial communities from Kellogg Biological Station, Michigan, USA - KBS Corn C7-2 (SPAdes) (version 2) | ecosystem: Host-associated > Plants > Roots > Rhizosphere > Soil ...
TGCCGTATAGAAGTTCGAAATCTCGATATAGCTGTCGGGCCGAACGGGATGTGCGAGGGGGCCCGCATCCTCGGGGAATTGCGCGGCGCGGAGTACCCGAACATCCTCGATCCGCTTCACGGGAGCGCTGCCAATGTCCGCAGAGAAGCTCTGGTCGCGGAAAACGGTGAAACCTTCCTTCAGCGATAGCTGAAACCAGTCGCGGCAGGTGACCCGATCGCCCGACCAGTTGTGAAAATATTCGTGGCCGATAACCCGCGAGATATTGTCGAAGTCGCCGTCAGTCGCGGTTTCCTGGTCGGCGAGCACATAGGCCGAATTGAAGATATTGAGGCTCTTGTTCTCCATTGCGCCCATATTGAAATCGTTGACGGCGACGATGTTGAATTGGTCCAGATCGTATTCGCGCCCGTAAACTTTCTCGTCCCAGGCCATGGCGAGCTTGAGGCTGTCCATTGCGTGCTGCGTCTTCGGCAGGTCGGCTTCACGCACCCAGATGGCGAGATCGACCTTCCGGCCACTCATCGTCGTGAAGGTATCGCGATTGGCCTGAAGGTCGCCGGCGACGAGAGCGAACAAATAGCTTGGCTTGGGAAATGGGTCTTCCCATTCGGCCCAGTGGCGGTCGTCCGCTTCACCATGTGCGACGCGGTTCCCATTCGAAAGCAGAACGGGAAAACGCTTGGCATCCGCTTCCATCCGCACGCGATATTTGGACAGGACGTCCGGCCGGTCGGGGAAGAATGTGATGCGCCGGAAGCCTTCCGCTTCACATTGCGTGCAGAGCATTCCCCCCGAAGCGTAGAGGCCCATCAGCTTGGTGTTCGTGGCGGGCGTGATCTCGACGATCGTTTCAACGGTCGCGCGGTTTCCGGCGAGTTCGATGACCAGCGTCGATCCGTCCATCCGCCACTCGGCATCGCCACCATCGAGCTTCACGGAAACCGGCTTCAGCCCATCGCCATCGAGCCTCAGCGGTCGGTCGTGATCACCGTTGCGTTGAACCTCCAGCGTCGCTCGGACACACGTACGTTCAGGATCCAGGTCGAAGTCGAGCCTGATCTCCGGTACGAGCCAGTCCGGCGGTCGGTAGTCTTCGCGACGGATCGCGGCATGTGTTGGAGGTTGCGGCGTCTCTGTGGGCGCCTGGGTCGGGTCGGTGATGGTTCGTACGTCGAGCATCCGAGCCGTCTAGGGAGCGGTTCATTGGCACGCAATCCGAGCCGGCGCATTGACGAACCAGCGCATCGCGCTTGAGAGGAGCATGACGATGATCAGGTCAGCCTCGATTGTCCTGGCAGCTTTGGGGTCACTAGGAGCGGCATGCGCGATGCAGGGCCCGCCAGCTCAGGCCGCAGGCCCGACGCCTGCCCGGCAATGTTTCCTCGCCCGCCAGGTCAACGGCTATTCACCGGTCTCGGACGACGTCGTCGACGTCCAGGTCGGCGCGAACCATTATTATCGGCTGGAGCTTTCCGGCGCCTGCCCGAATGCCGAGTGGTCGCACCGGGTGGCGCTCCGGACGACCGGTGGCGGATCCTGGATCTGCCAGGGCCTCGATGCAGAAATCATCGTTCCGGACCCGAGCGGTGCGCAGCGATGCCTCGTCACCGATATCAAGCCGATCACCAAGGCCGATTGGATCGCGGGGCGGCACCCGCACAAGTAATCAGGCTGCGTCCGGCGCGGAGACCGGCGTCTTGCCGCGGCTGAGCGCGCCAACCATTCCGCCCAGCGCCAGCAGAGCGCCGGCGATGGTCGTCGGCGTCCAGCGATAACCTTCGAGTGCGGTGGAGAACCCCATCGCGATGATCGGCACGATTACGCTCGAATAGGCGGCCTTCGCCGGGCCGATCTTGCGCACGACGGGATAATAGAGGCTGAAGGTCAGGACGGACGCCGCAAGCGCGAGATAGATGAGACCCGCCCAATAGGTCGGCCGCCAGTCCAGTACGGGCGCGCCGGTGAAAATGATTGCGATCGTCCCGTCGATCAACGCTCCCGCCGTCATCGACCAGGCCAGCATGGTGAAAAGCGGAAAGCGCCGCACTTCCGGTCGCGCCTGGAGCACATTGGCCGTCGACGCGCCGAGCATGCCCGCAAAGGTGAAGATGATCCCGGCAAAGACCTGCCGTGACGCGGCCGCATGTTCGTTCAACTCATGCAGAAACAGCAAGATAATCCCGCAGACGGCAACGAAGGAGCTGAGGACGAAGCGTTGGCTGGGACGTTGCCCGAGGAATGCCCAGGCGAGCAGACTGCTCGGAATCAGCAGGAGCGCAAAGACGGTCGCGACGACTCCGGACGTGATATGGCGCTCGGCCATGTAGACCGCGTTGAAGTTGACGCAGAATTGCGTGAACCCGAGCACGATAACGGCGAGCACTCCACGCCGGTCCAGCCTGAGGTCCTCGCCTTTGGCGATGGCGATGACGAACATCGCAGTCGCGGCGATAATGAAGCGGTAGGTCACCGACCATTGCGGCGGAACGACGCCGAGCTGGCCGCGGATCACGATCCAGGTCGAGCCCCAAATCGCCGTGAAGATAACAAAGGGCAGGACGACCGAACGAAGCCGATCGCCGTCAGCTGGCTCAGAATGCTTCTCGCCCTGCGCGAGGTCCCTCGGCCTCATGGGCACGGATTAACCGATCGCTGTTCCGTTTCGCCAATCAAAGGCCGGTCCCGGACGATAAGAGCAGTTTATGCGGAAAGCAGGCCGCCGATGGCGGACGCGAGCTGCTCGACGGCTTGCTGCTGCGAATCCCAGCTCGTCACGAGCCGGATTTCGCCGGGGCCCCAGTCATAGAAGTCGAAGCCCTGCGCCCGAAGCTTACCCGCCTCGCCGGGGCTGACGCGGAGGAAGATCTCGTTCGCTTCGACCGGGTAAACCAGGCGATCCGGAATGGCTCTGGCCAGCGTCTGGGCCGCCGCATTGGCGGACCGAGCATTTTCAAGCCACAGCCCATTCTCAAGCATCGCCAGGATCTGCGCGGCGAGCATCCGGCCCTTCGATAACAAGTGCCCCGCCCTTTTCCTTCGAACTGCGATTTCGTCCGCGAGCTCGGTCCTGAACAGGATCAGGCACTCGGCATTGAGCCCACCGTTCTTGGTGAAGCCGAAGGACAATGCATCGACGCCGGCGCGCCAGCTTACATCAGCCGGACTCTCGCCCGTCGTTGCGAGTGCATTGGCGAAACGGGCGCCATCCATGTGAAAGCCGAGGCCGCGCGCCTTCGCCAGCTCGCCGAGTGCGGCAACCTCCGAGGCTCGATAGACGAGGCCATATTCCGTCGAATTGGTGATCGAGACCACGCCGGGCTGGACTTGATGGACGTCAGCCCGAATCCGGTCGCAAGCGCCCGCGACGCTTTCGGGGACGATCTTCGCTCCGCTGCCATCGAGCAGAACCAGCTTAGCTCCGCCGGTGAAGAAACCGGGCGCTCCTGCCTCGTCGACCTCGATATGCGCATCCTTGTGGCACAAGATGCTGCGGTAGGGTGGGCAAAGCGCCGCGAGCGCGAGGCAATTGGCAGCCGTGCCGGTCGACACCCAAAAGGCACGCACTTCCGTCTCGAACAATTCCGAGAAAGCGGCGTCCAGACGCCTGCTCCACTGGTCCTCGTCGTACGGAGAATCGAGCCGATTGGATTCGGCGATCGCCTCGATCACCTTCGGATGAGCAGCCGCGGCGTTGTCCGAGACAAAGTGCATTCACCGCGAATGACGGCGATGCCGAAGCTCGTCAATGTAAGGAGAGAGTGGTGCTGCCGGTGAGGATTGAACTCACGACCTCAGCCTTACCAAGGATGCGCTCTACCACTGAGCTACGGCAGCATTTTGTCTGGAAGACGCGCGCCTATGACGGCGCGGCCCCAAAGCTGTCAACCCGGCTTGCAGCGCGGGGAGGGTCACGGCATGTGATTGGCGTGGCTGGAAAAGACAAGAAACGCGAGGAGCGGCTCGCAGCGGCGCTCAGGGACAATCTGAAGCGTCGAAAGGCCCAGTCGCGTGAAAAGACCGATCCGACGAAAGAAACTCCCAAGCGCGATTAACGCGGACGGTTCTCCGTGCCCTTTCCGGCCGTGATGAAGAGAGCGACGACGGGCTCGTTCGTGTCGGCCGTGTGCCAGGCGCCTGGAGGGTTGATCGCATATTCTCCGGGCCCGAGATCGAAACTCCGCTCCGTTCCATCGGGAAGCTCCTGGCGGAGGGTCATATGGCCTTGAAGGCAGCACACCACTTCGTCGCCCGCCGGATGAACCTCCCAGCTCGTCCAGGATTCCTCGAAACGATAGAGCGCGACGAGACGGCCTTCATCGAGGTCGTCGCCATGCCGCTCCATATAGCCGTCATACCATTCGAAGCCCGTGAATTGCGGCTGCGGGATGGCCTTCGCTCCCGTTCCCAGGTGGATCGGGAAGTCGAAGAGCGACCGGCCCTGCGGCATCAGGGCAACTCGATCGCCGCGCAGGCCGACTGAAGCCATTCGAGATCCTCGCCCGAAAGGTTCGGCCCGATCTTGGCCAGCACGTGCGCATGGTAGCAGTTGAGCCAGGCGAGTTCCTCGGGTTCGAGCATCCCGACGTCAATCAGGCGCCGATCGATCGGCGCGAACGTAAGGGTCTCGAAACCGAGCATTTCCTTCTCCGCGCCTTCGATTTCGCGATCGACGACAAGCACGAGATTCTCGATTCGGATGCCGTATTCGCCCGTCTTGTAATAGCCGGGTTCGTTCGAGAGGATCATGCCGGCAACGAGAGGCTCATCGCCGCCGCTCTGGCTGCTTCCGACGGGCGAAATGCGTTGCGGCCCTTCGTGAACCGAAAGGAAGCTGCCGACGCCGTGCCCGGTGCCGTGCGCATAATCGAGCCCCGCTTCCCACAATGGGCGCCGGGCAAAACTGTCGAGCTGGCTTCCGCGCGTGCCCTTCGGGAAGACCGCGGTCGCAATGGCGATATGGCCCTTGAGGACGCGGGTGAAGCGATCCTTCATTTCCGCTGTCGGTTCGCCGATCGGGACGGTGCGGGTAATGTCGGTCGTGCCATCCACATACTGGCCGCCCGAATCGATCAGGTAGAGCGTTCCAGTCTCGAGCTTGCGATTGGTTTTTTCGCTCGACTTGTAGTGAACGATCGCGCCGTTGGGCCCTGCTCCCGAAATGCTGTCGAAGGAGAGGTCGCGAAGCTCGGGCGACTCGCGACGCAAGGCCTCGAGATGATCCGACGCCTTGAGCTCGTCGACATCCCCCTTCGGCGCTTCCTCGTCGATCCAGTGGAGAAAGCGGGCGATGGCCGCGCCGTCGCGTTCCTGCGCGGCCTTCTGACCGGCAATTTCGGCAGGATTCTTGATCGCCTTCGGAAGAATCGTGGGATCGCGCATCGGGATGATCCTGGCGCCCGCCTTCTCGAGTGCCTCGAAAATCGCCGCGACCGCGCGTTCGGGGTCTACGACGACCGTCTTGCCCTTGAGCTCGCTCAGCGCGCTCTCGAACTCCGCCCGTTCATGCAGCCGGACGCCGTTGCCGAGATGCTGCCGAACGTCGGCCCCGATTTTCTCGGAGGCAACGAAGAGGTCGGCAGTGCCGTCCGCATGGACGAGGGCATAGGCCAGAGCGACGGGTGTATGCGTCACGTCCTGGCCGCGCACGTTGAACGCCCAGGCGATCGAATCGAGCGCCGACAGCACCGCGGCGTCCGCATGCTGTTTCGCCAGCCAGTCGCCGATTTCGGTGCGCTTCTCCGCCGCCGATTTGCCGGCATGCTCATCCGACTGAACGATCAGGTGCGCCTTCGAGGCTTCGGGGCGATCGCTCCAGATCTCGTCGATCGGGTTTCGCTCCACCGGCACCAGTTCAGCGCCTCGGCTGGCGAGCGCCTCCTTCGCTTTCTTTACCCAGTCGCGCGTGTGCAGCCAGGGATCATAGCCGATGCGCGCGCCCTCCGGCGCATGCTCCTTGAGCCATTCGGTCGTGCTCGTTTCGGGAACCGACTGGTAGCTCCACTCGGTCGGCGAAACCTGTTGGCGGACCTGGAGCGTGTAGCGGCCGTCGACGAAGATCGCGGCCTCCTCCGGAAGGACGACCGCGGAACCGGCCGAGCCCTGAAAGCCGGTCAGCCATGCCAGGCGCTGGGCATAGCTCCCGACATATTCGCTCATATGCTCGTCGGTGAGCGGAACCACGAAGCCGTCGAGCTTTTCGGCTTTGAGCTGCTCGCGAAGGGCCTTCAGGCGATCGGCGTAACTGGACATCAGCGCTTACTCCCTCGGCGCCCAGCTAGTCCTTGCAGCGGCATTGTTAAAGACCTGTGCTGAGCCGGAAGTTGCCAAAGTTGGCAGCGACACGCGCGCGCGCGCGAGGATCAACCCCGAAAGCGGGAATGTGGTTCATCGCCGAGCCCATGCGCCAAATGGGATCGTGTAGGACAGGATTAGTTCGCTTTCATCTCGCCCGCATCGCATCCGGTGAATTTGGGGTGGACGCAGCGTCGCCGATACTGTTTCGAGATGCGTTATGGACAAGCCCGTCGAATTTCCCGCTCCGCCGATCGCCGAGAAGCGCCCCTACAGCTACGAACGCCACGGAGTGACGATCGAAGACCCCTGGCACTGGATTCGCGACCCCAAATATCCAGAGGTCGAAGACCCTGATGTCCTCGCCTATCTCCATGCGGAGAACGACTATTTCAACAGCTGGGAAGCTCGCCACAAAGGGCTGATCGACGAGCTTTTCGAGGAGATGAAGGGCCGCATCAAAGAGGACGACAGCTCGGTCCCGATCAAGGATGGCGACTTCCTCTATTGGTGGGCATTTCGCCCCGGCACCCAATATCGGACCTGGTATCGCAGGCGCGTTAGCGGCGGCGGCGAACAAATCATCTTCGACGAGCCGGTCGAGGCGGAGGGCAAGGACTATTTCCGCCTTGGGGCGCTCGAAGTCAGCCCGGACGCGCGGCTCATCGCGGTCCTGGTCGATGATAACGGCTCCGAGCGCTTCCACCTGCGCATCCGCGATCTCGCCACCGGAAAGGATATCGAGACGGTCACCGAAGTCGGGATCGGCCAGCCGGTCTGGACGTCCGACAGTGGAGGAATCGTCTTCACCGAGGTCAACGAACATTGGCGGAGCTATCGCGCGCGCTATCACCGGCTAGGGTCGCCAGCCGCTGACGACATCACGATTTATGAGGAGACGGAGGAACTCGGCTTTTCCGTCGGGATCGGCAAGTCGCAGGACAAGAGCCTGATCTTTGTCTCGACCGGCGACAATGCAACCAGCGAGGTTCGCTTCGTTTCGGCCGGGGATCCGGCGCAGCCGCTGACGCTGATTTCAGCCCGCAAGCCCCGGCGCGAATATCATGTCGACGCTGCGCATGGGAAACTCTGGATCCACACCAACGACGATCATGTGAACTTCCGCATCGCCGAGGCCGATCCGGCGAATCCCGAAGAGTGGCGGACGGTGATCGCCGGCTCCGCGCGGGTCTACCTGACCGGAGTGACTTCGTACCGCGATCACCTTGCGATCAGCAGCCGCGTCGATGGGCTCGATCAGCTCCTGTTGCGTACCTATTCGGGGGAAGAGGCGCGCATCCCGTTCAAGGAGGCGAGCTACAGCGCCTTCTTCCACGGCAATCCGGAATATGCGCCCGACTCATACCGCCTCGGCTACTCCTCGATGGTCACGCCGATGACCACCTATGATTATCACCCGGCGAGCGGCGAGCTCGAGGTGCGCAAGGTTCAGGAAATCCCATCGGGCTACGACGCTTCGCAATATGCGACCGAGCGGCTGATGATCGGCGCCCGGGACGGCGTGAAGGTGCCAGTATCGATCGTCTACCGGAAAGGCTTCGAGAAAGACGGCAGGGGGCGCCTCTTCCTCTATGGTTACGGCGCCTACGGAATGGCGGTCCCGCCGGTCTTCAACAGCAATCGCATCAGCCTGCTCGATCGCGGCTGGGCCTGCGCGGTCGCACATATCCGCGGCGGCGACGACCTCGGCTATCAATGGTTCCTCGACGGCAAGCTCGAAAAGCGCACAAACACGTTCAACGACTTCGTCGACGTTGCGAAAGGATTGATTGCAGCCGGCTTCACCAAAGCGGGTAGCATTGCGATCAACGGCCGCTCGGCAGGCGGCGAGCTGGTTGGTGCAGTGGTCAACACCGATCCCGAGCTCTGGGGAGCGGTTGTCGGCGATGTCCCGTTCGTCGACGTCGTGAATACGATGCTCGACGACACGCTTCCACTGACGCCTGGCGAATGGCCGGAGTGGGGCAATCCGATCGCCGACAAATCCGTGTTCGATTACATGCGGACCTATTCGCCGTACGACAATGTGAAGGCGCAGGATTACCCGCCGATGCTGATCACCGGTGGCCTCACCGATCCGCGTGTGACTTACTGGGAACCGGCGAAATGGGCGGCGAAGCTCCGCGCGACCAAGACCGATGACAATTTGCTGCTGCTGAAGATCAACATGGGCGCAGGCCACGGCGGGAAATCCGGCCGGTGGGAAGGCCTTGCAGAGGTTGCGGAGACGTATGCTTTCATGATCACCGAGGTCGATCGGCCTTAAACCTCTCCCGCTTGCGGGAGAGGGTGTCTCGCCGATAGGTGAGCGGGTGAGGGACTGTTCTTACCGGAGCAAGTGTGACGACGATCGGGAAAACGAGCCCCCACGCACGAAAGCTGCGTCGCGACGCAACGGACGCCGAACGCCGCCTTTGGTATTATCTGCGCGATCGGCGCCTAGGGGGATTCAAGTTCAGGCGACAAGTCACGATCGGTCCTTTCATCGCCGACTTCGCATGCATTCCTTGCAAGCTGATCGTTGAGGTGGACGGCTCGCAGCATAATGAATTAGCTGATCGACCGCGAACCGAATGGCTCGAGAATCTCGGCTGGCGAGTCCTCCGGTTCTGGAACAACGACGTGCTTCAAGACACCGAAGGTGTCATGTTCACGATTCTTGCGGCATGCCGGGCGAAGGAGGAATTACCCTCACCCTGCCCTCTCCCGCTTGCGGGAGAGGGGCTTTGATGCGGGCGACCTTCGAGCTCGACTTCGTCGCTCGGCCCGAGCACATCGACGAACTTGGGCACGTCAACAATGCGGTCTGGGTTCAGTGGATCCAGCAGGTCGCGGTTGCACATTGGGAAGCCGTCGCTCCACAGGCCCACAAGGACGCTTATTTCTGGGTCGTGATCCGGCACGAGATCGATTACCTGCGCGCCGCTTTCGAAGGCGATCATATCAGCGCGCGAACCTGGGTCGGCGAAGCACCGAAAGGCGCAAAGTTCGACCGCCACGTCGAATTCACCGGCAACGACGGGCGCACCTGCGTCCGCGCCCGTACCGACTGGGCAATCATCGACAAGGCGCTCGGGCGGCCGATCCGCGTTCCCTCCGAGGTGGTAGCGCCCTTCATATCGCCGGAGTAAGCAGCCGCCGATGACCCGCCCGATCTTCTACGAATATTTCCGATCATCCGCGGCCTATCGCGTCCGGATTGCGCTCAAGCTCAAGGGAATCGACTACGAAAGCCGCCAGATCGACCTTCGCGAAGGCGAGCAAAGATCGGACGAATATCGCGCGATCAACCCGCAAGGCCTCGTCCCGATGCTCGAGGTGGACGGCCATCGGATCACCCAGAGCCTGGCGATCATCGTTTATCTCGACATGCGCTATCCGAACCAGCCGTTGCTGCCGGCATCCGCGGATGCCCGATCGCACGTGATTTCCCTTTCTGAAACGGTCGCCTGTGACATCCACCCGCTCAACAACCTGCGGGTGCTCAAATATCTGAAAAGCGAGCTGGGCCATTCGCAGGAAGACGTCGATCGCTGGTATGCGCACTGGATCACGGAGGGACTGTCCGCGCTCGAGGCCCTCGCGGCGCCGCGCGCCGGTACATTCCTTTTGGGGGACGGGCCGACGGCGGCCGATTGCTGCCTCATCCCGCAGCTTTACAATGCCCGACGCTTCAACGTGCCGCTCGACGATTATCCGACACTGCTGCGCGTCGACGAGAATGCGAATAGACTGGACGCATTCGCCGCCGCGCATCCCGATCGCCAGGAGCAACCGCAATGAACCGCGTGGACAGCATCAACCGAGGCATGACGGCGGACTTCAAACCGCTCGAATTCGTCGAGATCCCCTCGCTCGAGGGAAAGGTCAGCGATGAGGAGTGGGCGATCCGTGTCGATCTGGCGGCTGCCTATCGAATGGTGGCTTATTATGGCTGGGACGACCTCATCTTCACCCACCTCTCGGCGCGCATACCGGGGCCCGAGCATCATTTCCTGCTGAACCCGTACAATCTGATGTTCGAGGAAGTGACTGCCTCGTCGCTGGTCAAGGTCGACGTCAACGGCAATCCGGTCGATCCGACTCCGTTCATCACCAATCCCGCCGGCTTCACCATCCATTCCGCCATCCACATGGCCCGCGAAGACGCGCATGCGGTGATGCATCTGCACACGCCGCAAGGGCAGGCCGTATCCGCGCACAGCGACGGCCTGTTGCCGCTCACCCAGACAGCGATGCTGATCCGCGGCGACGTCGCGTTCCACGATTATGAGGGCGTTGCGGTCGACCTCGATGAGCGCGATCGGCTCGTCGCCGATCTCGGCACCAGGAATGCGATGATCCTCAGGAACCATGGAACGCTCGCCGTCGGCAAGAATGTCGGCGAATGCTTCGTCCGGCTCTATTATCTCGAGCGCGCCTGCCAGGCGCAGATCATGGCGCTTTCGGCGGGCGACAATATCAACAACCCGCCGCAGGGATCGCCGGAGATCACGGCGAAGCAAGGGGAGGTCGGCGTTCCGCTCGCGGCGAACCTGCTCGCCTGGCCGGCGCTCAAGCGCAAGGCATATCGCCTTGACCCGAGCTTCGCGAGCTAAGCCGGCTCAGCCACTTTTTCTCGTGCGAACATCGCGGGATCATATTGCGCGCGGGACGAGATCGCGATCCGATTCCACGTGTTGATCAATGCGGCCGCGAGAGTCAGCGCCGCGATTTCTTCATCCGAGAAGAAGCGCTTGAGGTCGTCAAACGCATCCTTGCCGGCGTGGCTTTCGGCGATCAGCGTAATCTCCTCGACCCACTGAAGCGCTGCTCGCTCCTTCTCGCTGAACGCCGAGCTTTCCGACCAGGCATCGAGCAAGAGCAGCCGCTCGGCAGAATCGCCGTCACGCAACGCTTCGTGCGTGTGCATTCCGATACAGAAAGCGCAGCCGTTGATCTGCGAAGCCCTCAGCTTGATCAGGTGGTAGAGCTGCCGATCGATCTTCCCGGCAATGGCCTGTTCGAGCTGGAGGAGGTGCTTGTAGGCCTCCGGGGCGAGCTTGGTGATGTCCATCCGCATCGGTTCAACCACGGTCGATCTCCTTCCGAACGGGCCTATGCGCCTCCATGAAGACGGCGAAAAGACAGCTGCGCCATGCCGACACGACCTTGCGATGATCAGCCGTGCCTGCAATGCCGTGACCTGTGACGGGGAAGGCAGCATCGGTCAGCGACTATCGGGCACTCGCGAAGGCGAGGCTGCCGCGATTTCTCTTCGAGTATCTGGACGGCGGTTCCTACGATGAGGTAACTCTCCGCAGGAACGTCGAGGATCTGCAGTCCGTCGCGCTGAGGCAGCGCGTGCTGCGCGACGTGTCGGAGATCGACCTTTCGACCGAGCTGTTCGGCAAGAGCTGGGCCATGCCGGTGGGCCTCGGGCCGGTCGGCCTGTCCGGATTCTACGCCCGGCGCGGCGAAGTCCAGGCCGCGAAGGCCGCGGCCGCCGCGAACATCCCGCTTGCATTGTCGACGCTTAGCGCCTGCTCGATCGCGGAAGTCGCCCGTGCCGCTCCCCCGTGGTTCCAACTCTACATCGTGAAAGACCGCGGTTTCGTCAGCGCCATGATCGAACGCGCTCGCGAGGCCGGGTGCGGAGCCTTGTTGTTGACCGTCGACCTCGCGGTGCCCGGCACGCGTTACCGCGACTATCGTTCGGGCCTGTCGGGATCGATCCGCGGGAAAGCCAGCCGCTTTCGGCAGGTCGCCGCCCGGCCCGGCTGGGCCTGGGACGTGGCAGTGCACGGCCGCCCGCTCACCTTTGGAAACCTCGAACCACTTCTCGGCGCCGGGGCGGCGCTCGAGGATTTGATGGGTTGGGTCGGCGCCAATTTTGATGCGAGCGTCAGCTGGGCTGACGTCGAATGGGTCCGGGCCCAGTGGAAAGGGCCGCTGATCATCAAGGGCATCCTCGATCCTGACGATGCGCGGGCGGCCGCTTCGAGCGGTGCCGACGGGGTCGTCGTTTCCAATCACGGCGGCCGCCAGCTCGACGGAGTCAGCTCGACGGCTCGGGCCTTGCCCGCGGTTTCCGATGCGATCGCAGGCCGATCGAAGATATTCGCCGACGGCGGGGTGCGCTCCGGCCTCGACGTGGTGCGAATGCTCGGTCTCGGAGCCGATTTTGTGCTGCTCGGCCGGGCCTGGGCTTATGCGCTCGCGGCTCGCGGCGAGGCCGGAGTAGCGCATGTCCTCAAGCTTATCGAAGCCGAGATGAAGGTCGCGATGGCACTGACGGGCGTCACCAGGATCGAACAGATCGACGAGCAGATCCTCGATCGATCAGGCAATCAAGCGACGTTCTGAACAGAATCCCGTTCTTCCCGAAACAGCGTTTCGACATCCGCCGCGGTCATCGGTTCGGCGAAGAGGAAGCCTTGCACTGACGAGCAGCCGTGCGAGCGCAGTTCCATGAGCTGCGCAGTCTCCTCGACACCTTCGGCCGTCGTTTCGATGCCGAGCGCCTGCGCCAATTCGGTAATCGCGCGCACGATCGCGCTCGCACCGTCGCGGGTCAGCAAATTCTGGATGAAGCTTCGGTCGATCTTCAATTTGTCGAACGGGAAGCTCTGCAGGTAGCTCAACGACGAATAGCCCGTGCCGAAATCATCCAGTGCAACCCGGATCCCGAGTTTGCGTAGCGAATGCAGCAGTCGAAGCGTCGCTTCTCCGCCTTCGAGGAAGATCGATTCGGTGATCTCCACCTCGAGCCGGCCCGGAGCCAGACCGCTGTTCGCCAGCGCCTGGAGGATTGTCTCCTGCAGTCCGCCGCGATGGAACTGAACCGGCGAGACGTTGACCGCGATCCGGATGTGCTCGGGCCATGTCATCGCGCGGGAACAGGCCTCGCGGATGACCCAGGCGCCGATCGGCACTATCAGCCCCGCCTCCTCGGCCACGGGTACGAACTCCGCCGGAGATATCAGCCCGCGCTTCGGATGATTCCAGCGCAGCAGCGCTTCGAACGAGCAGATTCGATTCTGCTCGAGATCGAACAAAGGCTGATAATATAATTCGAATTCGCCTCGATCGATCGCCTGGCGAAGGTCGGTCTCCAGCTGGCGGCGGACCTGCGCGCGTTCGTTGAGGCTCTCCTCGAAGAAGGCAAAGGTGCCGCGACCGGCTTCCTTCGCGCGGTAAAGCGCCAGATCGGCGTTCTTCAGCAAGGCTTCGCCATCCGTTCCATCGTCCGGGGCAAGGGCGATTCCAATGCTCGTCGTTGGAATGATCTCATTCCCGTCGATCCGCAGGGGCTGCGAGATCGCCGAAAGGATGTCGCGCGCAAGGCGATCGACGGCCTCGCGATCTTGACCCAGGGCCTGGAGAACCACGAACTCGTCGCCGCCGAGCCGGGCGACGAATTGCCCACGAGCCGCATGCATCAGCCGCTGTCCGGCTTCGACGAGCAATGCATCGCCGGCCGGATGGCCGAGCGTGTCGTTGATCACCTTGAACTGGTCGAGATCCAGGCAGTGGAGCGCAAACAGGCTGCCGTTGCCCCTCGACGCCCGGAAAAGATGATCGAGCTGCTGCTGGAACATGGTTCGGTTGGGAAGGCCGGTGAGGACGTCGTTGAACGCCAGCTGCGTGATTCGCTGCTCGCGTTCGGCGATCTTGCCGACCATTTCGTTGAAGCTCGCGGCGAGACGCGCGAGCTCGTCGCGTCCGCGCACCCGCACCTGAACATGCTCACCTGAAGCGAGGCGCCCCGCGGCATCGTCGAGACGCGCAAGCGGTTGCGTAATCTTTCCCGCGGCCCGCCAGGTTGCGAGCCCCACAAGGAGCAAGCCCAGTAACGTCATGACGGCAAGCGCCAGCTGCAGCTTGCGCGCGCTCTCGAGCGCTTCGGCCTTGGGATAAGCCAGCAGGAGGATTGCCCGGTCGCCGCTCGCAAAAGTGGGAAGCGGCTTGGCCAGCGCGATTGAGCGGTCGCCCGCGACCTGCATCTCGAATGCCGCCTTCCTGCGGACATGGCGTTCAGCAAGGCCGGCAGCCGCCTGATCGACGCTCGGCATGCTGCCCACGGCCTCTGACCAGCGGCGGTGGCTCTGCGCCAAGACCGCGGCCTGCAATGGGATCGCGGAAAGCTTCTCGAGCGATCGCATTTCACGCTCATCCAGGTCCGCGGCGAATACGACCCAGCCGAGGAGAGTCGGGGCCATGATCGGCGCCCCGACGAGCTGTCGCGGACGTCCCGAGAGAACGGCGACACCCGTCAGGCGACCGTCGTCCAGCGGCCCCCAGAGGTTCGCGGCCTCGTTCGATTGCACGGCGGGGTCGATCCCCCACACACGACCGTCAGCGCTGACGATGAAAGCCGTTCGCACCCTGAGGCGCGTCGCCGCGTTGCCGAGAGCCGATTGGATCGTCGCCTGATCGCCGGTCGCAACCGCCGCGCGAAAGCCGAAATCGTGGGCAAGCAATTGCGCCGCATTCTGCAGCTCGTGCGAGCGTTGCAGCCAAAGCCGGTCGTAAACCGCGCCGCTGGACTGCAACTGACTCTCGACCTGTCGCGAGGCCGAGCCCGAAATCAACGTCGAGAGTGCGGCCGAGACGATGAGCATGGCCGCCGCGAACAGCAAGGCGAACTGCACCGTGAGCCTGGTACTGAGGGAGCGGAAAGCCCGCACGGATCAATAGTCCATCGACATCGGGACCGGGGGCGGCCGAAGGCGAACCATGAAATTGGCACTGCGCTGCGTTGGCGCGATTGCTTGCTGCAGCGTACCGCCGGGTGCGCGAAGAAACGGATGCCAAACAGTCACCCGCCCAGGCGCGTTGGGCGCATTGCCAAAGGCGGCGATTCCCTGGGCATTCGTACGGGCCGTCCAGGCACTGTCGGTCACCACGATGAAGGCGCTCATCGCGTCGTGGATATTGCAGCCCAAGGCGACGACGCCGGCCCTGTCGAAACGAACGGTGCGCGACTGATCCCTGGCGAAGAGCTTCAGCTCAAACCTTTTTGCGGGCGAGAAGGAATAGACGTGGTGCTTGGTCGGATCGAGGTTCGGGAAGGACACATCCGCGCCGACCGGAACGATCGTCAGGAACGGATGGAATTGCAGGTTTTGCTGTGAGACCACGAAACGTCCGCCGGCCGAAGGGGCGCGGGCCGCGCTTCCAGCCGGATAAAGAGTCACTACTGCGTCTCGAACCGGGCGGCCCGAGGCGTCAACGACGCGCACCGCGAGCGGGGCTGCGAAGAGCGGCGCGGTCAGGCCCAGACCTGCCGCGAACAACAGGAAATTACGCGCCATTCCCGAGTGTTAAGCCAAGAGGGTAAACAGGCCGGTATTCGAGCGTGGTTACCATCGCATTCGCAGTTCGCCCTGCAACTGCGTTTGCTTCTGACGTGGCTGGAGCCCGATTCCGTCGCGATCGTCACGCTTGCTCGACACGTGGAGCAGTTCAACAAGCGCGGTAAACGGCCCGAAATCGCGCTTTCCGGCGATCATCGCCGACCAGCCGCCATCGTCATATTCGCGGCCCCAGACGCTTCCGCGGTCGCGGACGCCAAAGCCTTCGATGCGACCGGCAATTCCGAACGGCCCGAACCTGTGTGTAATCAGCGCGAAAGCCGATCGGAAACGCGCATCGACCCACCGTCTTTCGCCCTCCGGAAAGCCCATCTTCGTACGCCCGCTCATCGCCTGGACCTTGAGTTCGGTATCGCCGCCCAGTTCAGCAGCGCCGGCCAGCTGATTGAACCGCGTGCGCCAGCCCCATTCGGGAGTCATGTTGAAATCTTCGGGATCCGCGCGATTGTCATAACGAAACAGCTCGACGCGAACCGGAATCGGCGGCTGCCAGACGAGTTTGGCATAATAGCCGGGCCGATGAGCAAAGCCGTCGTGAATATCGAGCAGCGGATGGGTAAAAGGGGCCTGATAGCCCAATTGCTCCTCATCCATCGGCGGCAAGGGCTGGCGATGGAACGCCAGCGTCGTCCGGTCGTGCAGCGCCCAACCGCGAAAGGCGAGCAAGGTGCCGGCCGTGTCATTGCCCGCCATGACCGCTGCTGTCGCTCTCAGCTTATGCTCGCCGAGCTCAAGCGCCAATGTGCCTTCGACCGCGACCGGGCGGACCTCCTCGCCGATCCAGCTGTTGATCGCTGACGGCGTGATGCTGTCCTTGACGTGCCAATCCGCGCCTTCATGTTCGAGGCTGATTGGTGGCCACATAAGCCCGGCGCGGGCGGAGAGAGCCAGCTTGCTGCTGCGCATCGGGCGGTAGGTGAGGTAGGCCTGGCTGAGGCCAGCCTCGGTCCGTTCGCCGCCCTGGAGCGATCCGACCACGACCGCTCCGATCGACCAGGCGAATTGCGGCTTCCAGACAAGGCTCACGTTCCCAAGTTGGGGGCGCACACGGAAATCGTCACCGCCGCCGCTCGAGCGCAGCTTTCCGAAGCCGCCGTCGAGCCAACTCTTCTCGCCATCGGTCGCCGTGACCCGGACATCGCCCGAAAGTTCGAGCGTATTGGCCGAGAACAGGTCGACGGACGCGTTGGCCGGCGCGGCCCATAGCGCCGCAAGCGCGCAGCCCAAGGGGACCGCGCTGCTTGTTCGCAGGCGTTTGGCGGCAAAAGCCATGCCTCCGGCTTAAGGAATTAAGGTTAAAATACTGGACACTAACGCACGTAAGTGTTGGTCGGGGAGAGAGGATTCGAACCTCCGGCCCCTGCCTCCCGAAGACAGTGCTCTACCAGGCTGAGCTACTCCCCGACCGGAACCCGCTGAGATGCGACGATCGGTCGCGGCGGGAGCCAAGGCCGCGGCTAGATAGAGGCGGGCTCGTCCGAGCGCAACCGCTATCAGCGGCCGAGGGTATTCAGCCAATCCTCGACACGCACGAACTTCTCGCGCGGGGAGCCGGGGCGAGCATTCGCCGCCTCCGTCTCCTCGATCCTGCGCCAATCGTCATAGTCGGTCGGCATGACTCCGCGGTCTTCGAGCAGCCGCTTCAGAGCCTCGGCACCGGGCTTTCCGCTTTCGCTTCCGGGAGGCATGGCAGTCGCGATCTGGTCGGCGACTTCATAGCCGTCGGGCCGGTTGGTGCCGATCGTTCCCGTCGGTCCACGGCGTGCCCAGCCAACGGCATAAAGCCTTTCAGCGATGCGCCCGTTCTCATTGGTGAACTTTGTCCCACGCTCGTCATAGGCGACGCCTTCGAGCGGCGGGGTCGAATAACCGATGGCCGTGATGATCAGCGAGGCCGGCACTTCGTACGTCTCGCCCGTTCCGCGCGCAGCGCCTTTTTCATCCAGCTGCGTGCGCTCGACGAGGATCTTCTCGGCCTTGCCGTCTCCTTCGATCCGGAGTGGCTTAGCGAAGAAGTCGAAGACCATTCGTTTGGGCTTGGCGACATCGGCGGGGGTGGCCGCGAACTCACGCAGGATATTGATCGACTTGCGCTGGCCGGGTTCGAGCGCATCGTCCGCCTCGACCGGAGGGAAATCGGCGAGGTCCACCACCGGCGATGCCGCTTCGAGGTGGCCAAGTTCGCCCAGTTCCTTGGGAGTCATCGCGATCTGATGCGGCCCGCGCCGGCCGAGGATCGTCACGGTACGGATCGCCGAAACATCGAGCGCATCGAGCGCATGGCCGACGATGTCCGACCCTTCGAATTCGGTCCGTGTCTTCGAAAGGATCCGCGCGCAATCGAGCGCGACATTGCCGTTGCCGATCACCGCGGCATGCGTACCGCCCAGCGGCGGATCGAGGTCGGCGAATTCAGGATGGCCATTATACCAGCCGACAAATTCGCCGGATCCGACGACTCCGGCCAGCTCTTCACCGGGGATTCCGAGCTTGCGATCGTGCGGCGCGCCGATGGCAAGGACGACGGCATCGTAAAGTTCGAGCAGTTCGGCAACCGACACGTCATTGCCCACGCTGACATTGCCGATGAAATCGACGCCGGCGCTTTCGGCTACCTTGTCATAACGCTTGCTGACGGCCTTCAGGGATTGGTGATCAGGCGCCACGCCGAAGCGGATCAGGCCATATGGGACCGGATAACGATCCAGGATGTCGATGCGAGCTTTCTCGCCATAGGCCTTTTCCAGCGCCTCGGCGGTGTAGAATCCCGCCGGTCCTGATCCGACCACCGCGAAATGCCGCATGCGCTGCTCCTGCTTTTGCGGGGATGCTAACGACCGACGAGCGAAAGGGAAGCGTCAGTCCCGCCGATCTTCGAGCAGCAGGTCGCCCTTCTTCTGCAGCATCGCCTGGATCGGAGCGGCGAACATTCCGAGCAGGCCCGGCAGAAGCACCTTCACGTGGACCTTCGTTTCTTCGACGTCGATCGTCGATTGAACGGAGTCCCCGAGCGCGCGGACGTTGAGGTTCAACTGGTCGCCGGACCAGCCAGATTCGACCTTCGCTCCGCCCGGAATATGTTCCTCAAGCCGGTGGATGTTGCTGGCTATTCGGCGGCGCGCCTCGTCGCGGCCCAGTTTGTGCGGAAGATCGACCTCGATGGACTGTGACATCCGCGCGATGTCGGCAGGTGTTCGGCGCTTTTCAAGGCGAACCATGAGAGTATGGTTCCCGGATGCTCCCGCCCGTCGTCATTCTGATGTCCGCCCAAACTCCCACGACGGTGCAAGGTCCCATCGCTCCGATCGCCGTCCCCGCGCTCTTCGACCCGGCAGCCGACTACATCACGGCCGGCCAGGATGAGCCGGGTTATCGTTCCTGGTACCTGGCCGCACCCTGGCGAGCCGCGCAGATCAAGGAGTTCAATACATATCTTGCGACCTGGCAGGTCGCGGGGATCCTCCCGACCTGGCAACTTCTGCGGACGGCGACTTCGTGGAGGGAGTGTGGCGGCCAGCCGTTCGAAGTCCCGCCGACGAGCGAATGGCCGCACATCGTCCAGACTCTCCGCTACGTGCATGATTATGTGATTCCGGCCGTCGGGCCGGTCGAACCGGTCTCCGGATATCGCAATCCGGCGCTGAACCAATGCGCTGGCGGCGCTCCGGAAAGCGCTCACAAGCATTATTCGGCGATCGACATGGTGCCGTTAAGGCCAATGACGCGCGAGCAATTGATGCGAGCCTTGTGTGCGAACCACTCGGAGCATGGGGCCGCCTACGGCGCGGGTCTGGGATTCTACGCTTTCATGCGCTTCCATGTGGACTCGACCAAGTTCCGCCGCTGGAACATGGATCCGGCGGTCGCGGCGGAGTGCCCGCCGCTGATCCATCCAGAGGATATTGCATCCGTGGGCCAGCCAATTCCGGCGGTCACCAGCCAAACGGCGGCACCTGGAGCGACGTCCGCCCAGTCGGCACCGGCCGCAACTGCGCCCGTCGCTGCGGCGCCCGTCCCTGCGGCGCCCGCAATGGCCGCGCAACCGGTCGCCACGCCGGCGCATGGCCCCGAACGGGGACACCAGCACTAGGCTTGTGTTGCCGTACTGCAACACCATATCGGCCCCACAAAGAGGGGTAATGAATGGATTTTGAGAAACTGACCGACCGCGCCCGGGGCTTCCTGCAAGCCGCCCAGACGATCGCGGTTCGCGAACATCATCAGCGCATCGCGCCGGCGCATCTCTTGAAGGCCTTGCTCGACGACGAGCAAGGCATGGCCGCGGGCCTGATCCAGGCTGCGGGCGGGGACGCGCAAACCGCCCGCCGCGAAGTCGATATGCTGGTCTCGAAGATTCCCGCGGTCACGGGCAGCGGCGCGACGCAGGCGCCGGCACTCGACGGCGACACCATCCGCATTCTCGATCAGGCCGAGCAAATCGCGACCAAGGCCGGCGACCAATATGTCACGGTAGAGCGCCTGCTCCTTGCCATGGCGCTCGCCAAGAATACCGACGTTGGCGGGGTGCTGGCGAAGGCCGGCGTCACCGCTCAAAATCTCAATGCGGCAATCGACAAGCTGCGCGGCGGACGGACCGCGGACACCCAGGGCGCCGAGGACCGCTATGATGCGCTCAAGCGCTATGCGCGCGATCTCACCGAGGTGGCCGTACAAGGCAAGCTCGACCCCGTTATCGGCCGTGATGAGGAAATCCGCCGCACGATCCAGGTGCTCGCGCGCCGGACGAAGAACAATCCAGTCCTGATCGGAGAGCCCGGCGTCGGCAAGACGGCGATCGTCGAGGGTCTCGCGCTACGCATCGCCAACGGCGATGTCCCCGACGGGATCAAGGACAAGCGCCTCCTTTCCCTCGATTTGGGTGCGCTGATCGCGGGTGCGAAATATCGCGGCGAGTTCGAAGAGCGACTGAAAGGCGTCCTCGACGAGGTCCGCCAGGCCGCGGGCGACATCATCCTCTTCATCGACGAGATGCACACCCTCGTCGGCGCCGGAAAATCCGAAGGTGCGATGGACGCGTCGAACCTGCTGAAGCCCGCCCTCGCAAGGGGCGAGTTGCACTGCATCGGGGCGACGACGCTCGACGAATATCGCAAGCATGTCGAGAAGGACGCAGCGCTGGAGCGGCGCTTCCAGCCCGTGTTCGTCGGCGAGCCGACCGTTCCCGACACGATCTCGATCCTGCGCGGCCTCAAGGAGAAGTACGAACTTCACCACGGCGTGCGCATCACCGATGCTGCGATCGTGTCTGCGGCGACCCTGTCCAACCGCTACATCACCGATCGTTTCCTCCCCGACAAAGCGATCGATTTGATGGACGAGGCCGCAAGCCGAATCCGCATGGAGGTGGAGTCCAAGCCCGAGGAGATCGAGAATCTTGACCGGCGGATCATCCAGCTGAAGATCGAGCGCGAGGCGCTGAAGAAAGAACAGGACAAAGCGTCCAAGGACCGCCTCGAGAAGCTTGAAGAGGAACTTGCGAACCTTGAGCAGCAGTCTGCCGAGCTGACCCAGCGCTGGCAGGCGGAAAAAGAGAAAATTTCGAGTGAGGCCAAGCTCAAGGAACAGCTCGATTCCGCGCGGATCGAGCTGGAGCAGGCGCAGCGCAACGGCGACCTCGCCAAGGCTGGCGAGCTTCAATATGGACGAATTCCGCAGCTCGAAAAGCAATTGACCGATGCCCAGGCCGCGACTCACGGAGCGATGCTCCGCGAGGAAGTGACCGATCAGGATATCGCGGCGGTTGTCAGCCGATGGACGGGCATTCCAGTCGAACGGATGATGGAAGGTGAGCGCGAGAAGCTGCTGCAGATGGAGCAGGCAATCGGCGCCAGAGTGATTGGCCAGGAAGATGCGGTGAAGGCCGTCTCATCCGCCGTCCGCCGGGCTCGCGCTGGACTGCAGGATCCGAACCGGCCCCTGGGCTCCTTCCTTTTCCTCGGGCCGACAGGCGTCGGAAAGACCGAGCTGACGAAGGCGCTCGCCGAGTTCCTGTTCGACGATGCCCACGCGATGGTCCGCATCGACATGAGTGAATTCATGGAGAAGCATGCCGTCGCACGGCTGATCGGCGCCCCTCCAGGCTATGTCGGTTATGAGGAGGGCGGACTCCTGACCGAAGCGGTTCGACGCCGTCCCTATCAGGTCGTCCTGTTCGACGAAGTCGAGAAGGCGCACGGCGACGTGTTCAACGTGCTGCTCCAGGTCCTCGATGACGGGCGCCTGACCGACGGTCAGGGCCGCACGGTGGACTTCACCAATACCATCATCATCCTGACGTCGAACCTCGGGTCGCAATATCTCGCGGCGCTCGGCGAGGATGAAGCGGTTGAGAAGGTCGAACCCCAGGTCATGGAGGTCGTCCGCGCGCACTTCCGGCCGGAATTCCTCAACCGTCTGGACGAGATCATCCTGTTCCACAGGCTCTCGGCGGGTCACATGGGACCGATCGTCGATATCCAGGTCGCGCGGCTGCAAAAGCTGCTCGAGGATCGCAAGATCAAGCTTGACCTCACCGACGCCGCTCGCGCCTGGCTCGGGAGGGTTGGCTATGACCCGGTGTACGGTGCCCGGCCCCTGAAGCGCGCCGTGCAGAAATATCTGCAGGACCCACTGGCCGATAAGATCCTGGCTGGCGAGATCCCGGACAATTCACTCGTGCGGGTTGACGAAGGCGAGGGCCAGCTGAGCCTCAGCCTCGAGTCCGAGAAGCAGCGAGCCGCTTAACCGCCTACCGGCCCTGACTCAGGAGTGATCGCGTTAGCAGGACGGCGTTCCGCTGTGGGTGCCGACGACCGAGCAGCCGATATGCGCGCTGCGTTGCGCGTCGTCGACGGTTTCACGGTCCTGCTTACGCTTTTCCGCCCATTCCGCGCGTGTTGCGCAGATTTTCTTCGCAGCGAGCCGGCTGCCGATTTCGGTGACGGTCTCACAAACTTTCTGGTTGGGATCGATCGCCGGCTTCTTTGCAGAAGAGGGCACATCGGCCGCACTGGCGGTCGTCACGAACGCGAAGCTCAAAGCTGCCGCACCCAATGCTGCGCGAACTAACATGATGGCGTTCCTTTCCGAGCGTCTATTAGTACTCGTAGCACGTTCGCGCGGCGATTCGCTACTTCTGCATTCCCCTCTGAACCTGCACGCGCTCCAGTTCCTGGCGATCCTGGCCTTTCAGGTCCGCCCACTCCGCACGCGTATGGCAGACACGTGCAGCAACCAGCCTGCTGCCGGGTACGGCCTGCTTTTCACACACCATCTCGTTGGGATCGAGCATCTTCTTTGCCGACGGTGCCGGCTGCGTTGCCGCCTGAGGGGAAGAAGCCGAGCCCGCCGATGCGAAACCGACAAATGTTGTTGCCAGTATGAACAGCGCTCGTTTCATAACTGCCTCCAATCAAGGCCGAATACTACAATCTCCAATACAGGAAAATGAACGGCCGCCTTGCGTTCGACCTCAATGGTCGTCGCGCATTCCGCGGTTGATCTGGGCCCGGTCGATTTCCTGGCGATCCGCCAGACGAAGCACCGCCCATTCCGCCCGCGTATGACACACACGCTTCGTGGCGAGCCGGCTGCCGAGGACCTCCTGCTTCTCACAAACGACCTGGTTGGGATCCAGCGCCTTCTTCTCGGGTGCCGAAGCATCCTGCGCCGACGCGCTTACCGAAAGCAAACCGACGGCTGATGCCACAAGGATACTGGCCGCAAACTTCATGAAGGTCCTCCAAGTGAACGATCACACACCGAAAAAATGCTCCGCGAAGGAATTTGGGGCAACATGCTTTTCGTCAAACGACCTCATAAGGGCGGTCGGACGTCAAAAGCGACCGTCAGGCGCTCTCCGTCTGTGAACGGCTGGGTTCCATGCCACATCCAGGAGGGGAAAAGGGCAAGATGACCCAGTTTCGGCTCGATTTTTCGCTCGATCGGCAAGTCGATCCCAAGAATGTGGTGTGGCTCACCCAGCGTGAACCAGCCGGCATCTTCGGGTTCACCCGCCGCGTGCGAGGGGAGTGCGATGTACAATGCCGAACTGATCCAGCCCTGCGGATGAACATGGTTCGAATGCCGTCCGCTCGAGCGCAATCGGACCGACCAGCTACCCGAAAAACGGACCCTGCGGTCACGCCGCTTCGAAAGCAGCGGATGTCGTGGATCAGGCGGCGGAAGTTGCCCGACATAACGCTCGACGGCCTTGACGATCGCTTGCCGCAACTGACGGATTACGGGATCGATCCGGCTGAGAAGGGGCCCGTCGGTTTGCGTTCCTCCCCGAACGGATTGATCGAGATATTCCGCCTTGGCGACGTGAAGTTCGCGAAGGGTCGTAGCGAGCTGGGCCAGAGGCGGTAGATCCGCCGTCAGATCCGTGAAGCTGACGAGCCGCGGATCTCCCTCGAGCCATTCGGAGCGATCGTCTCTCGCCAGACGCCACGCCAGGGCCGCATAGGGCCAAATGACCGGAGCGCGATCGGTCTGCAGCTCCGCATCGATAATCGGCAATGCGGAGTCCACGGCTCCAACGCGAAGAAGGTGCCGTATTCGCCAGATTCCCAGCATCGGACGAACACCCTGTGGCGCTCCGTCGAACAATGGCGCGGGAAATGTCGCCTCATCGAGTTCGCTGGCACAAATGGCGTCATAAACCGCCAGGGCGTTGTCCCGAATCCCGGCTCTTCGCGCGCGTGCCACGTCCTCCTGAAGCTCGACATATAGCTCGCGTTTCAAATGAAGCCCGAACAAGGTCGTCCAAAGCGATTGCTCTTGTGGCCGGCTAACCAGCGCTCGTTCGAGCGAATCATTGGCTTCGTCCCGCCGGCCGAGGGTCGAAAGAAGCTGGGCGAGTTGTTCGTGACCCTCGGTCCATAGCGGCGACCTCTCGAGCGCAGCCTGCATTTCTAACGCTGCCCGGTCCCCCTGACCGACCGCTGCTCGAGCTGCAGCCAATCCTACGAGCACCGCCCCATCCTGCGGAGCGAGGGCACGAGCACGCTCGAAAAGCCCAACGGCGTTCAGCCCGGCTTCCATCGAGACGCGGGCCTGGCCGTGCGCAATACTCGGATCGTTGGGCGCGAGGCCCGCCGCCTGAGCAAAGGAACCGATGGCGGCAGCATGCTCGTCCAGCGAACGCTGCAAGAGGCCGGTCCACTGCCAGAGCTGCGCACTCCGCCATTGCTCCGCAGCTGCCCGGACGATCGGAATCGCCGTCTCTTCTTCGCCCGATGCCAGAGCGCGCGACGCGAACTCGGTGACAGCTTCCAGACTGTCAGGCCGCCGGTTCGAAAGAATGTTCGGAGTCGTAATCACTGTCCGCGAGGAGGCGCCACATCGAAGGCGACCGTGAGGCGTTCGCCGTCCTGGAAAGGCCGGGTCCCGTGCCACATCCAGGATGGGAACAAGACCAGCCGACCCGGCTTTGGCTCAATCGTCCGCCAAGGGGGCAGATTCAGGCCGAGCTTGTCATCGGGCTCGCCAAGGGTGAGCCAACCGGCGTCGTCGTGCTCACCTTCCGTTCGCGGCGGAAGCTCAATATAGAGCGCCGAGCTGATCCAGCCTTGCGGATGGATGTGGTTGGAGTGTCGGCCGCCGGATTTCAGCAGCACCGACCAACTGCCTGCAAAGCGAATCGGCCGATTTCTCGGATGACACAGCATGGGGTGGCGCAAGTCCTGCGCCGGCAGCTTGGCGACAAATTCGCCGACCGCTTCAATCGCCGCTGCCCTGACGCTTCGAACCATGGGATCCACGCGGTTGAAAAGCGATCCGCTGGTCTGCGTTCCGCCGCGAACGGATTGATCGAGATACTCACCCTGCGCCCCATGCATGGCGCGCAAAACCGATGCGAGGCCGTCTAGCGGGGGAAGCTTGTCCTTGAGATCAATGACGGCGACGAGGCCCGGATTGCCCTCCAACCATTCGGACCGTTCATCTCCCGCAAGTCTCCACGCCGTTGCCGCCAGCGACCAAATCTCTGCGTCAGGATCGGCTGACAAGGCTTCGTCGACAATCGGAAGGGCCGCTTCCACCGCGCCCACGCGCAGAAGATGCCGAATTCGCCAGTTCCTGAGACTGTCCTCGGCAACCGCTGGCGCGCCTTCAAACAGCGCGTGGGGGAATAGGGCATCATCGAATTGCGCAGCGTGGATTGCTTCGTAAATGGCGAATTCAGGGCTCATCACACCCTGAGCCCGGGCCCGGCCGACGATCTCACCCAGCGCGGCGTAGGCGCCATGCCGAAGCTGGACGTAGAGCAGCGTCTCCCAAAGCCCCGGCTCCGATGGAAAGCGTCTGATGGCCGCTTCGAGCGAGGAGGTTGCCTCGGCAGGGCGGCCTAGCGTGGCCAAGAGTTGGGCAAAACGTTCGTGTCCTGCTGTCCAATAAGGATCGCCGTTGAGAGCATCTTGCAGCAGGGCGACCGCTCGATCGGCCTCGCCTTCCGCGGCGAGCGCCGCTGTAAAGCCGATGAAAGCGGTGCTGTTCTGCGGCCTTAACGAGCGGGCGCGTTCGAAGAGAGTCGCCGCGGGTAAGCCCGCCTCAAGGGCACACTGAGCATGCATATGGGCGATTCTGAAGCCGTTGGGATTGTTCGCGGCGGCCTTGGCGAAAGATTCGAGTGCGGTTTGATGTTCCTGGAGAGCTTGTTCCAATAAAGCCGCCCACAGCCATAACGTCGCATCACGATGATGCTCGGCTCCGGCTCGGACGATCGGAAGAACATATTCTTCCCGCCCCGACTCGAGCGCGTCGCGAGCGAGCCCGACGATCGCCTCCACAGATGCGATCTCCAGCGTGGACTCGCTGATCATAGCCCCTCGCCGGCTATCGGTCCGCTAGCTTCGATCAATGCGCGCACGGCTTCCTGTTCGACCTCGCTCAGGTTTGGGTGCCAAACATCGAAGATGAAGACCACCCGTAATTCGTCCGATGGGTTCAGTGCCTCATGCTCGATCGTGTCGTCGAACACGAAAGCCTC
>Ga0207674_10001891_pt1 | contig 26649 bp, 13 predicted proteins | sample KBSCornC72_FD_184303 | JGI IMG/M metagenome (GOLD analysis project Ga0207674, IMG submission 184303) | Corn rhizosphere microbial communities from Kellogg Biological Station, Michigan, USA - KBS Corn C7-2 (SPAdes) (version 2) | ecosystem: Host-associated > Plants > Roots > Rhizosphere > Soil ...
GTCTTCCGTCCTACCTCACCGTCACCCGCAGATCATACGCCGCCCGCTCTGCCCACGGCACCATGCTCACGACATAGTCCTGAGTGGTCTCCACCCGCCCGGCGTAGAGGCGCTGGCGGTCGGAGAGATGGGCGAGCTGGATGCCGTCGTTGAGGCCATAGATGTGGAGCCCGACGGTTGGCGCGCCGCCCAGGCCCACTTCGAGCGTGCGACCGGCGTCCACCCGCACGAGAAAGTCGATCGGCGCCCGGGACGGAGCGGTGCCGGTGAAGACCGCCGTCGGCTCGGCGGGAGTGGTCTCCACCCGCCTGGGGATCTGGACAGCCAGGGTGTACGTGGTGGGCGCCTTCGCGGTGACCCGGATGATGTAGTCCCCGGTCCCCGGCAGTCGGGCGGACCAGACTTCGGGTTCCCCCCGCGGCGACGGCATAGTCGGCGACTTTCACCCGGATGTCGACGGGCGTCTTCACAGCTATTGCTCCTCCCTACGGCGCGTCGCGCCTTCGGTCGGAGTTTCACGTGCGTGTCGATTCGAACGCCTCGTGTTCGTCCAGTTGAAAAGCGACGTCGGAGCCATGCGCTCCGGCGTCGCTGCGTCGCAGTAACGCACCGTCGTCCGCCACACCAACCCATCGGATCATGGTCAGGCTTTCCACGATGCTCCGCGGTCTGCTCGTCGTGACGCTGCTCGTGCTCACGACCGCGGGCATCACCTTCGCCAGACAGGCGGCGCAGCCGCGCGTGCTGGTGTTCTCCAAGACGGCCGGCTTCCGCCACAGCTCGATCGAGACGGGCATCGCGCTCGTCAAGAAGATCGGCGCCGAACAGGGCTTCGCCGTCGACGCGACGGAAGACGCGTCCGTGTTCAACGACGCGAACCTGCGGAAGTACCGCGCGGTCGTCTTCATGAGCACGACGGGCGACGTCCTCGACGACGTGCAGCAGGACGCCCTCGAGCGCTACATCCAGGCGGGGGGCGGCTGGGTCGGCGTCCACTCCGCCACCGACACCGAGTACGACTGGCCCTGGTACGGCAAGCTCGCCGGCGCCTGGTTCAAGAGCCATCCGCTCAACCCGAACGTGCGCAAGGCGACGTTCCGCGTGCGCGACAAGTCGCACGTGTCGACGCAGGGCTTCCCGAACACGATCGAGCGCGAGGACGAGTTCTACAACTACAAGTACATCAACCCGGACATCCACGTCCTCATCGACATCGACGAGTCGACGTATCAGGGCGGCGAGAACGGCGCCAACCACCCGATGTCCTGGTACCACGAGTTCGACGGCGGGCGCGCATGGTACACGAACATGGGGCACACCGAGGCGACGTACGCCGAGCCGCTGTTCATCAAGCACCTCACGGGCGGCATCAAGTACGCGATGGGCACCAAGCCGCTCGACTACTCGAAGGCCAAGCCGGAAGAGAACCGCTTCACCAAGGTCGTCCTCGCCGAAGGACTCGACGAGCCGGTGGAGCTCGCGGTGCTGCCCGGTGAGCGCATCCTGTTCGTGCAGCGCAAGGGCGACGTGAAGCTCTACAGCCCGACGACGAAGCAGATCAAGACGCTCGCCACCATCCCGGTGAGCCTGAAGTACAACAATGGCGACGTCGCCGAAGACGGACTGCTCGGCCTCACCGCCGATCCGAGCTTCGCGCGTAACGGCTGGGTGTACATGTACTACTCGCCCGTGGGCGCCGAGCCGAAGAACCGGCTGTCGCGCTTCCACATGAAGGGCGACTCGCTCGAGCTGGCGTCGGAGAAGATCATGCTCGAGATCCCGACGCAGCGTGAGCAGTGCTGCCACACCGGCGGCTCGATGGCGTTCGACGCGCACGGGAATCTCTTCCTCTCCACGGGCGACAACACGAACCCGCACGCGACGGGCTACGCGCCGATCGACGAGCGGCCGGACCGCGGACCGTGGGACGCGCAGAAGTCGTCGGCGAACACGAACGACCTGCGCGGGAAGATCCTCCGCATCCATCCCGAGCCGAACGGCAGCTACACGATCCCCGAGGGCAACCTCTTCGCGAAGGGCACGCCGAAGACGCGGCCGGAGATCTACACGATGGGACACCGCAATCCCTATCGCATCTCCGTCGACAAGCGTACCGGCTTCCTCTACTGGGGCGACGTCGGCCCGGACGCGCCGGCGGATTCGGCGAACCGCGGTCCGGCGGGACACGACGAGTTCAACCAGGCGCGCAAGGCGGGCAACTACGGCTGGCCGTACTTCGTCGGCGACAACAAGGCGTACTACGACTACGACTTCGCGACGAACACGCCGGGCAAGCAGTTCGACCCGGCGCATCCGGTGGACGATTCACCGAACAACACGGGGCTCAACGAGCTGCCGCCGGCGCAGAAGGCGATGATCTGGTATCCCGCCGCGAAGTCCGACGTCTTCCCGCTCGTCGGGTCGGGCGGTCGCGCGGCCATGGCGGGGCCGGTCTTTCATCGATCTGACTTCGCCAACGCGCCACGTTCTTTTCCGGCGTACTACGACGGGAAGTTCCTCGCCTACGAATGGATGCGCGGCTGGATCATGGCGGTCACCATGGACAGGAACGGCGACCTCGTGTCCATGGAGCGCTTCATGCCGAGCCAGAAGTTCAGCAATCCGATCGAGCTGGAGTTCTCGCCGAGCGGCGATCTGTACATGCTCGAGTACGGGACCGGCTGGTTCCAGGGGAATCCGGATGCGCGGCTCGTGCGCATCGAGTACAACGGCGGCAACCGGAAGCCGGTCATCGTCGCCGCTGCGGACAAGGAAGCAGGGCCGACGCCACTCGAGGTCAAGCTTTCCTCGCAGGGCACGACCGATCCCGACGCCGACGCGCTCCGCTACCAGTGGACGATCACGGGGCCGAAGGGCGCCGTCGTGAAGACGCTGACCGAGCCGAGCCCCTCGTTCACCTTCGCGCAGCCCGGCGTCTACACGGCGACCCTCGCCGTCACCGACGCGAAGGGGGCGAAGTCGACGGAGAGCGTGCAGATCGTCGCCGGCAACGAGCCGCCGCAGGTGGACATCGACGTCGCCGGCGGGAACAGGACGTTCTTCTTCCCCGGTACGCCGGTGAAGTACGCGACGCGCGTGAGCGATCGTGAGGACGGCTCGCTCGACGACGGGAAGATCGCCGCCGACCGCGTGGTCGTGAGTGCCGAGTACCTCAAGGACGGTGTGCCGGCCGAGGCGACGCCGGCCGCGGGGCATCGCTCCGCCGCGCCCGATCCGCACGCCGGCGCGAAGAAGCTGCTCACCACGAGCGACTGCCTCGCCTGTCACCAGATCGATCGCAAGTCGATCGGACCCGCGTACACCGCAGTGGCCGACAAGTATCGCGGCGACGCGGCCGCGCTGGCGAAGCTCGCGACGAAGATCAAGAGCGGTGGCTCCGGCGTGTGGGGCGAGGTCATGATGCCGCCGCACCCGCAGCTCACCGACGCGCAGACGACGCAGCTCGCGGCGTACGTGCTGAGCCTCGGCAAGAAGTCCGGCCCGTCGCTGCCGGCGAAGGGCGAGTACACGCCGCCGGCGACGAACGGTCCGGCGCAGGGCGCGGTCGTGCTGCGTGCGTCGTACACGGACAACGGCGCAAACGGCCTGCCCGGTGCGACGACGGACAGGACGCTCGTGCTGCGCGCACCGACGGTGGTGCTCGCGACGGGCGAGCTCGGCGACGGCGTGTCGAAGATGCAGGTGCCGCAGATGCCGGTGCCGATGACGATGCCGGCCAAGTCGGGTGCGTGGGCGAAGCTGAAGCAGATCGACCTCACGGGAATCTCCGAGGTGGTGATCACCGCGACGGCGCCGGCGCAGTACGCCGTGGGCGGGAAGGTGGAGGTCCACCTCGATTCCGACACCGGCCCGCTGCTCGGCGAGACGCCGGTGCTGGAGAAGTCGGCGAACATGGCCGCGCCGCCGACGCAGCTCCACGCGCCGCTCAAGGCGACGACGGGGATGCACGACGTCTACTTCGTCTTCAAGAGCGACACGCCGGGGATGAGCATGATCGCGCTCACGGCGACGTTCGTGAACGGCACGAGCCAGGCGTCGGCGGGCGCGGGCGCCACGCCCGGCCGCTGAACGGCCCCGCCCGCCGGGGTCAGATTCCTTGAAATCCGATGATGCACGTAATCGATTTTCAAGGGATCTGACCCCAGCGGCCTCAGCAGTCTCGGCAGTCTCGGCAGTCTCGGCAGTCTCATCGTTGATTCTTCGGGAATGCAGATGAGCAGACCAATGCATCTCCTCGCGCTGGCGGCGGGAGCGACGATCATGGCAACGGCGGTGGGTGCGCAGGGCGCGCCCGCCGCCGTTCGTCATCCGAACATCCTCTGGATCTCGACGGAGGACCTGAGTCCGCGCATCGGCGCGTACGGCGACAAGGTCGCGCGCACGCCGACGCTCGATCAGCTCGCGCGCGACGGGATGCGGTTCACCAACGCGTTCACCACCGCGCCGGTGTGTGCGCCGAGTCGAGCGGCGATCATCACGGGGATGTGGCAGAATGCGATCGGCGCGCAGCACATGCGCACTGGCGAGAACACGATCGCCGACCTGCCGGGCCCGTACGAGGCGGTGCCGCCCTTCTACGTGAAGGCGTTCCCGGAATATCTGCGCGCGGCGGGCTACTACACGACGAACAACGTCAAGACGGACTACCAGTTCGGCTCTCCGTTCACGATCTGGGACGAGCTGAGCGACAAGGCACACTGGCGCAACCGCCCCGACAAGCGCCAGCCGTTCTTCTCGGTGTTCAACATCATGACCACCCACGAGTCGATGGTGTTCCCGGGCGTCCTGAAGGGCCGCAAGCCGGTGACCGATCCGTCGCAGGTCGTGGTGCCGCCGTACTATCCCGACACGCCGAAGGTGCGCGAGGGGCTCGCGCAGTGGTACGACAACATCGCGAAGATGGATACCGAAGTCGGGGTCCTACTCCGACAACTCGATGAAGACGGGCTGGCCGACAGCACCATCGTGTTCTTCTGGAGCGATCACGGCGACGGGCTGCCGCGGGGCAAGCGCTCGCTCTACGATTCCGGGCTGCGATCATTGCTCATGGTGCGCTGGCCGAAATCGATGAAGCCGCCGTTCACCGGGGGCAGTGTGAACCGGGAGCTGGTCTCCTTCCTCGATCTCGCGCCCACCGTGCTCGCGATCGCCGGCGTGCCGATCCCGCTCCACATGCAGGGGCGCGTACTGATCGGGCCGAAGGCGCAGCCCGCGCCGAAGTACGTGTTCGCGGCGCGCGACCGGATGGATGTCGAGTACGACATGATGCGGTCGGCGCGCGACGAGCGATATCTCTACATCCACAACTTCCAGCCCGAACTGCCGTACGTCGGCTTCATCCCCTTTCGCAACGAGAGCCCGATCATGCAGGAGCTCGTGCGGATGCAGGCCGAAGGCTCGCTGAAGGGACCGGCCGCGCTCTGGATGCGACGCTCGCGTCCACCGGAAGAGCTGTACGACACGCAGGCCGATCCCGACCAGATCCACGATCTCTCGGCGGATCCCGCGCACCATGCGGTACTCGAGCGGATGCGCGGTGCCGTCGACGACTGGATGAAGCGCATCGACGATCAGGGGCTGATCAACGAGCCGGAGATGATCCAGCGCATGTGGCCGGGTGGCGTGCAGCCGCTCACCGCGGCGCCGTTCATCCTGAAGCGCGGCTCGCGCAACTGGCAGCATCCGACGCGCGACAGCCTCCAGACCTTCTCGGGTCCGACCGAGGTGGAGATCTACGTGCCGACGCAGGGGGCGTCGATCGCGTACACGACGGACACGTCACCCACCGCGCACTGGCAGCTCTACACGGGGCCGTTCGCATTGCACGGTCCGACGACGATCCGTGCGAAGGCCATTCGCTACGGCTACAAGGAGAGTGCCGAAACGCGCGCCACCTTCGTGGCGGGCACCGCCGCGCAGTGAGGGGCGCCCTCGTGAGATCATGACTCGCACTACGAACTCCATCGGGCTCATCGTGCGGCACGCATGAGCGGCTGAAACCGGCCGAGTGGGCGGGGCGTATCGTCACCAACCCTCAGCCGTCGCCGTCCACGCTCATGCACTCCGTCCTCTCCGCGCGCTTCACGCTCGCGCTGCTTCTCGCCGTCGCCTGCGCCGCGCCTCGTCTCACGACGCGTCCATCAGCGGCCGCGGCCATCCCGAACGACACGCCCGCCGTGCCCTCGTCGGCGCGCACGCACCCGTTCGACGAATACGCCGGTCAGTACGCCGCGACCGACAACGCCGACATGGTGATCTCCATCTACGCCGACAGCGGGCGCCAATGGATGCAGCCGACCGACAATCCTCGCTTCGAGCTCGTCGCCGCGGGCAGCGACACGTTCGACGTGCCGATGATCAAGCATCGCCTCGCCTTCCTGCGAGACGCTGCGGGCCGGGTGACGGGTGTACGCGTTCGCAGCGGTGACTTCGATCATCCTGTCGCCCCGCGGATCAGCGACCGTCCGATCGTCGTCCGCTTCGTCGCGATGACACGGACCGACACGATGATCCCGATGCGCGACGGCACGCGTCTGCACACGGTCATCGTCGCACCCTCGGCGCCCGCCGGGCCGCTGCCGATCATGCTCCAGCGCACGCCGTACGGCGTGGCGCACTGGGATGCGATGGGCGTCAATGTCGCGCTCCGGTCGCTCGTCGCCGACGGTTCGGGTGGATACATCTTCGTCTTCCAGGACATCCGCGGCCGGTTCGGCTCGGAAGGGCACTTCGAGATGATGCGTCCGCCGCGGGAGACGCAGGCCGCCGGGGCGCGGCCGGCGGTGGATGAGAGCACCGACGCGTGGGACACGATCGACTGGCTGGTGCATCACGTCCCCAGGAGCAACGGACGCGTTGGCATTCGCGGCGTCTCGTACGATGGCTGGCTGGCGACGATGGCGTTGCGCGGCGCGCACCCCGCGTTGCGCGCCGCGTCGCCCCAGGCACCGGTGGGCGACCTCTGGCAAGGAGACGACTTCTTTCACAACGGCGCGTTCCGGCTCTCCTACGGCTACGAGTTCGCGACGATGCTCGAGTCGTCGAACGAGATGAGCGAAGCCAAGCTCGGCGGGGAGGGGGACGCCTACGACTGGTATCTGCGCCTCGGCTCGCTCACCGCGCTCGACTCATTGGTGCAGGGCCGCCTGCCGACGTGGACCGCGTTCGTCGAGCACCCGAGCTACGACGCGTACTGGCGCGCGCGAGACGTACGCCCCCAGATCAACCGTCCCGGCGACCGGCGTGTCCCCACCCTCGTCGTCGGCGGGCGCTGGGATCAGGAGGATCCGCTCGGCCCGCTCGTCACGTATGCGGCGCTGGAGCGCGGGGACTCGCTGCACATGAACGCGCTCGTGCTCGGGCCCTGGCACCACGGCCAATGGTCGATGGGCAGTGCACGCCGACTCGGCGCGCTGAACTGGAAGACGGAGACCGGCCGCATCTTCCGCGACTCCGTGGAGGCGCCCTGGTTCGCGCACTGGCTGAAGGACACTCCCGCGCCCGCACTTCCCGAAGCGCTCGTGTACCGCTCCGGCGACGACAGGTGGGATCGTCTGCCACGTTGGCCCGCACCGGCGGCCGGTATGCGCCCGCTCTTCCTGCGCGACAACAACGCGCTCGCATTCGAAGCGCCACGCGACGCAGCGAGCGCGTCGGACCGTTACCTGTCCGATCCGTCCAACCCCGTTCCATACCGGGCGCGCCCGATCAAGGAGACATTCGGCGAGGGGATGCCCGGCTGGTGGAGCTGGCTTGCCGAAGACCAGCGGTTCGTCGTCGACCGGCCAGACGTGCTGCACTGGCAGACCGCGCCGCTCGCCGAGGACGTGACGGTGACCGGTGACGTGGTGGCGAAGCTGTTCGCGTCGACGACCGGCCGCGATGCGGACTGGGTGGTGAAGCTGATCGACGTCTATCCCGACCACGGGCTCGGGGCCGATTCGGCGATGGCGGACTATCAGCTCATGCTGGCCGCGGACATTCTGCGTGGACGGTATCGCCGGTCTCCCGATCGGCCGATGCCGGTCGCGCCGGGTGCGGTCGAGCCGTACACGCTCACGCTGCGCGGCGTCGACCACACGTTCCGGCGCGGACATCGCATCATGGTTCAGGTGCAGAGCAGCTGGTTTCCGCTCTACGACCGGAACCCGCAGACGTGGGTGGCGAACATCTTCACCGCGCGCGCGAGCGACTTCCGGCCAGCCACGCACCGCGTCTATCGCTCGGCGAGGTATCCCTCGCGGCTGGAGCTGCCGATCGTCGCGCGGTAGACGTGGGCCTGGCATCGCGACGACGGCCCTCAGGCATGTCGGCAAGTCACCCGGTTGACATTTCAGCACCTCCGCGCGGCGTCAGGGGCTAACGGCGCGCGTTCGCTCCCTCTCTATTGATGTGCGTGCCCGCGAGGGGGATCTCTCGCCTCGCGACGCTCGCTCGAGATGACAGCCAGGCGTACGTCCCTCGACTCGCTGAACCGCGCACATCGACATCATGCATACCCGACGCATCCTGCTCGGCGTCACGACTGCGCTCGCGGTCGCGACGCGGAGCGCGTTCGCCCAGAACGCCGCCGTGCTCGAGCAGACCTTCCGCACGCCACCCGATGCCGCGAAGCCGCGCGTGTGGTGGCACTGGATGAACGGCAACGTGACGAAGGAAGGCATCACGGCCGATCTCGAGTGGATGAAGCGCGTCGGCATCGGGGGGATGCAGATGTTCGACGGCTCGCTCGGCACGCCGCAGTTCGTCGACGACCGGCTGGTGTGGATGACGCCCGCGTGGAAGCAGGCCTTCCAACACGCGGCGAAGGAGGCGGATCGACTCGGCCTCGAGATGACGATGGCAGCGAGTGGCGGGTGGAGCGAGACGGGCGGCCCGTGGGTGAAGCCGCAGCAGGCGATGAAGAAACTCGTCTGGAGTGAGACGACGGTGGACGGCCCACGGCAGTTCACGGGCGCACTCCCCAAGCCACCGTCGAACAACGGACCGTTCCAGGGCATGACCAACGCGTCCGGCTTCGATCTCCCCACCGACCAGAACCTGCCCGGCGCCAAGCCGATGAAGGCCGAGCCGCCCGCCGCGCCCGATCCGACCTACTACGCCGACGTGAAGGTGCTGGCATATCGCCTCCCTGACGGCGACGTCACGATGCGCGATGCCAAGCCGCGCATCACGAGCTCGAGCGACGCCGCAGGCGTCGCTCTTCTCACAGACGGGGACTTCGGGAAGGCGACGACCCTCTCACTCCCCGACGGCGCGAAGGAGACGTGGGTGCAGTTCGAGTTCGCGCAGCCGTTCCGCGCCCAGGCGTTCACCTTCGCCGGTGCGCCGGGGATCCAGTTCATCGGCGCGCCGCCGATCCCGCTCGGCCGCGTGGAGGCGAGCGACGACGGCAGCAGCTGGAAGACGCTCGTCACCTTGCCCGGCGACGAGCCGACGAGCGCGATGTTCCCGGCGCGCACCTACACCTTCGCACCGACGAGCGCGCGGTTCTGGCGCGTCGTCGTGCGGCCGCACCCGCCGAACGGATTCGGCGCGATGATGGGCGTTCCGCCGGCCAAGGGAATCACGGTGTCGGAGCTCGAGCTGCACGCGTCGCCACGCGTGACCCGGTGGCAGGAGAAGGCCCTCTATGGTCTGCTGAGTGAATACCGCGAGGCGATCGCCACGCCGGCGACGAACGCCGCCGTGCGCACCGCGGACGTCGTGGACATCACCTCGCACATGAAGCGCGACGGCACGCTCGACTGGAACGTCCCCGCGGGACGCTGGGCCGTGCTGCGGCTCGGCTACTCGCTCGAGGGGACGAAGAACCACCCGGCGTCGCCCGAAGCGACGGGCTATGAAGTCGACAAGCTGAATCGCGCGCACGTCGCGTCGTACATCGATCACTACACCGACCAGATCCGCGGCGCGCTCGGCCCGCTCTATGGCAAGAGCTTCCGCTATCTCCTGCTCGACAGCTACGAGGCGGGGATGGAGAACTGGACGGACGACATGATCGCGCAGTTCCGCGCGCGTCGCGGCTACGACCCGACGCGCTATCTCCCCGTGCTCGTCGGGCGCGTCGTCGGCAGCGCGGCGGAGAGCGACAAGTTCCTCTGGGACTTCCGCCGCACCGTCGCCGACCTGTTCGCCGACAACCACTACGGCACGATCGCCGACACGCTGCGCAAACAGGGACTCGGGCTCTACGCCGAAGCGATGGGCGCCGATTTTCCGACGAGCGGCGAAGGGTTGCAGGACAAGGGGCGCGCGACGATCCCGATGGCCGAGTTCTGGACGCCGGGACCGGGGCAGGACGACGGGCCGAACCACATGGCCGACATGAAGGAGGCGGCGTCGAGCGCGCACATCTACGGCAAGCCGATCGTCGCCGCGGAATCGTTCACGACGATGCCGCCCCCGATCGTGCCGGCGTTCTCGCAGTCGCCCTTCTATCTCAAGCGGCTCGCCGACCGGGCGCTGGCGCACGGCATCAATCGCTTCGTCATCCACACCTCGGTGCACCAGCCGTTCACCGACTCGACGCACAAGCCGGGGATGACGCTCGGCTTCTTCGGGCAGCACTACTCGCGCAACAACACGTGGGCGGAGCAGGCGGTGGCGTGGAACACGTACCTCGCTCGCGCGTCGCATCTGCTGCAGCAGGGACGGTTCGTCGCCGACCTCGCGTACTTCTACGGCGAGGGTGCGCCGAACGCCGTGCCGTACTGGAAGCCGGTGCAGCCGGCGTTTCCTGCTGGCTACGACTACGACTGGGTGAACGGCGAAGTGTTGCGCACGGCGGAGGTGCGCAACGGACGACTCAGGTTGCCGAGCGGGATGAGCTATCGCGCGCTCGTGCTGCCGACCGACGTGACGCAGCTGACGCTGCCGATGGCGCGCAAGCTGCGCGCGCTCGTCTCTGCCGGCGCCGTGTTGATCGCACCACCACCAACGGGCTCGCCGAGCCTGAGCGACGGTGCCGCGGGAGACGACAGCGTGCGCGCGATCGCGCGCGCCGTGTGGGGGAACGTGGACGGCAGGACGGTGACCGAGCATGCGTACGGCAGCGGCAAAGTGTACTGGGGGCGACCGGTCGCCGATGTCCTCGCGGCGGCGCGCGTCGCGCCGGACCTGACGTTCAGTGGCGACTCGGCGGCGAAGATGGCGTGGATCCACCGGCAGGCGGGAGACGTCGACATCTACTTCGTCGCGAACCAGCGTGAGCAGGAGCAGGACATCGCGGCGTCGTTCCGCGCGAGAGGGCGCGAGCCCGAGCTGTGGGACGCGGCGACGGGCGAGACCCAGCCGGTGTCGTACGACAGCCGCGGCGGACGTACCGACCTGAGACTCCATCTCGATCCGTACGGATCGACGTTCGTCGTCTTCCGTCGTCCGACGACGGTCGCGTCGCGCACCGTCGATGGGCTCGCGATCTACCCGATCACGACATTCTCCGGTCCGTGGCAGGTGCGGTTCCAGACGAACCGCGGCGCGCCGGTTGAAGCGCGGTTCGACAGCCTCACGTCGTGGACTCTTTCTACGGACCCAGGCGTGAAGTACTTCTCCGGTACCGCCACCTACGTGAAGGACATCACGGTTCCGGCAAAGGAGTTCGTGGCTGGCACGCAGCTCGTGATCGATCTCGGCGCAGTGAAGGAGATCGCCGAGCTCTTCGTGAACGGCACGCCGATCGGTGGTATTCTATGGAAGCCGCCGTATCGGGCCGACATCACGCGCGCGTTGCGCCCAGGCACGAACCGGCTCGAGGTGCGCGTCACCAACCTCTGGCCGAACCGCATGATCGGAGATCTGCAGCCGGGTGTGACGAAAGCGTATACCTTCACCGACTTCCGTCCATTCACCAAGGACTCGCGTCTGCTGGAGTCGGGATTGCTCGGTCCTGTCCGACTCGACATCGTGCAGCGCACCCGCCTGCGCGTGACCGGCGCCCGCTGATCGCGGAGGGCTGAGCGAGTGACCGCCGCCGCGACCGACACCAGTCAGGACGTCCGCGCCCTCGAGCGCGCGGTCGCGGGGCGCTATGCGCTCGAGCGCGAGCTCGGCCGCGGGGGGATGGGCGTCGTGCTGCTCGCGCGCGATCTCTCCCTCGACCGGCCGGTGGCGCTCAAGCTGCTGCCGGCGCTGCACGCTGCGCAGCCGGTGCTGCGCGAGCGCTTCCTCCGCGAGGCGCGCACGGCGGCGGGGCTCTCGCACCCGCACGTCGTGCCGATCCACGCCGTGGAGGCGCACGGCGACATCGTCTTCATCGCGATGGCGTTCGTCGACGGCGAGTCGCTCGCCGAGCGCGTGCGGCGCACCGGGCCGCTCTCGCCGCGTGAGGTCGCACGCATCATGCGCGAGGTGGCGTGGGCACTCGCCTATGCGCACGGCCGCGGCATCGTCCATCGCGACATCAAACCGGACAACATCCTCATCGAGCGCGGCAGCGGGCGCGCGATGGTCACCGACTTCGGCATCGCCCGCCCGACGGCGAGCGTCGCGACGAGCAAGCAGCTCACGCTGGAAGGACAGCTCATCGGGACCGCCGCGTTCATGAGCCCGGAGCAGGGCGCCGGCGAGCCAGTGGACGGCCGCAGCGACCTCTACGCGCTGGGCGGCGTGGGGTTCTTCGCCCTCACCGGCCATGCGCCGTTCGAGGCGAGCACGCTCGAGGCGATCCTCGTCGCGCGGTTCACGCAGGCGGCACCGCCCGTCGCATCGGCGCGGCCGGACGTGCCGGCGGCGCTCGCGGCGGTGGTCGATCGATGCCTCGCGCGGAATCCGTACGACCGCTACCCCTCGGCGGAGGCGGTGGCGGAGGCGCTCGCCGAGTCGACGGCGGTCGGGGGCGGGCGCGACATCGCCCCGCCCGTGCGCAGCTTCCTGCACGCGGCGGAGCAGACGGTGCTGATGGTCACGATGGTGATCGTCTTCACGGTCATCTACGGGCTGCCGACGACGCGGAACATCGGCCTCGTCCTGTTCGCGATCGCGATCGGCATCATGATGTTCTCGATCGACCTCGTGCGCCGCGCGCGGGAGCTGATGCGCGAGGGGTTCGACGCGAACGACGTGCGCCGCGCGTTCGAGCTGGAGCGTCAGGCGCACGCCGAGGAGATGAAGCAGCTGTTCGACGCGCGCCGCATGGCGGCCCGGCGGCGGACGCGCCGGCGCGCATGGGCGACGTTCGCCCTCTTCGTCGCCGCGCGCATCGCGCTGCATTTCTGGTTCACGGCGCGAACGCATGGGAGGACGCCCTACTGGTGGGAGTTCGTGCCGCTCGTGATCGTCGAGCTGGTGTACTCCGTCAGCTTCGTCGTCGCGGTGAGCTCGTCGCCGAAGGCGGAGCGACGCTTCTTCCGCGTCGCGGCGTCGATCTGGCGGCGCCGCTTCGCCAACTGGTTCTTCCGCCTCGCGGCGATCGGGCTCGGTCGGACGGGTGACGAGCGCCCGCGCGCCGACGTCGAGCGGCCGGCGATGCGACTCCGCGACCTGCTCGCCGAGAGGATGATCACCTCCCAGTTCCCCGAGCTGCCCGCGCTCGTCGAGCGGCTCGAGCGCGACCACGACGCGCTGCGCGTCCGCGAGACGGAGATCAGGCGCGCCCTCGCCGACGCGGGCGTGCAGGCACCCGCGCCGGCTTCGAACGTCGGCAGCGCGAGCGGTGTGCGCCTCGGTGGCGAGGACGAGCGCGCGAGCGAGCACACCCTGCGCGGCCGGCGCGACGCGATGCTCGCCGACATGCGTGATACGCTGGAAACGATGCAGTCGCGTCGCACGACGCTGACGGCGGCGCTGGAGAACGTGCGCATCCAGCTCCTCCGCATCGGCGCCGGCGTCGGCTCGCCCGAGGACATGCGCCAGGACATCGACGCACTTCACGCGCTCGTCGCCGACTCGCGCGAGTCGGCGACGGTTGCGTCCGCATGATCGTCGGAAGGCCCGTCGCGTACCCTCGGACTCCGCGTTGGCGACCCCGGCTTGATGTCGCCGGCGCCTCGGGCGAGCTTGGACAGCCCATGACCGGTCTCCCCGCCCCCGATCCGGATTTCAGGACGCTGTTCGAGGCGGTCCCGGCGAACTACCTGGTGCTCGCGCCCGACGCGCCGCTGTTCACGATCGTCGCCGCGAGCGACGCGTACCTCGCGGCGAGCCTGACGGAGCGCGACGCGATCGTCGGACGCGGCGTGTTCGACGTCTTCCGGGACGCGAACCCGGCGAACCCGCGCCCGACGGGGATCGTGAACCTCCGCGCGTCGCTCGAGCGAGTGCTGCGCACGCGGGAAGCGCATCGGATGCCGACGCAGCGCTACGACGTCCAGCGCCCCGATGGCACGTGGATCATGCGGTACTGGGAGCCGCGCAACTCGCCGATCTTCGCCGCCGACGGCTCCGTGCGATTCCTCCTTCACGAGGTCGTGGAAGTCACCGCGCAGATGGCCGCGCGCGAGAGCGAGGTCGACGCGCGGCTCCAGGCGGAGCGGCGGCTTCGTGAGAGCGAGGAGGCGCGCACGGAGATCGACATCGCCAGGCAGCGCTCCGACGCCGTGCTCGCGAGCATCGCCGACGCGTTCTACCTGCTCGACCGCGACTGGCGCTTCACGTACGTCAACGACGCGGCCGAACCGCTCCTGCAGACGACGCGCGACACGCTGCTCGGCCGCACGCTGTGGGAGATGTTCCCCGGCGTGATCGGCTCGCCCTTCGAAGGGCCGTACCGCGAGGCAATGGCGACGGGACGCGTGACGTCGGCCGAGGCGTACTTCCCTCCGCTCGGCACCTGGTTCGACGTGCACACCTATCCGTGGCCGGGTGGCTTGATGGTGCACTTCCGCGACATCGGCGCGCGCAAGACGGCGGAAGCGGATCGCGAGCGGCTGCTGCACGAGCTGGAAGTGGAGCGCGCCCGATTGTCGGAAGTCTTCCGCCGTGCGCCGAGCTTCATGGTGGTGTTCCGTGGCCCGCGGAACACGTACGAGATCGTCAACGAGTCGTACTACCAGCTCATCGGCCATCGCGACGTCGTCGGCAAGCCGCTCCTCGAGGCGATCCCCGAGATTCGCGATCAGGGGTTCGACGAGATCATCTCGCGCGTGCGCGAGACGGGCGAGCCGTGGGTCGGGCGCGAGGCGCCGGTCACGCTGCAGCGCACGCCGGGCGCGCCGATGGAGGTCCGCTACCTCGACATGGTGTTCCAGGCGCTCACCGAAGCGGACGGCACGCGCTCGGGGGTGATCGTGCACGGCTCGGACATCACGGCGCAGGTGCTGGCGCGACGCGAGGTGGAACACTTGCTCGGCGAGAGCGAGCGTGCCCGCGCCGAGGCGGAGGCGGCGCGGCGCGATGCGGAAGCGGCGAACCGGAGCAAGAGCGAGTTCCTCGCCGTGATGAGCCACGAGCTGCGCACGCCGTTGAACGCCATCGGCGGCTACACGGAGCTGATCGAGCTGGGCATCCGCGGGCCCGTCACGGACGAGCAGCGCCTGGATCTGGCGCGCATCCAGCAGAGTCAGCGTCATCTGCTGGGGCTCATCAATGGAGTGCTCAACTACGCGCGCGTCGAAGCGGGCGCGGTGATCTACGACGTCGAGGACGTGCCGCTCGGCGAGGTGCTGTCGACGTGCGAGGCCCTGATCGCGCCACAGGTGCGCGCGCGCGGACTCACGCTGCAGTACACGCCGGCCGACGGCGTGCGCGCCCGCGCCGACAGCGACAAGGTGCAGCAGATCGTGCTCAACCTGCTGAGCAACGCGGTGAAGTTCACCGAGCCGGGTGGCCGCGTCTCGCTCCGCTGCGACGCGGGGGGTGACGACGGCGCGCGGATCGTGCGCGTCGAGGTGCGGGACTCGGGGATCGGGATCTCGCCGGAGCAGCTCGCGCGCGTGTTCGAGCCGTTCGTCCAGGTGGACGCGAAGCTGACGCGCACGCGCGAGGGCACGGGACTCGGTCTCGCGATCAGCCGCGACCTGGCGCGGGGGATGGGTGGAGACCTCGTCGCCAGCAGCACGCTCGGCGTGGGCAGCACCTTCACGCTCACCCTCCCTGCCGCCTAGAATCGAGCACGTCAGACGGCGGGGTCAGACACCTTCGGTGTCTGACCCCTTGGCCGGAGGAGTCTGGCTCCGGCGCCCCAAGGGGTCAGAGCCCTCGGGCTGCGCCCTCGGGGTCTGACCCCAGCATCCGCCCTCGGGGTCTGACCCCTCCGTCTGACCCCAACGTCTGACCCCAGCGCACCCGTATCGAGTACGTCGTCGTATCGCCCTCCGAGACAATCACCAGTAACCGTCCGATGACTCAGCTCAGCCGCGTGGTCGCGCCGATTGCGATCGCGCTCTCGCTTCTCCCGTACGCCGCTGCCGCACAGGGGCGCGCCGCCGTGGCCACGCCGCCGTACCGCGACGCGCGACTTCCCGTCGAGCGACGCGTGGACGACCTCCTGGCGCGCATGACGCTCGAGGAGAAGGTCGCGCAGATGCTCGGCATCTGGCAGGGCAAGTCGACGATCACCGATCCGGCGACGGGACGGTTCGATCCGTCGCGCGCGCCGCGCTGGTTCCGCGTCGGGATCGGGCGCATCGAACGGCCGAGCGATCTGCACGGCGCGCGCGCCGAGGCGGAGTTCACGAACGCGATCCAGCGCTGGACACGCGACAGCACGCGGCTCGGCATCCCGGTGCTCTTCCATGAAGAAGCGCTGCACGGCTTGCAGGGCCCCGAGGCGACGAGCTTCCCTCAGGCGATCGCGCTGGCGAGCAGCTGGAATCCCGAGCTCGTCGAGCGCGTGTTCACCACGGTGGCGGCGGAGATCCGGGCGCGCGGCGCGCAGCAGGTGCTGGCGCCCGTCATCGACGTCGCCCGCGAGCCGCGCTGGGGCCGCATCGAGGAGACGTACGGCGAGGACCCCTATCTCGCGTCGCGACTCGGCGTCGCCGCGGTGCGCGGCTTCCAGGGAACGGGGCGCACGTGGGGCGCGTCGCCGTCGATGCCGGGCGATCGCGTCATCGCGACGCTCAAGCACATGACGGGACACGGGCAGCCGGAGTCGGGGACGAACACCGGCCCCGCGTCGCTGGGCGAGAACACGCTGCGCAACTTCTTCTTCCCGCCGTTCGAGGCGGCGGTGAAGGAAGCGCACGTCGGCAGCCTGATGCCGTCGTACAATGAGATAGACGGGGTCCCTTCGCATGCGAACCGGTGGATGCTGCACGACGTGCTGCGCGGCGAGTGGGGCTTCGACGGGACGATCGTCTCGGATTGGGGCGCGATCCCCGAGCTCGACCGGCTGCACCACGTCGCCGCCGATCAGGCCGACGCGGCTCGGCTCGCGCTCGAGGCGACGGTGGACGTCGATCTTCCCGACGGCATGGCATACGCGCATCTCGTCGACGCAGTGAAGGCGGGACGCGTGAAGCAGAGCGCGATCGACGCGGCCGTGCGCCGGTTGCTGCGCGCGAAGTTCGCGCTCGGCCTGTTCGAGCATCCGTACGTCGACGCCGCGCGCGCGGACAGCATCTCGGGGGCGGCGTCGCATCGCGCGCTCGCGCTGGAGGCGGCGCGGCAGTCGATCGTGCTGCTGAAGAACGACAATGGCGTGCTGCCGCTGCGCGCCGACTCGACGCGTCGCATCGCCGTGATCGGGCCGCACGCGGGCGAGACGCTCATCGGCGGCTACGCGGGGACGCCGCGCTTCTCCGTCAGCATCCTCGAGGGGATTCGCGCGCGGGTCCCGGGGGCGACGGTGCAGTACGCCGAAGGAGTGCGTCTGACGGAAGATTCGACCTTCACGCGCGACTCCCAGCCGCACCTCGGCGGCGTCCGCTCGATCGAGCGGTGGCGAACGGACCGCGTCGTGCTCGGCGACAGCGCGCAGAACGAGCGGCGCATCGCGGACGCGGTCGCGCTGGCGCGCGCGAGCGACGTCGCGATCGTCGTCGTCGGGGACAACGAGCAGACGTCGCGCGAGGCGTGGTCGGTGGCGCACATGGGCGACCGCACGTCGCTCGATCTCGTCGGCCAGCAGGAGGAGCTCGTGCGCGCGGTGCAGGCGACCGGCACGCCGGTCGTGGTCGTGCTGATCAACGGGCGCCCGTTGTCGGTCACGCGCCTGGCGTCGACCGTGCCGGCGATCGTGGAGGGATGGTACCTCGGCCAGGAGACGGGCACGGCGATCGCCGACGTCCTGTTCGGCGACGTGAATCCGGGGGGGAAGCTGCCAGTGTCGATCGCGCGCGACGTCGGACAGCTCCCGATGTTCTACAACCGCAAGCCGACGTCGCGTCGAGGCTACCTGTTCGACTCGACGAAGCCGCTCTGGCCGTTCGGGCATGGCCTGTCGTACACGACGTTCGCCTACGGCTCACCACGCGTGGCGTCGTCGACGATCCCCGCGGCCGGGCGCACGGCGGTGAGCGTCGACGTGACGAACTCCGGCACGCGCGCGGGGGACGAGGTGGTCCAGCTCTATGTGCGCGACCGCGTGAGCCGCGTGACGCGTCCGCTGCAGGAGCTGCGCGGCTTCCGGCGGATCACGCTGAAGCCGGGGGAGACGCAGACCGTGACGTTCGACGTCGACGCGAAGACGCTCGGCTACTACGGCCCGGAGAACAGGTGGGTGGTCGAGCCGGGCACCTTCGACCTGATGCTCGGCGGCAGCTCGGCGTCGGTAAAGACCGTCCCCCTCGAAGTGCAACCGGATCAGACTCGTTGAACCGGGGTCAGTGAATCGGGGTCAGATTCCTTGAAAATCGACCACGCCGGCGTCCGCTCGCTCCAAGGGGGTCAGATCCCTTGAAAAGGGATTCGCCGAGCGTCGTTCAGATTGCGGCACGGCGACGGCGACTGCCGCCGTGCGTCTCGGGCGAGAGCCTCCGACCCAGCGTGTCTTCGAGCTCTGGACGGTTTTCGTCGAAGCCCAACGCGCGGCCGCCGCGCGCGGCCTGCCGAATTGCGTGGAGAGTGGACGGCTCGAGCGACATCTCGAACAGGGCACGATACGCCTCGCGTCGCGCCGACACCGAGCGTCCGAGTGCGAGGTAGACCTGATGTCGGCGCACGAGTGCGTCCGGCCAACCGTCGGCGTTACTCCTGAAGCTCGACCAACGATACGCTCCCGGTTCGTGCACCATGCCGGCCCGAACCGGATTTGTCTCGATGTATCGGCTGCACCCGAGGAAGTAGCGCTCCGAGTCGATCAACGACGACCGGAAGCGTCCTTCCCAGAGCGTGCCTGTGCGGCCGTGCCGCTCGTTGAAATACCTGACGTATTCGCGCCCGAGCGCCTGCATCATTCGGGATGGCGATGATGCTTCGCGGGCCGTCACGAGCAGGTGCACGTGGTTGGTCATCAGCACGTATGCATGCACGTCGCACCGACCTCGCTCGCTGGCATAGAGGAGCGTGGCCAGGTAGGTCGCGCGGTCACCGTCGTCGCGGAAGCAGGGTTGGCGGTCGTTACCGCGCTGGATCAGATGCAGGGTGTGCCCGGGGAGTACGACACGAGGAGGGCGTGGCATGCGACCATGCATGCGGCAGCCTCGGCCGGGACGCACCATCGGTCGAACGCCGGCGCCATCCTCTTTCAAGGAATCTGACCCCATCGGGGGATTTCGAGGAATCTGACCCCTTGAACCCTGAACCTGATCCCTTGAACCCCCTTTCGCGGCCTGCGTCGGCGCCCGAGATTCGGTTCGACTCCTCCTGCCCCGAGCGGACCCCCATGGATCTGTATCCTCTCGCCAAGTATGTCCATCTCGTCGCCCTGTTCGTCGCCGCGGGCGTCACGGCGGTGACCAAGCTCGCCGCCGGCCGACGCATGCGTGCGCGCACCGTTGGTGAGGCACTCGACTGGCACACCGTGCTGCTGTCGGCGGCGAAGCTGTTTCCCATCTGCCTTCTCGTCCTGGCCATCACCGGCGGTTACATGCTCAGCGTGCTGCACGTGAGCCCGGGCTCCGGGTTCATCGTGGCCGGCATCGTCGGCGTGGTCTGGCTGTTCGCCAGCGGCGCGTTCCTCGGCATCAAGGGCGGTGGATTCCGGCGCGCGCTCGAGGGGATGGCCGCCAAGGGAGCAGACCAGCCCGTGCCGAAGATGGTGCCGCCAGCGGCCGTCGTCCTGCTGCCGACGCTCAATACCGGCGTCGCGCTCGGCGTCGCGCTCGACATGGTGGCGAAGCCGGCCAGCGTGCCGATCGCGCTTGGCATCGTCGCGGTCGGCGCCGTGCTCGGCGCGTTCGCCGCGCCCAAGCTGCCGCGCGCGGCCGCCGCTCAGCCGCAGGTGGTTCCGGAAGGGTGAGCCGATGTCGGCCACGCGTGCACGAGCGCGGCCGGCTCGAGGATCAGTGTGGCTGACTCGCGAAGGCGGCGACATCTCTCGCCGCCTTCGTTTCCACGCCCGGCTTCTGCAGGAAGCCGAGGTCGCGCATCCAGTCGATGAAGCGAGCGGGCCACGTGCTCATCGGTCGTGAGTTGGCCGCCGAGAGTCCGCCCGTCATCCGGCCGCCATCGGAGAGCGAATCGCCCGGATGTCGCCCGTTGCCGTACACGTGGATCTCCACGTTCGGCACGCCGGCGTCGAGCATCGCGTAGGCGTAGTCCATCGCCCAGAGCGCGTGGATGCGGTCACCCGAGCCGGCGGTCGCCATGAACGCGGGCGGTGTATTGCGCGGGATCGGCGGCGGGGACGGATTGCGCGCCCAACTGGTCGACGGGCCGGTCGGATTGCGCACGGAGAAGGGCGTCGGCCCCGGATAGATGATGCCGATGAAGTCGGGGCGCGAGCTGACGCCGGCGAAGGGGTCGCTCGCGCCGGCATTCTTCCGGTCGAACGTGTCGAAGTCGAGCGCCGACGGCGCGGACAGCTCGGCGCCCGCCGAGAAGCCGACGATGCCGATGCGATTCGGGTCGAGGTTCCACTGCTTCGCGTACGCGCGCACGACGCGGATCGCCTGCTGCGCGTCGTACACCGCGTCGGTCTCGGCGCTGTATCCGTCGCGGCGCAGGCGGTTGCGCAGGATGACGGTGTTGACGCCGTACTGATAGAAGAAGGGGACGAAGTCCGCCCCTTCGCTGCCGACGTTGAGCGTGTTGTGGCCGCCGCCTGCTGTGAGGATCACTGCAGTCCCGGTGTTGATTGAACGCTCGGTCGGATGAAACTCGATCGACGGATTGTGGATGTTGACGATGCTGTTGATGCGGCCGGGCACGGTCTGGCTGACGTTGTACACCTCGGCCTCACGCACGCGCTTCGCGTTGAGGAATGGCGAGCCGGGTGGGTAGAGCGGCACGACGACGCCACCCTGCAGGATCGGCTGCGGCGCGTAGGGCGCGTCGGTGACGGGCCCCGGCTTCGGCACGCCGATCGGCGCGGGCAGCGGAGGCAGTGTCGACGACTGGGCGCTCGCGGCGGCCGAGGCGATCGCGGTCGAGCAGAGCAGGGCGAGTAGCGGTTGACGCATGTCGACGGTCGGCCTGGGTCCAAAGCGGTTCAAGGGGGGGGCAAGGTTCAAGGGGGTCAGATTCCTTGAAAAAGGCCACTGCGTCGTAGCCTTTTTCAAGGAATCTGACCCCGATTCGTAGGAGGTCTGACCGCTTCGAAAAGGCTACCTGGCGGTAGCGTTTTTCAAGGAATCTGACCCCGGCGGGCTCAGGTGGGGCGGGGAGGGGGGCGGAAGCGGCGGGACTTCTGCTCGTAGGCGTGAGCCAGTGAGAGAACGCGCGCATCCTCGCCGGGCAGGCCCACGATCGAGACGTTCAGTGCCGGCATCCCGTCCGCGCCGTAGCCCGCGGGGACCGACACCTCCGGGATCCCGAGCCAGTTGCCGTAGCCGAGCGGGGTGCGGATGTCGGGCCAGGGATCGGCGTACTTCGGCGCGTTGAACGGCATCGTCGGATACACCATCGCCACGACGTTCGCCGCGCGCATCGAGTCGGCGAGGGCGCGCACCACGCTCTCGCGCGAGCGGGCAAAGGAGCGACCCGCCGCATCGTCGAGCATCGGCCGATCGAACAGAGGCACGGCACCCTCGAACGTCGGCGGGAGCACGTCGTAGAACGAACGATACGCCGCGTAGCCGTTCTGGATCGCCAGCTTCGGATCGTTTCGCCGAGGATCGGCCGCGCGGCCGGTGAAGTAACGGTACAGCGCATTCGCCGTCGGCGCGGGGGACTTGGGATCGACGTCGACGTCGCTGCGCGCCTTCGCCGCCTCGGCGAAGAGGTCGCGATAGTTCACGCGCGTCACTGTCGCGTCGAACGGCTCGACGGTCGCGCCCGCGGCGCGCAGGTCGTCCACCGCGCGGTCCCACGTCGTCAGCGCTTCGGCCGTCATCTGTGCGCGTGGAACATGGGCGTCGACGACGCCGAGCCGCACGCCGGCGAGCGCGTCGTCGCGCAGCGCGGGAAGCGTCGCCAGCGTGGCCTCGTTCGACGCCACCGAGCGCGTCAACGGATCGCCCGGATCCGCGCCCGCGATGACGGCGAGCATCTGCGCCGCGTCGGCCACGCTGCGCGCCAGCGAGCCGTGCGTGTCCAGATACGGCCACGTCGGGATCACGCCGCTCCGCGCGACGAGCCCGAAGGTCGGCTTCACGCCGACGACGCCGGTGAACTGCGCCGGAATGCGATTTGACCCGCCGTCGTCGGTGCCGAGCGCGGCGAACGCCATCCCATCCGCGACGGCGACGGCCGAGCCGGCGCTCGAGCCGCCGGGCGTGCGCGTGCCCGTGGGATCGTACGGATTCAGCACCTGACCGGTGAGGCTGCTCGTCCCGTTGCCGTGATAGGCGAAGTCGTCGGCCGCCGTCTTCCCGAGCACGACGGCGCCCGCCGCGCGCAGCCGCGTGATCTCGAGCGCGTCGCGGCGCAGCAGCTCGGGAAATTTCGCGCCCCACTCTGCATTGGAGCCGGTGGTGCGCAAGCCGTTCATGTCGTAGATCGACTTCGCGAACACGGGCACGCCGTCGAGCATCCCGAACAGACGGCCCCTCCGCAGTCGGAGATCGGACTGGCGCGCGATGGCGACGAGGTTGGTCGCGAGCTGGTCGATCGCGCGCCAGCGCATCCCCTCGGCGTGGCAGCGCTCGAGCGCCTCGGCGGTGATCCGCGCCGCCGTCCACTGTCCACGCGCACGGCCGGCCTGATACTCGGCGATCGTGCCGTCGAGGGGGCTGGTGAAGGAATGATCACGTCGCGCCAAGGGGTCAGACACCTGCGGTATCTGACTCCAGGGCCAGAGCGAGCCGCGCCCGGCGAGCGGCAGGGAGACGAGCGCGGCGAGTTGGGCCAGTGCTTCGCGACGGTTGAAGAGCATTGAATGAAGGAGGGGGAGAGCGGAGTAGCGGAGAGAGAATGCTCCACGGCCACGCCGGGGGAATTGGCGCCGGCATGGACCTCCGGTCAATGCTCAGTCGCGCCCGCGGTCTCCGCGCGCTGGGTCGGAGTCTGTACTCTGATCCCACCAACTCTGACCCCGTGGGGTCAGAGTAAGAAGTGCCAGAGTTGGACCTACTCTGACCCCACCGACTCTGACCCCACCGACTCTGACCCCACCGACTCTGACCCCACCGACTCTGACCCCACTGACTCTGACCCCAGGTTTGGTCAGTGCTCACCCGCCGGCGCCGCCGCCGGCACGCGTGCGCGCGACGCGGGGCTGCGCACGACGACCTCGTGCGGCCGCCCGTCGTCGACGAGCTGGACGTGCGGCGTCTCCAGCGCCACGCCGTCGACGGTCACCTCGGCGTCGCCGTTGATGCCGTCGCCCGGCTGGTGCACGACGATCGTGTACAGGCTGTTCCCGAAGCGGTACTCGATCGTGAACTCGGGCCACGCCGCGGGCACGCGCGGCGTGAAGCTCAGCGTGTCGCCGCGCCGCGTGAAGCCGAGGATCGCCTCGAGCGCGATGCGGTACATCCAGCTCGCCGAGCCGGTGTACCACGTCCAGCCGCCGCGGCCAAGATGGCCCTCGGCGGTGTAGACGTCCGCCGCGACGACGTACGGCTCGACCTTGTACGTCGAGAGCTCGTCGGCGGTGCGTGCGTGGTTGAACGGGTTGAGCATCTGGAACAGCTCGAACGCGCGCTCGCCGTCGCCCCGCAGCGCGGTGGCGAGCACCGACCAGAGCGCCGCGTGCGTGTACTGCGCCCCGTTCTCCCGCACGCCGGGCAAGTAGCCCTTGATGTAGCCCGGGTCGTGGGGCATGTGATCGAACGGCGGCGTGAGCAGCATGATGAGCCGCGCATCGTTGCGCACGAGATGCGCCTCGGTCGAGCGCATCGCCTGTTCCTGGCGCGCCGGATCGCCCGCGCCGGAGATGATGCTCCAGCTCTGCGCGATGGCGTCGATCCGACACTCCTCGTTCGAGCTGGAGCCGAGGGGAGTGCCGTCGTCGAAGTAGGCGCGACGATACCACTCGCCGTCCCAGCCGGCTGCCTCCACGGCGGCGGCGTAGTCTGCCGACTGCTTCCGGAACGTTGCGGCCGTCTCCTCGTCGCCGCGCGCGGCGACGTGCTCGGCGAAGTCGCGCAGCGTGCAGGCGAGGAACCAGGCGAGCCACACGCTCTCCCCCTTTCCTTCGACGCCGACGCGGCTCATGCCGTCGTTCCAGTCGCCGATGCCGATCAGCGGCAGACCGTGCGCGCCCGTCGTCGACGCCTTGCGCAGGGCACGGAGGCAGTGCTCGTACACGGTCGCCTTCTCGTCGCTCACCTGCGGCAGGTCGTATACCTCGTGCTCGTTCGGCGCGAGCTCGCGCATCGTGATGAACGGCACCACTTCGTCGAGCACGCTCGCGTCGCCCGTGACCTTCACGTACTGGTCGACGACGTACGGCAGCCAGGCGAGATCGTCCGAGAAGCGGGTGCGCACGCCGCGCCCGCTCTGCGGGTGCCACCAGTGCTGGACGTCGCCCTCGACGAACTGTCTCGCGGTCGCGCGCAGGATGTGCGCGCGCGCCACGTCCTGCTCGGCGTACAGGAACGCCATGACGTCCTGGAGCTGGTCGCGGAAGCCGTACGCGCCGCTCGACTGGTAGAGTGCCGACCGCGCCCACATGCGGCAGGAGAGCGCCTGGTAGAACGCCCAGCGATTGACGATCGCGTCGAACGCCGGCTCCGGCGTGCTCACCTGAATGACCGAGAGTCGACGCTGCCACTGCGCGATCGTCTCCTCCACCGCGGCGCGCGCGCGTGCGACGTCGCCGTACGTCTCGGCGAGCCGCTGGGCGTCGCCCTCGGTCGCCCCGGCCCCCAGCGCGACCGAGAGCATGCGCGTCTCGCCAGGGGCGAGGGTGATGGCGCTCTGGAGCGCGCCGCACGGATCGAGGCCGGCGCCGGTCTTCCCGTCGAGCGCGACGCCCTTGTCGAGGCAGCGCGGCGCCGACGTCGTGCCGTTGCGGCCGAGGAACTCGCGCCGATCGCCAGTGTGCCCGAGCACCGCCTCGCTCGAGACGCAGAACGCCAGCTTCTCGGCGAACTGCGGATCGAAGGTGTTGCGCGCGAAGATGGCGCGCCGCGTCGCATCGAACGACGTCATCACCTGGTGCCGCGTATGCTCGCGCAGCACGCCGATCGTCCACTCGACGTACGACGTCACCGTGAGCTTGCGCGGCTTCGGGCCGCGGTTCGTCACCTCGAGCAGGGACAGCTTCACCGGATCTTCCGGCGCCACGCCCAGCGTGAGCTTCGTCGCGATGCCGCCGTGCTCGTGCTCGAAGGTGGTGACGGCCGCGCCGTGGCGTACGACGTACGGCGTCGCGTGCCGGATCGGCGCCGGCGTCGCGCTCCACAGGTCACCGCTGTCCTCGTCGCGCAGGTACAGCACCTCGCCCACCGGGTCGCTCACCGGATCGTTCTGCCACGGCGTGAGCCGATAGAAGTAGCTGTTGTCCGTCCAGGTGAACCCGCCGCCGCGCTCCGTGATCACGAACCCCGCGTTCGGGTTCGCGACGACGTTGGCCCATGGCGCCGGGGGCACCACGCCGCCGCGCAGCCGGATCTCGTAGTCGTGCGCCTCCGTCAATCCGCCGATCCCGTTGTCGCATCCGAGAAGGAGACGCGGCGCACTGCGCGGCACCGGCTTTTGCGGTTTGCGCGTCGGCGCGAGCGGACGAGGTTGCGTGACCACGTCGGTCGCAAGCCGGCGGAGCTGACGCGAGAGCGAGCCGCGCGACGCTCTCAAGACGACGCGAGCATCGGCGAAGAGCAACGAGAGCTCCTCTTCGGTCATGTCGCGAGCGCGCCGCACGAACACGCCGCCGCGTTGATCCATTTGCGAGGCCGCTGAACTCGATCGAATCACACCGAGAATCGCCTCTTGTTGCGGTTGCATATATCCGAACGGCTCTTCATTGAGCAGCACGACGTCGACGGTCACTCCGTTGAGCCGCCAGAACTCGTGCGCGAGGAGCACTTCGTGGAGGAGCTCGCCGAACTCGGGATGATCGATGCGCACGACCACCATCGGCAGATCGGTCGTGAGCCCATGCGCCCAAAGGCCGCCCTGCCCTCGCCCGCGATACGTCGCGCGATCCGGCTCGGCGCGCAATGTTGGTTGAGGAAACACGACGCACGACAAAAAGCGCTGGAAGCGATGCGACTGCGCCGCGCTGATGCCGAGGTGCTTGAGCTCGACGCGCGCGTCCGCCCA
>Ga0207674_10001896_pt1 | contig 26620 bp, 18 predicted proteins | sample KBSCornC72_FD_184303 | JGI IMG/M metagenome (GOLD analysis project Ga0207674, IMG submission 184303) | Corn rhizosphere microbial communities from Kellogg Biological Station, Michigan, USA - KBS Corn C7-2 (SPAdes) (version 2) | ecosystem: Host-associated > Plants > Roots > Rhizosphere > Soil ...
CGGCGAATCGGCCCGTGCCGTCGTTGCGGAGCAGATGGCTCTTCGGCGAGACGCCGTACCGGCCGGGCACCGAGCGGCTGCCGACGAAGAGGTCGATGTGACCGTCGCCGTCGAAGTCCCCCGCGGCGACGCATCCGCCGTTGTCGTAGAGCGCGGGGATCGCGTCCGTCGCCCGAGTGAAGAGGCCGTGCCCGTCGTTCACGTAGAGCCGCCCGCGCATCGGCGCGGCCGGTATCTCGAACTGACCGCCGCCACTCACGACGTAGAGGTCGGGCTTCCCATCACCATTCGCGTCGAAGAACGTTGCGTCGATGTCCTCGGCGATGCTGTCGGCGGCGAATGCGGGCTGCACCATGCGCCGGAAGCTCCCGTCGCCCTGCTGCACGAGCAGCGCGCCCGCCTGGAAGGTCGCGCCGCCGAGGAAGATGTCGTCGCGCCCGTCGCCATCGACGTCGGCCACGGCGAGTGCCGGCCCCTCGGTGGAGAGCATGCGCGGCATCAGCGGCTCGCGGTCGAAGTCGACGAAGTCGTTCTCGACGTGCCGCGCGTCGAGGTGGTGTGCGTCGGTGACGTCGTGGAAGAGCGGCGCGGGCGCGGCGGGCAGCGACCACCGGCCGGAGGCGGCGCCTTGTGAGAGCGTGAGCAGCCGGTTGGCCGGCACGCGCGCGAGCCGCTGCATCGAGCGGTCCGGCCAGACGACGAGCAGCGAGTCCGCCACGCTGTCGCGTCCCAGCCCGACGTGCAGCCGCTGGTCGACCGACGACTGGAAGCCCCGCGTCGGCGACTGCTCCACGTACTGCATCCGGCCGCCGCTCCACACGAACAGCTTCGTGCCGATCCCGTACGTGTTGAGGCCCGTTCCACGCAGCGCGACGGTGAGCGAGGCGTTCCCCGTCTGTGCGTGACCACGGTTCCGGTAGATGGCCGCGGGCGCGTCGATCGTGTTGACGACGAGATCGAGCGAGCCGCGATTGGCGAGGTCCACGTATACGGCGCCACTCGAGAAACCCGGCTGCCCCAACCCCCACGCCTTGGTCACGTCGGTGAAGCGCAGGTCCCCGAGGTTACGGAAGGCGCGATTCGGCGCCGGCCGGTGCGGCATCTTGTCGAGCAGCGCGAGGTTCGCCTTCGTGATCGTGTCCCGGAGCGTGGCCTGCACCGACGGCTGGCCCACGAGCTCGATGTAGTCGAGGTCGTTCGGGCGACGATAGATCCCGCTCGTCACGAAGAGATCCTTCCACCCATCGTCGTCGAGATCGGCGAGCAGCGGCGCCCAGCTCCAGTCGGTGGCCTGCACGCCGGCGAGCGGCGCGATCTCGCTGAACCGTCCGTCGCCGCGATTGAGCTGGAGGGTGTTCCGCACGTACTGCGGGTGATAGCCGGCGCGCGCGCGCAGCTCGGAGAGGCGGTACTCCTCGGTGCTCGCCGACGACTTGAGGATCGAGTCCTGCTCGGGGAGCATGTCCGCGACGACGATGTCCGGGCGCCCGTCATTGTTGACGTCCGCCGCGTCCACGCCCATGGCGAAGCGGCTCGTGTGGCCGGTCGCTCGCGCAATCGATTCCGTGAACGTCCCGTTGCAGTCGTTGTGGTAGAGGAAGTCGTTCTCCTGGAAGTCGTTCGCGACGTAGACATCCGGGCAGCCGTCGAGGTCGAAGTCGCTGACGACGACCCCGAGCCCGAACCCTTCGCTGCCGCCGTAGATGCCCGCCGCGGCGCTGACGTCGTGGAAGTGGCCGCCGTCGTTGCGATACAGCCGCCCACCCCCGTTCGCGGCGCGCACGTCGCGCTTGGGCGCATCGCTCGCCTGCTCGTCGTGCGTGGAGAAGCTGAGCACGAAGAGGTCGAGGTCGCCGTCCCCGTCGTAGTCGAAGAACGCGGCCTGGGTGCCGTAGCCCTGCCGATCGAGCCCGTACTCGTGCGCCCGGTCGGTGAAGGTGCCGTCGCCATTGTTGACGTACAGCGCATTCCGGCCCGCCAGCCCTCGGTAACTGACCGTACTCACATAAATGTCGAGCTTCCCGTCGCCGTTGACGTCGGCCATCGTCACCCCGGTCTTCCATCCGGAGGGACCGGCCACGCCGGCACGCGCCGTCACGTCCTCGAACCGGTAGTTGCCACGGTTGAGGTAGAGCCGGTCGCTGCCGAGGTTCGACGTGAAGTAGAGGTCGGGGAGCCCGTCGCCATTCACGTCGCCGGTGGCGACGCCGCCGCCGTTGTAGTAGTACAGGAAGTTCAATATGTTGAGCGCCGAATCGACCGGCAGCCGGTTCTCGAAGGTGACGCCGGTGGCGGATGGCGCGAGTCGTTCGAACATTGGCGGTGCATCGTCGGCTCGCCGACAGGCGGCGGCCGCGATCCCGAGCATCATCAGCAGCGAGGATCGCATGAACCGGACAACGCGTTTCGCACGGTCGCCCTTCCGCGCCCGTCTCCTGCGCTGCGGCGCCGCCGCACTCGTCATCGCCGGGGTCGCGGGCTGCGGGCACCCGCAGGACCCGGCTCCCACCCCGTCGGCCACCTCCTCCAGGGAGCTGCAGGCCAACTCGGAGATCGGGCAGTCGCCCAACGTGCCGATCGAGCAGTACCTCGCGTCGCGCTCGGCGGGGGTCGTCATCGGACACGCGTCGGACGGCACGCTCACCGTGCGCATCCGGGGCGGGTCGAACTCCTTGTACGGGAACAACGCGCCGCTGTACCTCATCGACGGCGTGCCCTTCGAGCCCTCCGCCGAGGGTGGGCTGACGGGGATCAACCCGTACGACATCGCGTCGATCAAGGCGCTCAAGGACGCCGCGGACCTCACGACGTACGGCGTTCGCGGGGCGAACGGCGTCATCGTCATCAAGACGAAGAAGGCGAACTAGCGGGCGCGTTCATCGGCTCCGCACCGCGAGCCGACCGCCCGACGTCGCGCGGAACAACAGCGGACGGTCGTCGTTCCGCGCGACGACATACGCATCGCCCGCCGCCGTGCGCACGCGGGCGATGTCGCGCGACTGACCGGGGACGACGAAGCCGCTCTCGGGGGCGCGCACCGGGGTGAAGCCCCCGTGCCCGTCGCCACGCAGCAGCAAGCCGTAGCTCGCGGCCATCCGGCCGATCTCCGGCTTGAACCCGTCGAAGTTGCCCGCGAGCAGCAGGTCGGTGTGGCCGTCCCGATCGACGTCGGCGGGCAGGATGCCGTACACCGGCGCGAGCTGCGCCTCATCGGGGAGCGGCACGAGGGTGAACTTCCCCCCGCCGTCGTTGCGCACGAGCGTCGTCGCGAAGGTCCGTGCATGGCGCACGATGGCGTCCGCGAGCTCCTCCTTCGTGAAGATCTGCTCGACCGTCTTCCCCGCGTACGACGCATAGGTCGGGAAGCGCGGGGCGAGCATCGGCAGGGCGCGCAGGAGGTCGTCGCGCAGCGGCAGCGGGCGACTGACCCCGCCCTCGTACACCGACAGAATCTGATCGAAGGCGTCGTTCCGGTCGAAGTCCTTCGCGACCATCGTCACCGGCTCGCGCTTCGTGGCGTGCAGGCGGCCGTTCTCGCCGAGGTTGCCGACGATGAAGTCCACTCGGCCGTCGCCCGTGAAGTCCCCCGCGACGATGCGGTTCCACCAGCCCTCCGTCGAATCGAGGGCCGGCACGGCGAGGCGCTCGAGGCGTCCACCACCGACGTTGCGGAACACCGTGATCGGCATCCATTCGCCGACGACCACGAGGTCGAGTTTCCCATCGCCGTCCACGTCGCGCCAGGTCGCGTCGGTGACCATCCCGACATGCTCGAGCGCCGGCGCGAGCCTCGCCGTCACGTCGGTGAAGTGGCCGCGTCCGTCGTTGCGCAGCAGGAGGCTCTGCGGATCGGAACCGTAGCGCCACGGCACGACGCGCCCGCCGACGAACAGATCGACCGCACCGTCGCCGTCGTAGTCCGCCGCCGCGACGCGCGAGCCCGCCGAGGCCTCGGGGGGAAGCGCGTTCGCCGCCTTGCGCAGGTGTCCGTGCCCGTCGTTGAGGTAGAGCCGGTCCTGGAGCGGTGATGCCCCCTCGGAGTAGTCGCTGCCACCGCTCACGACGTACAGGTCGGGATGCCCGTCCCCGTTCGCGTCGAAGAACGTCGCCCCCACATCCTCGGACAACGAGTCGACGGCGAACACCGCGTCGTCGCGCGACGCGAACGAGCCGTCGCGGCGCTGGATGAACAGCTTGCCCGGCTGGAGCTTGGCGCCCCCGAGATAGAGGTCGTCCAGTCCGTCGCCGTCGACGTCGCCGACGGCCAGCGCCGGCCCTTCCGTCGACAGCAGCTTCGGGATGAGCGGCTCACGATCGAAGTCGACGAACTCGTTCTCGCGGTGCGTGAAGTCGATCGCCGCGGCGGCCGTCGCGTCGGCGAGCAACGGCCGCACCGCCGGCGGCGCCGGAGCGGGCGCCGCTGCCCCGGACTCCGCGACCGTCACCAGCGCATTCGTCGCGACCTTCGCCTGCCGGCTCTCCTTGCCGCTCGGCCACCGCACCACGAGCGAGTCCACCGTCGCGTGCGCGCCGAGCCCGAAGTCGAGCACGTAGTCCACGCTCGACTGGAAGCCGCGCACCGGCGACTGCTCCTGCATGAACCGATCGGTGCCGGCGAAGGCCGTGACCCTGGCGCCGATCCCGAACCGGTTCTTCTCGCCGCCGTCGAGGCGGACGCGCAGGAAGTGGTTGTCCGGATGCTGCGCGCGCGCGTTGTTGCGGTAGACGAACGCTTCCTGGTCGATGTTGTTCACGACGAGGTCGAGCGCGCCGTCGCCATCGAGATCGCCGTACGCCGCGCCACTGGAGAAGCTCGGCGTGTCCAGCCCCCACGGCTTCGCCTCGTTGACGAAGCGCATGCCGCTCGTGCCGCGGAACGCGTAGTTGGGGAGGGGCGTCGCCGTCATCCCGGCGATCAGCTTGCTGAAATCGACCTTCGACTTCCCGTTGTTCGTCGCCTCCTGCATCGTGCGCGGATCGGCGAGGTGGGCGACGTAGTCCTGCGAGGTGAGGTCCTTCGCGATCCCGTTCGTGACGAAGATGTCCTTCCGCCCATCGAGGTCGAAGTCGGCGATCAGCGCGCTCCAGCTCCAGTCGGTGCGCGCCACGCCGGCGAGCTGGCCGACGTCGCTGAAGGTGCCGTTTCGGTTGTTGCGCTGCAGCATGTTGCGCAGCGCCTGGTGGTGGTAGCCGTTCTTGACGCGCGTCTGGTACAGCCCCCAGTCCTCGAACTGGGTCGTCGTCTTCAGACGGGCGTCGTCCTCGGGGAGCATGTCCGTCGTGTACAGGTCCGGCCAGCCGTCGTTGTCCACGTCGGCCGCGTCGAGCCCCATCGAGAAGTAGCTGATGACCGGCATCCCCTTCTCGATCGCGTCGGTGAAGGTCCCGTTCCCGTTGTTGATGTAGAGGTAATCGCGCTCGAAGAAGTCGTTCGAGACGTAGATGTCGGGGCGTCCGTCGCCGTTGAAGTCGGAGACGACGACGCCCAGGCCGTAGGCCATGTCGGGGCCGTGGATGCCCGCCGCCGCGGACACGTCGGTGAAGTGGCCGCCATCGTTGCGATAGAGCCGCTGCCCGCCATACGGGCCGCGGTCGTTGCGCGAGCTGCGGAGGTTGAAGCTGTTTGCCGGCTTGGGCGAGTTGTTCACGACGAACAGATCGAGGTCGCCGTCGCCGTCGTAGTCGAGGAACGCCGCCTGGGTCGTGTAGCCCTCGTCGGCGACGCCGTACTGCCGCGCCATCTCCTTGAACGTCGGCACGCCGTCGCCATCGAGCCCCTGGTTGATCCAGAGCTCGTTGGCGCGAGCCGCGGGCTCGCCCTGCCCCGCCTTGCTGATGTAGATGTCGAGCTTCCCGTCGTTGTTGACATCGGCGATCGCGACGCCGGTCGTCCACGAATCCCTGGCGCTCGTGATTCCCGAGGCGTCGGTGACGTCGCGGAAGGCGAAGTTGCCGCGATTGAGGTAGAGATGCGGGCCGGTCTCGTTCCCGGTCAGCACGATCTCCGGGAGGCCGTCGCCGGTGAGATCGGCGATCGCCGCACCGCCCCCGTTGTAGAAGTTGCGGTAGGTGAAGACGTTGAACGCCTTCGACAGCTCGAGCCGGTTCTCGAACCGGACGCCGGTGGCGCTCGACGGCAGCTTGGTGAAGAGCTGACTCCCCGCGGGGGGAAGCTCGTGGCCCGGCGACGCGGTCGCGCTCTCGGCGGAGTCCGAGCAGGCGGCGAGCAGGCAGGCAATGGCACATCGCGCCAGCGGACGCGTGAGGCGGCGGGCGAACGGGCGCGACGTCATGCAGTGGTGGGTGGTGCCACGGGTGGGAACCTACGGGGAGCGGCAGCCGACTTCCATGGCGCGCTCCAGGCGACGCGCGCCACGAGGGGCGCGCGTCGCTGCGGCTCGCGGGGCTGCACGGAGGATCCAGGGAGAATCACACCGTGCAGCCACACGAGCCAGCAGAACGGCTAGTAGCCGGGGTTCTGCGTGAGCTGCGGGTTGGAGGCGATCTGCGTCTGCGGGATCGGGAACAGGATCTTGTACCCCGCATCGGCCGCTTTGAACCGGCGCGCGTCGTTGAACGTGCCCGCGCGGATCATGTCCGACCGGCGCTTCCCTTCACCGGTCAGCTCGAAGAGCCGCTCGTTGAAGATCGCCGTCCGTGCCGTCGCCTGATCCATCCCCGTCGGAAGCGGATTGGCCGTGGCGAACTGGCGGGCGCGGATGATGTTCACCTGCGCGATCGCCGCGTCCGTCTGCCCCAGCTCGTTCATCGCCTCGGCCTTGATCAGGTACATCTCGGCGAGACGGAAGAAGGGGAAGTTGTTCGGCTCGGAACTGCCGCTCGGGATGCCTGGCTTCGGGGAGAACTTGTTGTACCGCGGTCCCTCGTTCTCGGCCGCCTGCGTCTCGTTGCCGATGTTGATCGTGAAGACGAGCGGGTTGCCCGCGCGGTCGTTCACGAACAGGCCGGTGTCGAAGCTCTTCTGCGGCCCGACGAGGAAGATGTTGCGCCGCGCGTCGGCGGGGTCGAACGCGTTGTACGTCTCCGCAACCGTCGCGAAGCCGTTCCACGGGCCGCCCTGCACGTTGAGCTGGTTGTAGTGCAGCGTGCGATGCGGGAAGTTCATGCCGAGATCCGGCTGCGCATCGGTGTTCGAGATGAAGAAGATGTTCTCCTTCGAGTCGTGATTGTCGGGGGTGAAGTTCTTCGACCAATCCGCCGACAACGCGTACTGCCCGGAGTTGATCACGCGATCGGCCGCCGCGATGGCATCCGTCCAGCGCGCGGGACCCTTCTGCAGCCCGGACGCGGTAACGGTGCCCGAGTAGACCTGCGCGTTGAGGTACAGGCTGGCGAGGATCGCGTCGGCTGCGCCCTTCGTGACGCGGCCCGCCTGGTCCGACGGACGGCTCACCGGCAGATCCTTGCCCGCCGCGATCAGCTCGGCCTCGACGAACTTGAAGACGGAGTCACGCGAGACCTTCGCGTGCGCCTCGACCTTCGTGTCGGTCACGAGCGGGACGCCGCCGAACATGTCCATCAGCAGGTAGTAGTACCATGCCCGCAGCACGCGGAGCTCGGCCAGCACCGGCGCCGAGTTCGCGCCACCCGCCGTCTGGATGACGTCGATCATCAGGTTGGCGCGGGCCACGCCGGCGAACAGGTTCGACCACGCGCCGTTCATGTCGGCGAGCGCCGAGCCGCTGCTGGCGTTCCAGTTGTGCTTGAAGATCTCGAGCCAGCGACCGTTGTCGTACCAGTCCTGCCCACGCGTCGGGACGATGATCTCGTCCGTGGTGATCTCGGACAGGTTGTACCGGTCGTCCATCGTGGTGCGCAGGTTGGCGTACACCGACGCCACGCCCGCCAGTACCTCGGCGTCCGTGTGGAACGCGTTGGTCGGCGTGAGCGCGTCCTGCGGAACCTCCGTGAGGTTCGTGCAGCCGCTGAAGATGATCGGCGCCGGACCACAGAGCAGCAGCGCGCCCAGGGTCATTCGGCCGATCGACCGTGAAAAGAGTTTCCTCATATGCCTCGTAACTCGTGATTGTAGGCGAAAGAGCGGTGCGATCGGTGCCGCTTAGAAGGCGACGTGTGCGCCGACGGTGTACGTGCGGGCGCGCGGATACGTCAGGTAATCGATGCCGCGCGTCGCCACGCCGTTCTCGCTGGCGTCGGTGAACACCTCCGGGTCGTACCCGGTGTACGGCGTGAAGAGGAGCAGGTTGTCGCCCGAGAGATAGACGCGCGTCGTGCGGCCGCCACCGAGGCCCGGCAGGGCGAAGGTGTAGCCGACCGTGGCGTTCTGCAGGCGGATGAAGCGCCCGTTCTCGATCCAGCGCGAGGAGTAGATCGCCGGCTCGTTGATGCCGGTCGGATCGGTCAGCGCCGACGCGAGGAAGTTGCGCGACGACTTCGCGTTGCCCTTCGTGCCGTAGACGAGCGCCGTGTTGTTGAACACGTCGCGGCCGAACTCGCCGCGCCACAACCAGCTCGCGTCGAAGTGGCCCCAGCCGCCGTTGCTGCGCAGGCCGAGGGTGAACGACGGATTGGCGTTGCCGATGATCATCTCGTCGTCGCCCGTCGGAGCGATCGTCTCGCCGTTCGTGCACCCCGTGCTGCCGGACTTACAGGCGAACACCTGCTGGAACTGATCGTTCACGCGCAGGAACTTCGCGCCCCAGAAGGTGCCGAGCGGCTGGCCCGGGATCAGGCGCTGCGAGTTGCGCCCCGACTGCCCCTGACCGAACACGGCGCCCGTCTCGATGTACGGCGCGTCGCCGAGGTTGAGGACCTTGTTGCGCTCGAGCGAGAAGACGAGGCCCGAGGTGAGCGACTTGTTCGCCGCGTCGAAGATGCGCGCATCGAGCGTGGCCTCGAGGCCGCGGTTCTGCACCGAGCCCACGTTCTGGATCCGCGTCGACACGGGCGCCGGCTGCGGCACGGGCACCGTGAGCAGCAGGTCCTTCGTCTTCTTCTGGTAGACGTCGATCACGCCGGTGAAGCGGTCGTTCTTGATGCCCCAGTCGAGGCCGGCGTTCACCTGCTCGGTCGTCTCCCACCGGAGGTCGGGGTTCGCGACCTGCGAGGCCACGAGACCCGTCGTCACCGAGCTGCCGCCGAACGGATACTTGGCGCCATTGTCGGTACGAAGCAGGAGCTGCGTCGCGTACGCATTCACCGCCTGGTTGCCCTGACGCCCCCAGCCCGCGCGGAGCGCGAGGGTCGAGAAGCGCGAGCCCTTCATGAACTCCTCGTTGTTGAGGCGCCACGAGGCGGAGACGGCGGGGAAGGTCGCCCACTTGTGCCCTTCCGCGAGCTTCGACGAGCCGTCGCGACGGATCACGCCGGTGAGGTAGTACTTGCCGGCGTAGCCGTAGTTGGCGCGCGAGAAGAACGAGACCAGCCGGCTGTAGTTGATGTACGAGCCCGGCGCCGGCGAGCCCGCCTGCGTGCCCGCGCCCAGGTTGTTCCACTGGAAGGCGTCGGTCACGAAGCCCTGCATGACCGCGTTGAAGCCGTTGTTCGTGAAGCTGCTGTACTCGTAGCCGCCCACGACCTCGAGCTCCTGCCGGTCACCGAGCTTCGGCGTCGCCGTGAGGAGCTGCTGGAAGTTGAGGTTCTGCAGGCTCTTCTCGGCCTGCCGCGCCACCCCGTTGAACTCGGCGCCGATCGGGCTGTTGCGGGGGATGTACGTCTGGCGGACCGAGTTCGAGTAGTCGGCGCCGAGCGTCGTCTGCGCCGTGAGGCCGTCGAGGATGAGCAGCGTGCCGGTCACGTTGCCGAGCACGCGGTTCTCCGGCGCCTGATCCTGGATCTGCTCCGCCAGCGCGACCGGGTTGCGCACCGACTGCGAGCCGGCGCCCATCTCGTAGAACTTCTGCTGGTTCGTCAGGCTGTCGACCACCCGGACCGGGAGGGTCGGGTTGTAGATCGCCATGTTGGTGAACACGCCGCCGGTGAACCCGCCACCGTTCTCCATGGCGAGGTAGCGGTTGTTCACGCGCGACGCCGTCAGGTTCGCGTCGAGGTTGATCTTGCCGTCGATCGCCGAGGTGTGGCCATTGAGGCGGCCCTGGTAGCGCTTGAGGCCGTTGTCGATGACGACGCCCTTCTGGTCGAAGTAGTTCAGCGACGCGCGGTAGTTCGTCTGCTGGGTGCCGCCGGAGAACGCGATGTTCTGGTTCTGGGCGTAGCCCGTGTGCAGGAGCGCCGTCTCCCAGTTGGTGTTCGCATTGCCGTTCAACGCGAGCTGCGTCTGCGGCAGAAGGCCCTTGGAGACCTGGTCCTGGACGAAGGTGCGGTACTGGTCACCGTTCAGGAAGTCGAGGTGCCGCGCCGCGTTCGAGGCCGCGAGGTACGTGTCGTACTCGAGCGTCGAGTTGCCGCGGGCGCCGCGCTTGGTCTGCACGAGGACGACGCCGTTGGCGCCGCGGCTGCCGTAGATGGCCGTGGCCGAGGCGTCCTTCAGCACCGTGATCGACTCGATGTCGTTCGGGTTGATCGCGTTGAGCGGGTTGCGACCGAGCGCCGCGTTGACGCCGTTGATCGACGCGTCGGCGACCGTGCCCTCGTTCTGCAGCGGGACACCGTCGATGACGTAGAGCGGATCGTTGCTCGCCGTGATCGACGTACCGCCGCGGATGCGCACCTGGACGCCGCCGCCGGGCTCGCCGTTGTTCGTCGTCATCTGGACGCCGGCGACGCGACCCTGCATGAGCTGGTTCGCGTTCGCGATGACGCCGACGTTGGCCTGATCGGCGTTCACCGTGGACACCGACCCGGTGATCGCCTCGCGGCGCTGCGCGCCGTAGCCGGTGATGATCAGGTCACTCAGCACCGCGGCCTGCGCGGTGAGGACGAAGTTCGCGGTGACCGACTGCCCCGCGACGACGGTGACCGGCTGGACCTTCGCGGCGAAGCCGATGCGGGTCGCGCGGATCTGCGCGGCGCCGGGTCGGAGACCGGCGATGGTGTACGTCCCGTCGTTACGCGTCAGGGCGCCCGCCGTCGTCCCGACGACGCGCACGCTGACAGAGACCAGCGGCTGATTTGATGCCGAATCGATGACGCGCCCCGAGACGCTACCCGTCCCGGCCTGCGCCGCGAGCGGCGCTGCAAGCAGGAAGCTGCCGAGCACCGCGGCCAGCGCACTTCGTGTGACTGCCATTCGTCTTCCTCCAGAGGGACGATGGTCTTCGCTCACGACGCTCGCCTGATGGCGAGACGTCTCGACGGCGCGGGTGGGGGGTGCGCCGTGGAGCGATGAGACGGAAACGAGGTGGACGAACCCAACCGGACGTCGACCGAATCCTGCATTCGTGTCGGCGTCAAATTGAATTCGGCCCTTGCCAATGCAACTTTTCGTGCAAATGCTTGAGCGCGATTGTAACTCCTGATTTCAAAAGCGCAATCCAACCCGGGGAGTTGCGGTCCCGGTCGGAAATCGCTCGGCTCACCCCCCATGACCCGGGCACCATCGGTAACGCCACTCTCTATCAGAGGGTGACATGGGTCATCGGATGACTCGGCGGACTCTTCCGTACACGGCTCGGAACGTCGCATCAATTCGTCTATTCACAAGACGAAAAGTGCTCGTATATTCCGCAACCGATTGCGCAACTTTTGCGGTACCCCTCCACCCTGGCGCCCAATGCCCGCTAATCGGGTGACGCTGAAGGACATCGCGCAGCAGACGGGCCTCTCCACCGGCACGATCTCCCGTGCCCTGGCGGACCATCCGGACATCAGCACGGAGACCAAGACCCGCGTCCGCGACGCCGCGCAGGCGATGAGCTACATCCCGAACTACCGCGCGAAGTACCTCCGGGCCAAGCACTCCCAGCTCATCGCCCTCATCGTCCCGGAGATGAACATGTTCTTCGTGCCGTCGATGATCGCCGGGATCAACCGGGTGGTCCAGCAGAACGACTACTCGCTCATCGTCTTCCAGTCGGACAACTCCATCGTCCAGGAGCGCCGGCTCGCCGAGTACGCCTCACACCTCTCCGCCGACGGCGTCCTCCTCGTCCTCTCGTCCGAAACGAGCGACCTCCAGCACCTCGACGTGCTCCACGACTGCGGCATCCCGGTCGCCCTCCTCGACCGCACGATCGAGACGACGAAGTACACGACGATCACGATCGACGACGAGGACGCGGGGCGCGAAGCCGCCAGCTATCTGATGGACAAGGGGCACACCCGCATCGTCGGCGTGTTCGGCGATCAACGCCAGCGGATCAGCTCGATGCGGTTGCGCGGATTCCGCCGCGCCCACGCCGAGCGCAACCTGCCCCTCGGCGACTCGCAGATCATCCGCATCACGATGATGGACGACCTCGAGGCGCAGCTCGAGCGGGCGTTCGAGGAGTACCCGGACATCTCGGCGGTCTTCACGATGACCGACGACCTCCTCGTCCACACGCACCACCTGCTCGCCCGACGCGGGTCGCGCATCCCGGAGGACGTCTCCCTCATGGCGATCAGCGACGGGCAGGCGCCGACCTTCCTCCACCCCAACGTGACGCACCTCCGCCACTCGGGGATCGAGGTCGGCGAGCGCACGGCGCACATCCTCATCGGGATGATCAAGCACAACTCCGACGCCATGATGGACGTGCGGATCCGGACGACGCTCGTCGAGATGGGATCGGTCGCCGACCGCACGCGCACGACGAAGCGACGCAGCGCACGCTGACACGCCCGGAAAATCACCGATGCTCGCTACCCTCCTGCTGTTCGCGCAGCTCGCGGCGCCGCTCGCGCCCGCCCGTCCCGTGCTCTCCTTCCCCGAGCGCGGGCTCGACGACCCCGCGGCCTACGCCGGCTACCAGACGCGGCTCTTCCGCGACGCCGCCGGCAACACGTTGCAGATCTACCTCGACTCGCGCGCACAGCGCGTCGTCCACCTCATGGCCGACGCCGAGGACGAGAGCATCGGGTTCACGGCGCGCGCCGGTGACCGCGCCGCCGCGCTGTCGTGGGCGACGGAAGCGGCACGCGTCGGCCGGAGCGGGCGCGCCCGGGTCGTCGAGTACTCGCTCGTCGCCGACGACCCGCGCATCGTCGTGGGATGGTTCCTCCTCGGCACGATGCGCGTCGAGCGGGACCTGCAGTACGGTGGGCAGCAGAAGACGCCCTTCTCGCGCGCGCCGTTCGTCGTGCCCGAGACGGACCGGCTCCTCGCCGCACTGGCGCGGCTCGACGCGCCCGAGCGCGCGCGGCAGCTCGCCCTGCTCCACGCCGCGAGCCTCGACGAGCTCCGCGCGCGGCGCGCCCCGACGATCACCGCGAGCTCGGGGTCGGTGCGCGTCATCCAGCCGTCGCTCGACGCGCTCGACACGCTGACCCTCGAGCTGCGCGCCGACCCGAGCCGCGTCGTGATCGCGGCGGCGGGCGACTCCGCGACGCTCGGCGCCCGCTCGGGGAACCGCATCCCCTTCACCGTCCGCATCACGACGACGGGGCGCACGCTCACACCGATCCGGCGCGAGGAGATCTTCACGCCGGCCTTTCTCGACCATCTCGCCGCGACACGCGCCGACGCCACACGCGCCGGCGCTCCGCGCGACGTCGTGCTGAACGCGCGACGCACCGAGCGCCAGGTGCGCGGGCTCGAGCTGCTCGTGTCGCACGAGAAGCTGATGGCGGGCCTGCCGACGTACGCGACGTACTTCGGCCGCGACATGCTCATGAGCACGCTCATGCTGCGCCCGGTGTGGAAGCCGGCGATGTCGGAGTTCGCCATCGCGAGCGCGCTGCGGAAGCTCTCGCCCGAAGGACGCGTCAGCCACGAGGAGGCGCTCGGCGGGCAGGCGGTGCGCGAGGCGTCCGCCGAGTACGCGACGCTCGTGGACAGCGCGCTCGCCGCGCCCGCCGGTGCGGCGCGCGACGCGTCGCTCGAGCGCGCGCGTATCGTGCTGCGCGACATCCGGCGCGTGCGCGAGAACTATCACATGATCGACGCGGAGTTCCAGCTCCCGATCCTCGAGGCCCGCTGGCTGCGCGACTCGGCGGTGACCGACGCCCGGAAGCGCGCGTTCCTCCTCGACGCGTCGGACGGCGAGCCGCGCGTCGCGCGCATGCTGCGCGAGCTCGCGCTCCTCACCGAGATCACCGCGCCGTACGCACACGATCCGGTGACGGCCAATCTCGTGTCGTTCGCGCCGCGCGACTCGGGACGGTGGGCGTCGCAGAGCTGGCGCGACAGCGAGGTGGGCTACGCCCGAGGGCGCTACGCGATGGACGTGAACGCGATCTGGGCGCCGCACGCCCTCGAGGCGACGGCCCAGATCCTCGACGCGCTGCGCACGCTCGGCCTGCTCGGCGACACGCTCGTCCGGCGCGCCTCCTCGAAGGGGGACGAGTCGGCGCTCGTGACGTACGTCCGCGATCCGGCGGCGCTACGCACGGCGATCGAGCGCTGGCAGGGGGCGAGCCGGCATTTCGTCGTTCGGCTGTCCCCCGCCGAGGTCCGTGAGCGCGTGCAGGCGCGGCTCGCCGCGATGCCCGCGGGCGAGCGCGATCATTGGAACACCGTGCTCGCCGCGACGCACGCCGATCGGGACTCGCTCACCTTCCTCGCCCTCTCGCTCGATGCGCAGGGCACGCCGATCGGCGTGGCGAACAGCGACGTGGCGACGCGGCTCTTCCTCGGCCAGACGGAAGGTCCGTCGCGCGAACCGGACGCCGCGGAGCGCGAGGCGGTGCTGCGCGACGTACGGACGTTTGTACGGCACTATCCCGTCGGGCTGCTGATCGACGGCGTGGGGCCGGTGGTGGCGAACGATGCGTATGCGTCGCCGTCGGTGTGGGCCGACTTCGAGCGCGACCGCTATCACGGACCGCGCGTCGTGTGGGGGCGAGAGAACAATCTCTTCCTGCTCGGCGCGATGCACCGGGTGAACGACGCCGGTTCGGCGCCCGCGCTCGCGGCGTATCGGCGCGAGCTCACGGACGCGATCGCGCAGGTGCGTGCGGCGGTGGACGCCTCGGGATTCCACAGTGAGCTGTGGAGCTACGAGTTGCGCGACGGGAAGATCGTGCCGATGCGCTACGGCTCGGGCTCGGACGTGCAGCTCTGGAGCACGACGGACCTCGCCGTCGGCTTCGCGACGCGCGCCACGCGTAAGTAGCTGCCGATTGGGGTCAGATTCCTTGAAAAACGCGCCGGCCGTGGGGCGTTTTTCAAGGAATCTGACCCCGTATTGACCCCTTCTCGATGACAGTGTGTCCCGTACGGGAGGACGAAAGATGAAGGCGACGAATCGTTTGGCGCCTATCACGCTCGCCGCCATCGGAGTGCTGGTTGCCGGTGCTCGGACAAGCCCGGCGCAGGCTCCGGCTGGCACGGCGACGGCCGTCGATACGCTCACCCACCCCGCGTGGACGCGGAGCGCGGACATCTACGAGGTCAACGTCCGCCAGTTCTCTCCGCAGGGCACCCTCGAGGCCGTGCGGGCGCAGCTGCCGCGACTGAAGGCGCTCGGAGTGGACATCATCTGGCTCATGCCCGTCCAGCCGATCGGGAAGAAGAACCGCAAGGGACCGCTCGGGAGCTACTACTCCATCTCCGACTACACCGCGGTGAACCCCGAGCTCGGCACGATGGCCGATTTCAATGCCCTCGTGGCGACCGCGCATCGCGAGGGGATCAAGGTGCTGCTCGACTGGGTGCCGAACCACACGGCGTTCGACCATCCGTGGACGACGGGACACAAGGACTATTACGTCACGCGCGCCGATGGCACGATCATCAACGCGCGCGACAACGAGGGGCACGACACCGACTGGACCGACGTCGCGGAGCTGAACTACGACAATCCCGCGCTGCGTTCGGCGATGATCGACGCGATGCGCTGGTGGCTCGTCAATGGGCACGTCGACGGCTTCCGCTGCGACGTCGCCGGCGGCGTGCCCCTCGATTTCTGGCTCCAGGCGCGTGCCGCACTCCAGAAGACGAAGCCCGACCTGTTCATGCTCGCCGAGGCCGAGGATCCGAAGCTGCACGCGGCGTTCGACATGACCTACGGCTGGGAGATGCACCACCTGATGAACGAGGTAGCGCAGGGGAAGAAGCCCACGGCGGCATTCGATGCGTACTTCGCCCGGCAGGATTCGCTGTTCGGCCGCGGCGCGTACCGCATGTACTTCACCTCGAACCACGACGAGAACAGCTGGAACGGCTCGGAGTTCGAGCGGATGGGGGCGAATGCGCTCCCGATGTACGTGTTGGCGGCGACGATCCGTCAGTCCATGCCGCTGCTCTACACTGGCCAGGAGGTATCACTCAAGAAGCGCCTGCGCTTCTTCGAGAAGGACACGGTTGACTGGACGGGTCCGTCGCTCGCGCCGTTCTATCACGCCGTGTTCGACCTCAAGCATCACGAGCCCGCGCTGGCAAACGGCGCGTTCGGCGGGACGCAGACGACGCTGCGCACGGATGGCGGCGACCGGGTGTACGCGTTCGAGCGCGTGAAGGGGAGCAACACCGTCGTCGTCGCCCTGAACTTCGGCGACGCGCCGGTGCGCGCGGCGTATCAGGGACTGTCCGGCGCGGGCCGCTTCACCGACTGGTTCAGCAAGGCGGCGGTCTCGCTGCCGGCGAACGGCGCGATCGACATCCCGGCCCATGGCTACCGCGTCCTGGTGCGCTGACCCGACTGGGGTCGGAGAACGGGACGAAAGTTGGGCGTTGGGGTCAGATTCCTTGAAAAAGGGTACGAGCTCGTACCCTTTTTCAAGGAATCTGACCCCCTTTGAACCCGCTTGAACGTTCAACGGGTCTGAGCCGGTTGAAGCAGGTCGGTGCGCGGGGGGCGCCAGGCCGTGAGATGGCGAGGGCAGGCGCCGGTGGGCCAGTCCCGCAGCGGCATCGTCGTGAAGTTCGGGCGGCCCGGGTCGCTGTAGCGGAGGTCGCTGATGACGTTGCCAGCAATCTCCGGCGCGCGGCCGAACTGGAGCCAGGCGCGCGCCCAGCAGTCGCTGTCGTACAGCGCACGAAGCCGCGCGAGTGATTGGAGCTGCGACGCCTCCCATTGCACGCGCTGCTCGCGCGGGGCGCCACAGGCGTTCCGGAGGATCACGGCGACGGTGCCGCGCGTCATCGCGTACACCTTCTCGTCGCGCGTGATCGAGACCGCGTTCCAGCAGAAGGGGTTGGCGGCCTGGGAGCTGAGCACCAGATCCACGGGGCGGCGCGCGGGGAAGGTCACCCGATCGATCGCGACGTCCCCGATCTGCCGATGCCGCCGGACCATTTCCGCCGGCGCATCCGCGACCTCGGCGCGCGCGACCTCACGCATCGCGAACACCAGGCAGACGTACAGAGCGCCCAGCCCGAGCGCCACGGTGGATCGGCGTGGCGGCGTCCACGATCGCGCGAGCGCGGCGAGCGCCGCGGCAACGACGAGGAGCAGCGCGAGGGCGGGCCGCGGGATCACGTGCATCCACGTCCCCAGCCCGAGCAGCACGACGATGAATCCACCGAGCAGCGCGCGCCCGACGCGGTTCTGCGTGTTCAGCGTGGCCGCGAGGCCGAGGAGCATCCAGAGCCAGGGCTCGAGGATGTAGACCGCGTCGCCGTAGAACCACCGCGACGACACCGGCCAGAACGGGTGCACGCCGTAGCTATTCCACCAGTCGAGCAGGAGATGGCTCGTCAGCGCGAGGGCGATCAACAGCCAGAGCCGGTTCCGCGCCGCGCCGACACTCTCGCGGATCTTCGGCAGTGCGCAGACGGCGGCGGTCGCGAGCCCGAGCACGACAATACCGCCGAGCGTGTGCGTGTGACCGCGGTGGTGCAGCAGATAGCCGATCGGCGGCGCGGTGATCCGCGTATAAACGAGGTCCGCGTCGGGGAGGTTCGCCGCGAGCACGCCGGTGATGAAGAAGATGCGGCGCGTCGTACGGGGCGCGTCGGCCGGCAGTGTGAGCTCTGCCAGCGCGGCGCCGACGAGCGAATGGGTGAGGTTGTCCACGCGTCAGCGTGTCATCGAACGGGGTCGGTCAGCGTCGCGGCGCGCGAACGGTAGGGCGCGAATCCCCTCCCCCAATCGGCGGCGACCACCTCGACGTCGATTCGCGGGCCATCCACGTGCACGACGACGAAGTGGAACGGATTGCCGCCGGGATCGACGGCGGGTCGGACGAGGTGCTCGAGCGTCACGCTCGCGGACGCCCCCGCCGCGAGGTAGTCGCGAACGTCAGGCTCTCCCATGTAGCCGTAGAGCGGCGCGCCACCGCCGCCGCTCACGATCTCGTCGATGCGGTACGTTCCGCTGGCGTCCTTGTAGCGCTCGACCCAGTGCTCGAACAGATGCTCGTGGCCAGCGAGGAGGAGGCGCACGTGATGCTTGCGGAAGAGCGGCATCCAGCGCGCGCGCATCGACACGACCTGCGGCTCCGTCACCACGGCGTGCGGCCCCGATGAGAACACGGGATGATGGAAGAACACGACGACGTTCTCGTAGCGCTTGCGGTCGAGCGACTCGAGCTGGTGCGTCATCCAGGCGAGCTGCGTCGAGTCGTCGGGGATGTGCGAGTCCACCGCCATCACGTACGTGTTGCCGTAGCCGAAGGCGAAGGTGGGGTAACCCTCCAGGCGGCGCGCGCCCTGCGCCGGCAGCAGCCTCGCGTTCGCCGCGAAGTAGTTGCGCAATCCCGCTTGCCGGCGCAGGTCGAGGAGGTCGGTCGAGTTGCCGACGTCGTGATTCCCGACGGAGAGGAAGTACGGAACGCCTCCCTCCTGCGTGAGCCGGTTGACGAGCGGGACGTAGCTCACGCTCCACATCTTCGCGAACGAGCCGTTGACGACGGCGTCGCCGCTCTGGAGCACGAACCGGATCGAGTCGGCGTTCGTCGTGGCCCGCTTCATCGTGCTGAGCATCGCCTCGATCACGAGCTGATGCTCGGCCTGCAGCTCCACGCCGTCGTGCCGGCCGCGCGTGTCGCCGTAGGCGATGAACGAGAAGCGCCTCACCCCGGCCGTCGCCGCCTCGGGCGGGATCGGCACGCGTGGCGGGAGGATGGCGGGCACCACGTCCGCGGCGGCCGCGGTCTGCGCGGCCGCAGGCGTCAGCGGTGAGAGGAATACCAGGAGAGCGAGCGCGCGCGCGCCGAGTCGACGCGTCGGCACCGGCGGGAGGATCGAGGGCCTTCGCGGGGACATGCCCCGGATTTTCGCACCCTACGCGACCGGGCGCCAGCACCAGACCGACCAGTCGTCGGTCTCGTGGGCCTCCACCTCGAACTCCAATCCCATGGTCTTCAGCACGTCGAACAAGGGCACCGGCTTGAAGATCGCGCGCAGGTGCATGACCTGATCGTCGCGCAATCCGCGCGTCGCGGTCATGATGCGCGAGAACGGCTCGCGGCCGTTGCGCAGGTCGTCGCGCACGTCGACGTCGACGACCTCTCTCTCCAGCGGTCTATGCATCATGACGGATCTCCCAGAGTGATACGTGCGATCTGACTGAGGAACAGCGCGACGCCGGCGGTGAAGAGCACGGCGCCGCATCGCGTGACGTGCACCGAGCCCGCTGCGATCCCCGCCGCGAGGAGGGCGACGCCGAGCGCCATCGCGCCGAGCTGCGCGTGCGCCACGCGCGCCGAGAAGGTCTGCGCCACGCTCGGCCAGTTCCCGCCGCTCGGCCGGTCGCCGTAGCGCACCGTCCAGGCGAGCATCGGCGCGATCTTGTAGAAGAAGCCGATGACCGTGAGCACGATGCCGCCGAGCAGTCCGACGAGGACGTACACGGTGGCGAGCTGGCGATGCGCCGCGCCGGCGGCGAGCAGCACGGGGCCGAGCACCGCCGCGAGGCCGAGGAAGCAGAGCGCGACGCTGACGAAGCGCATTCCGACGTCGAGCTGGCGCCGGATCCGCGCGCGGAAGAGCGACGCTACCTGCCAGAGCCAGCAGGCGACACCCGCGTCGAGGAGCAGCGTGCCGACCCATTGCAGAGGCGACACATTGGCGACGAGCCCCCACGCGAGCGCGATGACGCCCGTGGTGAGCAGCGCGAGGGCGCGCCTCGTCCAGCGCATGTCGGCGCCGTGCGAGAGCAGGAACATCGGCAGCAGCCGATGCGACACGCCGACGATCATCATCAGCGCCCAGCCGACGACGGCGACGTGCAGGTGCGCGGAGAGCACGCGCACGCGGGCCTCGGCGAGGAACCCGGTGTGCAGATTGTGCAGCAGCACGATCCCGACGCCGAGCGTCGAGACGAGAAAGCAGAGCGCGATCGCCATCGCCGCCCAGTCGACCTGCCGGAAGCGGGCGCGCGGCAGGGTGGCGGCGACGTTGCCGGCGCCGAGCAGGATCCCCGTGCCGACGAGCCCGATGCCGGCGTGGTGCAGCATCGTGGCGTGCGTGGCGACACCCGCCGCGAACAACGCGACGCCGGGCGCGAAGCACCAGAAGCTCAGCTGCCCAACGCGCAGCGAGCGCATCGGCGCGCCGAGCCCCACGGGGAGGAGCTGGTGCAGCGCGCCAAAGATCATCATCGTCAGCCAGCCGAGCGTGAAGAGGTGCGTGACGCCGGCGACCTGCGGCGACGGATACGCACCGATCGCGAGCTCGGGGGCGACCCACACGAGCCCCAGTGCGCCCGCAGTCAGGTAGAGCGTCGCCGCGCCGAAATGGGCGCCGACGAGTGTCATCGACGTCAGCACCGGTCGCGGCGCCGCCGATGCCGCGGGCATCGGCGGCAGCGTCGCGGCGGTCATGCGCTCACCTTCGCCGGCACGACGTCGCACCCACACGCGGTCTCCACGTGTCGCCAGCCGAGCCCCTCCGCCACCCCGCGCGCGATCCTCTGGAATGCCTGCGCCACCGCGCTCGTGGGGCGGGCGACGAGCGTCGGTGTGCCCCTGTCGCCTTCCGTCACGATCGCCGGATCGAAGGGGATCGAGCCGAGCAGCGGGACATCGAGCTCGGTCGCGATCGAGCAGCCGGAGCCGAAGCCGAACGCGCCGCGCATGTTCTCCACCACGCCGAGCACCGGCACCTCGAGGGTGCGGAACATCTCCGCCGCCTTGCGCGCCTCCGCCGCCGCGACGCGCGCGGGCTGCGTGACGACCACGGCCCCCGACACCTCGACAGCCTGGACGAGGCTGACGGGGATGTCACCCGTACCGGGGGGAAGGTCGACGACGAGCACGTCGAGCTCGGGCCACGCCACGCCGCGCGAGAACTGCTTCACCGCCTTGGAGACCTTGGGTCCGCGCCAGATCGCCGGTGACCCTTCGCCGAGGAAGAAGCCGAAGCTGATCATCGGCAGTCCGTGCGCCTCGAGAGGGAGGATCACCTTCTCCGGCGTCATGCGCACGCGCTCCGCGCCGTCCTCGATGCCAAGGAGGATCGGCAGGCTCGGGCCGTAGATGTCGGCATCCATGAGCCCGACGCGGAGCCCCTCGAGCGCCAGCGCGAGCGCGAGGTTGATCGCGACGGTGCTCTTCCCGACGCCTCCCTTCCCCGCACCCACGGCGATGACGTGGCGCACGGTGTTCAGACGCACCTGATCGGCCCACGGATCGGGGGTGCCGGCGCGCACCGGTACGGCGGTCGACGGGCGCGGCGGGATCACCGCGAGGCGCACGTTCGCCGTGCCGAGCGCACCGACCGCATCGTGGATCGACTCTTCCAGCGCGCGCAGCACGCCCGGGTCGCGCGTGTGCAGACCGAGTGTGACGATGACGCCGTCGGCGGTGACGTCGACGCGTTCCAGCATGCCGAGCGACACGAGATCGCGCGTCAGTCCGGGATACGGCACGCGTCGCAACGCGTCCGTCACGGCATCGGGAGTCGGTTGGCTCGGGTGCTCCAGCTTCGGCAGGGTCATCGCAGGCGCTCTCGTCGGGGGAACGACGGAAGTCTCTGCGCCGGCCCTGCTCAGCGGCGTGACGGTTGTCGCACCGTCACGCGCGGTGTCCGCTCACTCGTAGCGCGCGCGCTCGCCCGGCCGGCCGAGGGTGCGCAGCCGCGCGACGTCGGGGATGCGCATCCGCCGCCCCGCGAGCGGTTCGATCACCCCCTTCCCGGCAAGCTGCTTCAGCGCTCGCGACACCGACTCGCGGGCCGTGCCCAGCTCCTGCGAGAGCTCCTCGCGCGTGCGGTCGAGGACGATCTCGGTGCCCTCCGGCGTCGGCTCGCCGTGCTGCTCGGCGTACTCGGCGAGGAAGCTCGCGAGGCGCGCGGCGACGTCGCGGAAGGCGAGCGTCTCCGTGACGTGCACGAGATGGCGCAGCCGCTTGCCGAGCTCGCGGATCACCGCCTCGGCGACGTCAGGATTGGCGCGGTAGAGCGCCTCGAACTCGGCGCGCGGGATGAAGGCGAGGCGGGAATCGACTTCGGTCATCGCTGACGCCGGGTACGCACCTCCGTCGAGCAGCGGCAGCTCGGCGATCGGACGGCCGGGTCCCTCGGTGTGGAGCACCTGCTCGCGCCCCGTCGGGCTCGTGCGGAAGATGCGCACGCGCCCCGATTCGACGACGTAGAGTCCGCGGCACGGCTCACCGGTCGTGAAGAGGAGGCTTCCCTTCGGATAGTTCCGCATCACCGACCGCGCAGCGAGTCGCGTGCGCGCGTCGTCGCTGAAGTTGGCGAACAGCGGCACCGCCTTGAGCAGCTCCTTGACGTCCACCGCGTGGCTCTCCTCCTGAAGGGTACCCGTGACAACCGTCACGCCCGCGGCGGCGCCCGCCGCGCACACTGCCTCCATCGGGGTCAGACACCACGGGGTCTGACCCCGGAAGGTTTGTGACCTTGGATCGAGGGGCAGTGCCTCAACCTATACATGGCATCGACATGAGTGAACCCGATCCGCGCGTCGAGCTGCTCTGGCGTGCGCTGTCGCGAGTGATCGACCCCGAGCTCGGCATCGACGTCGTCGCGCTCGGCCTCGTGTACGGCGTGGACGTGGTCGACGACGTCGCGCACGTCACGCACACGCTCACCACGCGCGGCTGTCCGATGGAGCGCTACATCACCGACGGCATCCGCGCGGCCGCGCTCGAGGTGGAGCAGATCTGCGGCGTGGAGACGCGCGTCGTGTGGGAGCCGGCGTGGAATCCCGGCATGATCGCGTCGAATGCCTGGTAGCCCACGCGGATCGCATCCGGCGATCATCCAGGGCGGGATGGGCATCGGCGTCTCCAACTGGACGCTCGCGCGCGCGGTGTCGCGGCAGGGCCAGCTCGGCGTCGTCTCCGGCACGGCCATCGACACGGTGCTCGTGCGCCGGCTGCAGGATGGCGACGCCGACGGGCACGTACGCCGAGCGATGGCGCAGTTCCCCATCCCCGGCGTCGGCGAGCGCGTGCTCGAGCGCTACTTCCTGCCCGGCGGCCGGCGCACGGAGCAGCCGTACGCGATGCTCCCCATGTATCGCGCCTCGGTGAGTCTCGCGCGGCAGCAGATCACGATGCTCGCGAACTTCGTCGAGGTGTGGCTCGCCAAGGAAGGGCACGACGGCGTCGTCGGCGTGAATCTCCTGACGAAGGTGCAGATGCCGAACCTCGCGTCGCTGTACGGCGCGATGCTCGCCGGCGTCGACTACGTGCTGATGGGCGCCGGCATCCCGCGCGAGATCCCCGGCGCGCTCGACGCGCTCGCGCGGCACGAGCCGGCATCCCTCAAGCTCGACGTCGAGGACGCGAACGACGCGGCGCCGGTAGCCGTCTCGTTCGATCCGTCGAAGCACTGGCAGCCTTGTGATCGCTCCTCCCTGCGGCGCTTCGCACCTCCGGTCGGAGTTCCGCACGTCCAGCTTCGCGCGCTGACGCGGCCGCGATTCCTCGCCATCGTCTCGGCGCACTCACTCGCCGCGACGCTGGCACGCAAGGCGACGGGACGCGTCGACGGATTCGTCGTCGAAGGCCCGACGGCCGGAGGCCACAACGCCCCGCCGCGCGGCGAGCTGCGGCTCACGCCCGACGGCGAACCACTGTACGGGGATCGGGACCTCGTCGACCTGACGAAGATGCGTGAGCTCGGCCTCCCCTTCTGGCTCGCCGGCGGCACCGGCACCGCGGACGCCGTGCGAACCGCGCAGGCATGCGGCGCCGCGGGCGTGCAGGTCGGAACGCTGTTCGCCTACTGCGACGAATCCGGGCTCGCGCCGACACTGCGCGCCGAGGTGATCGCCGGTGTCGCGAAAGGCGTGACGCGCATCAGGACGGATCCGCGCGCGTCACCGACGGGCTATCCATTCAAGGTCGTCGAGGTGGACGGGATGGCGCGCCAGGACGACACGCGCGTCCGCGTCTGCGACCTCGGCTATCTGCGCACGGCGTACCGCACGTCGAGCGGCCGGCTGGACTACCGCTGTCCCGCCGAGCCGGTCGACAGCTATCTCGCCAAAGGCGGGCGGCCGGAGGACACCGTCGGCCGCCGATGCCTGTGCAACGGGCTCACCGCCAACATCGGCCAGGCGCAACGGCGCGGGGAAGCAGCGGAGCTTCCACTGATCACCAGCGGAGACGACCTGACGTCGATCCTCCGGCTCGCGCGCCAGCGGGGCAGCTACGACGCCTCCGACGTGATCGCGCACCTGCTCGGCCGCGTGGCGTCATGACGTCTGCATCCGTACGTCGCGACCGCGTCTTGGCACCCGGCGGCGCACGGCGATAGTCTCCAGCATCGACCGAGGAGACACTCATGGATCCGATGTACCTGGCGGACGTCGAGGCATATCGCGGCACCGGAGCGCGGGCCGAGGCGATCGAGCGCATGCGGGCGGCGGGGCAGCCGGTCCCGCAGATCATGCACCTGTTCGCCTACAAGCCCGACCGCACCGATCATCTCGCCGCGTTCACGCACGGCGTCATGCGGGGACCGTCGCCGCTGTCGCCGGGCCAGCGCGAGCTGATCGCCGCGCTGACGTCGAAGCTCAACCAGTGCCTCTTCTGAATTGGCTCCCACGCCGCGGTCGCGGCGGAGCTGCTGGAAGATCGCGAGCTGGTACAGAACGTCCTCTCGGGCCAGGACGCCCACGTGCCGGAGAAGGACCGCGCCCTCTACGCATTTGTACGGAAGATGGTAAAGGACTCCTTGAGCATCGGCCCTGACGACGTCGCTGCAGCGCATGCGGCCGGCTGGACCGACGAAGCGCTGTACGACGCGATCAGCGTGGTGGCGCTCTTCCAGTTCTACAACGCCTGGATCGACGCTACCGGCGTGCGCGACATGCCCGCCCTCAGCTACGAGATGCAGGGCAAGCGGCTGTCGACGCAGGGATACGTGATGAAGTAGCCGAGGCGCGCGCGGGGATCAGCCCCCGCGCGCCTTCGGTGCACCGTCGAACGGTGCGCCCACGCCGCCAGCCTGGCCGAGCATCGCCAGGCCGCGATAGCCGTTGGCGATGTCGCGCAGCGCCTTCTGTGGATCGGTATCGCCGCCGTCGGCGTTGTCCTGCTCGCTGCACCACCACGCACCGGCGGCGTCGAGCTTCGAGTCGCGCACGAAGCGCGCGACGTCGAGGTCTCCGAAGCCGAAGGGACAGATCACATAGCCCTCGGGCGTCTTCGGCGCCCGGATGCCGTCCTTCGCGTGCAGAATGACGTAGCGCGATGGATCGCTCGCCACCTGCTTCGCCGGATCGAACACCGCCTGGACCGTGGCGCCGTCGGGATTGGTGTACGAGCGGAACTGATGCTGCGCGACGTGCGCCCAGAACAGATCGAACTCGCACTTGACCCACTTCGCGTCGGTGTGCTTGAGGAAGTAGTCCATGACGCGGATGCCGGAGGAGCGCGTGTAGCCCTTCGCGTCGCGCGGCCCCGCGTCGAGGAGGAAGCTCCACGGGATCTGGTGGCTGTGCGAGTAGATCGGGATGCCCGCACGCGACGCCTTCACCGCCATCGCGTTCCAGGTCTCGATCGCCTTGTCCACCTCGTCCTTCTGCTGCGACACGTTCGTCGCATCGTGCGAGCCCGTCTGCGGCTGTCCGAGGATCGCCGCCGACTCGAGCGCCGCGTCGATCGTCGCGGGACTGAGCCCGATCGCGCCGCCATTGCCGATGGACGCATTGTAGTGCCCGATCGCCTTGATCCCCGCCGCATCGAGCCACGTGCGCACCTGCTTCGCCGACGGACTCGCTCCGCCCTCCGCGCTCGGCGCCTGCGAGAAGCTCGGGCCGCCGGAGAAGCTGAAGAACTCGATACCGGTGTAGCCGACGGCGGCGGCGAAGTCGATCACCTCACGCAGCCCGCTCGGCAGCGTCGGGTACTTCGACTTGTCGTTCATGAGCATCGTGCGCGCGCTGTACGCCATCAGCGCGCGACGGTTGCGCGGGATGGCGACGCCGGCGCCCTCGGAGAGGTCGGGCTCCGTCGCGCGAGCCGCCGCGACCTCGCGCACGTTTCCGCCGAGCGTCAATGCCGCCGCCGCACCAGCGGCGACGCCGAGCATGCTGCGGCGCGTGAGCGTGCCTTCATCGGGTTTGCCAGCCATCGGAGCCTCCGTGAGTGCGTGGGTGCAAGGGCATCCTGTTCTCCCGAGCGGAGGGGGCCTGTCATCGCGAGCGAAGTCGGGGAGCTGCAATTGCACCGCGCGTGACGTGCAGATCCCTCGACGCCGCCTCATGACGATCCTTCGACTCGCTTCGCTCGCCCAGGATCT
>Ga0207674_10001897_pt1 | contig 26616 bp, 25 predicted proteins | sample KBSCornC72_FD_184303 | JGI IMG/M metagenome (GOLD analysis project Ga0207674, IMG submission 184303) | Corn rhizosphere microbial communities from Kellogg Biological Station, Michigan, USA - KBS Corn C7-2 (SPAdes) (version 2) | ecosystem: Host-associated > Plants > Roots > Rhizosphere > Soil ...
GCGAGAGCTGATTGCCCACCAGGTGGCCGGGAATCTGGCTCTCGATTTCTGCAACACCGCGGGCGAACACCTGGCCACGAAGCCCGACGAGTTGCTGCTCAGCTGGGAATCGTTTCTACGATGGGGGGCGCAGGTTGGGCTGATCGGATCGAACTCCTATTTCGAACTGCTCAAAGATCCAGAGCCTCTGGACAGAATCATTGAGCTTCGTGAGGCCGTCTACCGCGTCGGACTGGCGGTGGTTGGATCGCGCTCTCTTTCCGAAGTTGATGTTGATCTGCTTCGCGAGCGGGCCAATGCTGGTAGGCCTGAAATTGAATTTAGCGAAGTCGGCGGTCAATGGCGGCCAACTCCAGGTTTGGCGTCCGAACAGTTGTGCGCCTTGCTCGGAGCCGAAGCACTCTCTCTTTTCTGTTCTCCCAAAGCGAGGCGAATTGGTATGTGCGATGGCGGTAACTGCGGCTGGCTTTTTCTCGATGAGAGCCGCGGGAAGCGCCGGCGCTGGTGCGACATGAGTGACTGTGGCGGCAGAGCAAAGGCGCGCCGGTTTTACGAGAAGCACAAGTAATGAAATCGGCGCGTTCTGAGACCTGCTCGTAAAGTCTCTGAACTGTTGGCTGAATATTTCCAATTCGAACATGACGAAACGATCACAGGAGGAAATCGCAATGAAAAACTATCGAGCGGGGAAGTTGTTCGTGATGTTTCTGGGGCTTTTCTCTTCTGCCTGCCTGGCGCAGAGTAACGCAATTGATGCAGACGCGCGGCGAGGAATCGATGCGGGAAACGAGCAATGGGTCGACGCGATGAAGCGGGGCGATGTGACGTCGCTTGGGCCGGGAAATACGCAGGATGTTGTCGATTGCAGTCCCGACGGAAAATGCATCCTCGGCCGCTCTGCGCTTGAGAAGCACATGAAAGAGGACATTGCGAAGCTTGGAAAAGCCGATTCGGCTTCTGTGACCAGTGTGGGGTCGATTCAACAGGGCCGCTATGTTTACGAATGGGGTGAGGCCAAGGCCCATTTTCCCAATGGGAAATCGATCTTCGATCGCTACCTGACAGTCTGGCAGAAACAATCGGATGGGTCCTGGAGGGTCTTTCGCAACCTCGTGATTCCTGATCGGTGATCCCGTGGCTCGCGTGCTACAGGCCAGACCCCAGCAAGTTGGATTCGGCTCAAATCTTAAGCTGAGCTTAAGGTTGGAAGACTTATAAGGGCTTCATGCCTGGGCCGTTTCATTTATGTCCTGCCGAGCTGAATTGAAATGCGCGGGTCGGAAGCAGTTGTGATTGGAGCGGCGGTCATTGCCTGGATGCTCATCCTGAGAGAGCCAGCAAAGGAAATCTGGAAACGGTTGCGGTCGCGCAGGACGCCGAAGGTGTGATCAACACCCAGCCAGTTGAAACCGGCACATCCCTCGAACTTTGCGCCAAGCGAGGCGACAGCCTTATTTTTTCGATGAGAAGCCCATTGTCAACTTGCGGCTATCATCGTCTATGAGTGAGGTGGTGCGATGCACTTCCTCGATGTGCTTTCGGAATGCCCTGCTCAGGGACGGTTGCACGTCGAGCGGAAACGGATGATTGCAGGCGGAGCAACGCTTTATCAAACCGTGAGCGACAAGGTGCGGTGGGAGAGTAAGCCGAGGCATGCGATGGACCTTGATGAGACTTGGGCTTAAGAAGCAGGTAGTTAGGTGCGCGATCTGCCTGACGGTGATCGAAGGGGATCTGCAGAATGTCGACAGACGCCGAGTAAGAACCTGGTGGGCGTGCGCGACTTGATCAAGCTACTAAGCGAAGCTTGCTGATGCTCCTGTATTTTTCGACCATTTCCAGGAGCCGGGCATCGCACTTGTGCTCGCTCTCGGCTGCTTGCAGTTGCGCCTGGGAACTGGAGTCCGCAATGGTGGCGAAGCACCGGGAACAGTATGAATGGACGGAGCCATCTTCGTTGGTGCGATGGGTGAATTCCGGTTTGAGAGTTTTGCCCATGATTCCCTCCTGCTGGAATCAACTCCAACGCGTTCATATTCTTTGATGCAGGGAAACGACGAGTCGCGGGCTTACCAGGGGTGAAATCATCGGGTTGAGCTGGTGCGCGTCGGCAAGGTATATTCTCGCAATTCGCCCGGGAGGTGTTTGCACCCGGCTATCATCAAGCCCTGCAGTCGGCGGCGTAGTCCGCCGCCAGTCCCGCACATCGGGATCTCGATGTGCGGGACTGGCGAGCAGACCTTGAAAAGAGATCAGGTAGTGCTAGGCTTCGACGCCGTGGCACTTCTTGTACTTCTTGCCTGAACCGCAGGGGCATGGATCGTTGCGGCCTACCTTTTCGCCGGTGCGGCGCTGCGTGGGCTGGGAGCCGTTTTCGCCGCCGGCGCGTTGAGCGGCGTCGAGTTCGCGCTGCTTCTTCTTTGCGAACTCTTTTTCAAGCTGATCGATGGTCGTCTGCGGAGCGCGCGTGTGGATCGGCACTTCGCGCTGAGCGGGCGCCTCGCGGAAGGGCTGGCCATCCGCAGGAAGCAGGCGCTCGTCGGCGCTGGCGACCGAAGGCGCGGCGGGAATCTCGTGGCGTGGCTCCAGCGGTGGAATGGTGATGGGGCGTCCGTCTGGTCCGAGGATCTGCATGCGGAAGAGGAACCGGACGGTGTCTTCCTGGAACTTCAGCAGCATGGCCTCGAACATGTCGAAGGATTCCTTCTTGTAGGCCACCAGCGGATCCTGCTGCGCATAGCCACGCAGGCCGATGCCTTCCTTGAGGTGGTCCATGGAAAGGAGGTGTTCCTTCCAGAGACCGTCAATGACGCTGAGCATCACCATGCGCTCGTGATAGCGCATCTGCGGGGCTGAGAGGATCTGCTCTTTCTGCTCGTAGCTGCGCTTCAGGGCTTCGAAGATTTCATCGCCGAGTTCGTGACGGGCGAGTTCTTTGGGATTGATGTTGGCTTGCGCCATGCTGAATCCGAACTGGCTGTTCAGCTTCTCGTCCATGCCCTTTACGTTCCACTCGTCGGGGTGTTTGTCTTCAGGGGCGAATTCGTCGAGGGTGCTCGAAAGAATTCCACCGACGTAGTCTTCGAGGATGAGCTCGCGCTGATCGACGCCTTCGAGAAGCTGACGGCGGAGGCCATAGACGGCTTCGCGCTGCTTGTTCATCACATCGTCGTATTCGAGGAGGTGTTTGCGCGATTCAAAGTTCTGCGATTCGACGGCCTTCTGGGCGGCCTCGATGCGATTGGAGATCATCTTCGACTCGATGGGCACGCCTTCTTCCATGCCCAACTTCTCAAGCAGGGTGCTGACCCATTGCTTGGCGAAGATGCGCATGAGGTCGTCTTCGAGCGAGAGGTAGAATCGCGATGCGCCGGGATCACCCTGGCGGCCTGCGCGTCCGCGAAGCTGGTTGTCGATGCGCCGAGACTCGTGGCGTTCGGTGCCGAGGATGAAGAGGCCGCCTTTGCTGATGACTTCGTCATGTTCCTTCAGCGCGGCCTGGTTGTGGACGGCGAAGGTATCGTTCCAGTCCTGCTCTGCGATTTCGAATTCCTGGCCCTGGTAATAGAAGCGCTGGAATCCTGCGGGCGCCATGGGATTGATTGTGCCTTCGGCCGCGCTGATTGCGCGCGCTCTTCCCTGGCGAACAATGTCCTGGCGGGCGAGGAATTCGGCGTTGCCGCCGAGGAGAATGTCGGTGCCGCGGCCTGCCATGTTGGTGGCGATGGTGACCATGCCGACGCGGCCGGCCTGGGCGACGAATTCGGCTTCGCGCTCGTGCTGCTTCGCATTGAGCACGACGTGGCGGATGCCTTTGCGCTGGAGGATGGCGGAGAGGCGTTCGGATTTTTCGATGGAGACGGTACCGACCAAGACCGGCTGGCCCGACTCGTGCAACTCGCCGATGTTGTCGGCAGCGGCCAGGAACTTTTCTTTTTCGGTTCGATAGACGACGTCGGGATTCTCGACGCGGAGCAGAGGCTTGTTGGTGGGGATAACGACGATTTCGAGTTTGTAGATTTTTTCGAATTCGGCGGCTTCTGTTTCGGCGGTGCCGGTCATGCCGCTGAGTTTTTTGTAGAGGCGGAAGTAGTTCTGGAAGGTGATGGTGGCAAGGGTCTGATCTTCCTTGCGGATCTTGACGCCTTCCTTGGCTTCGATGGACTGGTGGAGGCCGTCTGACCAGCGGCGGCCGGGCATGAGACGGCCGGTGAAGGTATCGACGATGATGACTTCTTTGCCGTCGGCACCGTCCTTGACGACGTAGTCGACATCTTTCTTGTAGAGAGCATGCGCCTTGATTCCGGTCTCGACGTAGTGCTTGAGTTCCCAGTTCTCGGCGCTGGCAATGTTGTCGATACCGAGCTTTTCCTCGATGGTGACCCAACCATCGTCCGTGACGCCGATGCTGCGGTGCTTCTCGTCGACGACGTAGTCTCCGGTGAAGGTCTTGCCTTCGAGGGATTCGGTCTCTTCGCCGCGTTCGAGCACGGGAATGATCTTGCGGACGCGCTCGTACTTGTCGGTGGTTTGATCGGTGGGTCCGGAGATGATGAGCGGGGTGCGGGCTTCGTCGATGAGGATGGAGTCGACTTCGTCAACGATGGCGAAGTAGTGGCCGCGCTGCACGCAATCCTTGATATCGAACTTCATGTTGTCGCGCAGGTAGTCGAAGCCGAACTCGTTGTTGGTGCCATAGGTGATGTCGGCTCCATAGGCTGCACGGCGTTCGTCGTCGGAGAGGTCATGAACGATAACGCCGACGGTGAGGCCGAGGAACTCGTAGATTTTGCCCATCCACTCGGCGTCGCGCTTGGCCAGGTAGTCGTTGACGGTGACCACGTGGACGCCGTGCCCGGCGAGCGCGTTGAGATAGCAGGCGAGAGTGGCGACGAGGGTTTTGCCTTCGCCGGTCTTCATTTCGCTGATCTTGCCGTGGTGGAGAACCATGCCGCCGATGAGCTGTACGTCGAAGTGACGCATGTGTACGGCGCGCCATCCTGCCTCGCGGACTACCGCGAAGGCTTCAGGGAGAATCTCGTCGAGTGCGGCTCGCTCGGCTGTCTTGATTTCTTCGGCGTCAGTGATGCCTTCGAGGCGCGCGGCGATGCGGGCGCGGAATTCGGCGGTTTTGGCGCGGAGCTGTTCATCGGACAGCTTTTCAGTCTCGGCTTCGAGGGCGCCGATCTGCTGCACGATGGGCAGCAGCTTCTTGATGACCCGCTCGTTGGCGGTTCCAAATATTTTGGTGAGAACTTTATCGAAAACCACGGGAGTGCTCCAATCTTCCTGTCTAGATGTCGTGAAATGGCAGCGATTGAATGAAGAAGGCGGTACAAGATCGCTGCGCTAGCGCTGAGGGATCAGGCGAAGGCGGGAGGAGGACGCTGGAAGAGAACGGGGAGCAGAGGCGCTGCCGGTGCGCGGCCGAAGGATCGGTTAGCGGCGACGGTTTGAAGGCCGAGCGGCGAAACCAGCCCGATGAACAGGACAGGCAGCATCGCGATTAATGGGCCGGAACCGCTGCTGCGGAAGTAGGAGTTGGCCTGGGTTCGGGAACCGGGATTCGCAAACGCGCCGGAGAGGGCGCCGGAGTTTTGGGTTTGACTGCGAACCAGAAACTCGAAGACCGGGTGGGCGTATCCCTTGGGGCTCTGACGGCCGGTCTCGGCGTGAGCAACAGACGTGAATGCGACGGCGGCAATTGCCAGCCACATCCAGGCGTTTCTGTTGCGGGTCTTGTTTCGAGTCCAGGGCATAGCTCTACATCTCCTATTTTGCCACAAATGGCCATGTGGGCGGGTGGAGGAGCAGGCGCGACGGCCCCGGTCACTTGAGATGCAAGGACAAGGTCTCGACATGTTCTCCCCGGCGAATGCGGCGCAATTGGCGAAGGAGATGTTTGAGGGGAGACTCGGGATCGCCGTTTTCATTCTCGTCGACGTCTTCCTGCTGGCGAATCTGGGCTTTGGCTACTTGGGCCAAGTTTGGGCGGTAGATGATGGAGAGCGGCAGGAAGGCTAATCCGATGAGCGCGTTCGACGCAACGAGTCCGATGCGGCGACGTCGACGGAGAGGGTGCTTCCGGCTGGCTATTGAGGCTTTGATTCTTAGGTAGACCAGCGCAGCCGCTACGAGCAGCATGGCGAAGACGGGAAACGCAACCGCAACAGCTTCGCGGGGATTGAGGTGAGGCATGAGCACTCCTGCGGCGGCGGGCCGGTCGCATGGCGGAAGAAAGAGGGATCGACCCAGATGATGATGGCGGGTCGGGATCTGAGGAGTGTTATGCGAGGCGGGCTGGAGGAGGGCGCTGGAAGGATGGGGCAAGCGAAGGTTCTTGGGGTGCGTGTCCAACAGTGAGGACAGCAAGGAGTGGTCGAACGCTGAGCTGCGCGACGAGTCCGACGAAGAGGACGGGCAGGAGAGCGAGCCAGGCTTGCTGGCCAGCAGTATTTCCGCTATGGGGAACCAGCAGGGCGATCACCGCGATAGCGATCGCGGCAATTGCGATCCAGTACAACGCGCGCTTTGGTTGGAAAGCGTTCATCGCGGGTGGAGGAAGTATAGCAAGAGCAGGGGACAAAGGGGACGATGGGAACGAGGGAGGGACACGACCGGAGGTGTTTTTTGGAATCTTTCTTCTGGCGGTGGAATCCGTTGAGGCGGAGGGATTTGATGGCAAACAGGAATGATGCGGCACTGCGAGAGCACCTGGTGAAGTTGTTGACCGAGGCGCAGGCGCACGCCACGTTTGAGGACTCGGTGAAGGGGTTGAAGCCGGAACTGCGGGGTAAAGTCCCGAAAGGGGCCAAACACAGCCCGTGGCAGCTTCTTGAGCATTTGCGAATTGCGCAGTGGGACATTGTTGAGTTTTCGCGGAATGCGAAATACAAGTCGCCGAAGTGGCCGGAGGACTACTGGCCCTTGGAGAAAGCCCCGGCTGATGAGAAGGCCTGGGACAAGAGCGTGCGGGCGTTCAAGCGCGATCGGAAAGAAATGGTGGAACTGGTGCGCGACGATAAGACTGACCTGTTCGCGAAGATTCCGCACGGGGATGGACAGACGATTTTGCGCGAGGCGCTGCTGATCGCCGATCACAACGCATATCACGTAGGACAGATGGTGTTGCTCAGGATATTGCTGGGGGCGTGGAATTAACTGCGAGAGGCCGTCAATTCTCGCTGATCGCTACCAGTCTTTCAGCTCCTGGATTTCCCGCCATTGCAGCAAACATGGGGCACGTGGCGGGATTCTTCATGATAGAGCTCTTTCAGATGTGGCATCATTGCACCGGAGGTTTCACGTGAGCAAGAAGCTGTGTTTTTGGTTTGCAGTGTTGGCAATCGCCCCCGTAGGTGTGTATGCGCAGGAAAAGCCGCAGGAACCGGCAACTCCCCCGGCAAATCCGATCACCCAGAGCGAAAAAGGTCTCTACACGTTCATGAGCAGCAACGTCATCCGTGCGGCTGAGAAAATGCCGGAAGAGAACTACTCGTTCAAACCGACGCCGGATGTTCGCACCTATGGTCAACTGGTGGGCCACGTAGCCGATGCCAACTACATGTTCTGCGCCCAGGCTGTCGGTGAGGCGAATCCGAATAAGAATATCGAGAAAACAAAGACCTCAAAGGCCGACCTTGTCGCCGGCCTCAAAGATGCGGTTGCGTATTGCAGCAAGACCTATGACGGCATGACGGACGCCAAGGGCAGCGAGATGGTGAAGTTCTTCAGCTTCAATCTGGCCAAGCTCACGTTGCTGTCGTTGAACACAGCACACACCGATGAGCACTACGGCAACATGGTAACGTATCTGCGGATCAAGGGGATTGTGCCGCCGACCAGCGAGAATCCACCACCAGCAGCGGCGAAGAAATAGATTCGAAACTGCAGCCCGGTTCTTTAAGGCGAAGCACGCAACATCCTGGTATCCGGGCCGAAAGTGCCGTAACGTGGTGCCCCACGTCCCTCTGTTGGGACGTGGGAAACTGCACAGTCCTATCCCAGCTGCACTGGCTTCGCTTCCAGCAATGCTTCAATGGTTTTGAGCGCATCCAGCGTTCGGCCTGAAACTGGCGCGTCTACCTGAACGACAGCGAGCGCCTTTACCGGCTTCGAACCGGTCCTCTCGCGGCCGAGCGCGAAGTTCGCGATGTTCACACCCTGCTCGCCGAGAATGGTGCCGATCTTCCCGATCACACCCGGTACATCGAGGTTGCGGCACACGAGCAGGTTCCCCTCCAGGGGCGCTTCGATGTCGATGTCATCGAATTCAAGCAGCCGCGGCTGTTCACCATGGATGACCGTAGCCGTAGCGTGGCTTCGGCCAGCAGCCGTATGCAATTCAATTGCAAGCAGCGTCGCCGCGCCGCCACGATGCGTCTCTTCTTTCTCTTCATGTACACGAATCCCGCGTTCCTGCGCGACCGTCAACGCGTTGATGCGGTTCACATTTTCCGAGCCCTGCAGCAGCCCTTCAATTGCCGAATTGCGCACAAGATCTGTCTTCGCGTCGACAAGGGCTCCGCCGTAGGTGATATGAATCCCCTCGATCCCGCTTTTTCCAGCCTGCGCCAGGAATGCACCGAGCCGTCCGGCCAGATCGATATAGGGCGCAAGCTGCACATACTCTTCATGGCTCAGCGATGGCAAATTCACCGCGTTCTGCACCACGCCGAGCTTTAGGTACTCGCGCACCTGCATCGCGATCTGGATACCAACAGCCTCCTGCGCCTCCGCCGTCGATCCTGCAATGTGCGGTGTCAAAATCACATTCTCCAGCGCCGCATAGGGCGAGTCCTTCGGGGGCTCAACCGTAAACACATCGAGCGCAGCGCCGGCCACCTGACCTGATTTGAGCGCCGCGACAAGCGCATCTTCCTCTACCAGCTCGCCGCGCGCGCAGTTAATAATCCGCACACCCTTCTTCATCGACGCAATCGTCTTCGAATTGATGATGCCGTGTGTCTGCGGAGTCAAACCTACGTGCAGCGTCAGATAATCGGCACCGGCAAGGAGCTCATCGACCGCCACGAGCCGGATCCCGTTCTCGCGCGCCACCGCCGCTGACACGAACGGATCGCTGCCAATAATCTCTACTCCAAACGCCCGTGCACGTCGCGCCACTTCAAGCCCGATGCGACCCAGCCCAAGAATGCCGAGCGTCTTGCCGCGAAGCTCCGCGCCTTGCAGACTTTTCTTTTCCCACTTGCCCGCGTGCATCGTCGCATTCGCCGTCGGAATCTTGCGCGCAAGGGCGAGCATCAGTCCGATCGTCAACTCGGCAACTGCAACAGCATTCGCGCCGGGTGTATTCATCACCACGATGCCGCGCCGCGTCGCCGCTTCCGCATCGATGTTGTCCACGCCCACGCCCGCGCGCCCAATCACGCGCAGCTTCGGCGCATGCTCCATCAGCGCATCGTCGGCCTGCACTGCGCTACGAACCACAAGCGCATCCGCATCCGCCAGAGCCGCCGGCAGGCCATCAGGCAACTGGTCATGCGTAAGAACCTCCCAGCCGGGCTCGGCCTGGAAAACGGCGAGAGTTGCGGGCGATACCTTTTCTGCAAGAACAATCTTCATCTTTTCTCCCTTGGCCGCTGTGGCCGACCCGGCTTCAAAATCTTCGAATCGAATCTTATGTTTCTCGCACAGCAGATCGAACATGCGCACAACCGCCGCATGCGGCTTTCCCTCGCCGCGCTCGTACTTGGTGATGGAATTAGGATGCACGCCCAGCAACTCGGCCATCTGGTACGAGTAGAGGTCGAGCTGCCTGCGCGCAATTACAAGTTTCTCGCCAAATGAGAGTTCAGGCATATGTGGTTCCTTATGAGAGCGGGATGAGCGGAGTTAGCCGCGCTTCGCGCGTGTTCGCGGAGTTAGGAAGAGCTGACGCCGGAACGGCGCTAACTAGGCTAGCTCCACTGCTTCTCGGCATACACTTTCTGTGCCGCCGCCACCGCCTGGCCGAACTCAATTTCCAGTCCCAGCGTGTCCTTCGCAATGTGCTCCATTGCGCCGAGAAATGCGACGGTATCCAGATAGTCAAAGAACCCAAGGTGAGCTACGCGGAAAATCTTCCCCTGCATCTCGCCCTGCCCATTCGCTGTGACCAATGCGAACTTCGCCTTCAACGCCTTCACCACGCTTCCGGAGTCCATCCCTTCCGGAACAGCAACCGCTGTTGCCGCCGCCGCAGGCGCTGTCGGGGCGAACAGCGTAAACCCCAGAGAAACCAGCCCGGCCCGCGTCGCCTCCGCATTCACAATCGCATTGTCTACCAGCGCGATTCTCCCTTTCTCGAGATCGCCATGCGCCTGGCCCGCAATGTAGTCGAGCGCTGCTCCGAGTCCGGCGACAAGCGCCACAGCTGGCGTATACGCGCTCTCGCCCTTCACCGCGTTCTTCCGCTCCTTGCGCAGATCGAAGTAATAGCGCGGATTCTTCGATTTCTCCATCGCCGCCCACGCCTTCTCACTCACGCTCAGATACGCGAGTCCCGGTGGAATCATCACCGCCTTCTGCGATCCGCCGATCAGAATGTCGATTCCCCAGCCGTCCACATCAAAGTGAGTCGTGCCGAGCCCCGTAATCCCATCGACAACGAGAATCGTCTCGGGCGCCACTTCCTTGATGAGCTTCGCCACCGCCTCCACGTCGTGTTTCGCGGCGGTCGAAGTCTCTGTCGCCTGCATATACACCACGCGGTGCTCTGGTTTCAGAGCCGCGCGGACCTTAGCCAGTTCGAAGGTTTCGCCATAAGGCGCTGAGAGCACATCCGGCTCGCACCCGAACGCCTTTGCCAGCCCTGTCCAGCGCTCGCCGAACTTGCCAGCCGTCAGCACCAGCACCTTGTCACCCGGAGACGTCAGATTCGACACCGAAGCTTCCATCGCGCCCGTCCCCGAGCTCGACAGCAGCAACACATCGTTCTTCGTCCCGACAAACACCTTGAGCTGCGCCAGAACTTTCTGGAACAGCGCCCGAAACTCCGGTGTCCGATGATGCATGTCTGCGGCTGCCATGGCAAACTGGGCCGCTGGAAGCAGCGGCGTGGGACCCGGAGTATAAAGACGAGTCTTTCGAATCATAGACTTAACCTCCGCTTGAATGAGTCTTGGAATTGGAATCTCGGCGAGAAATTTGCCTTACTTAATAAATCACATAATACACAATATTGTGATTTATGTGAAATACAAGATGTGCAAATCTTGAAGAGCTCGTCAACAACGCTGGGGCGGCGGCATGCAGATTCGTCGAACAACTCGCCCTGCGCCTGATGGCCGACGCAAAGCAGCTTGGCCTTGAGATCTTCCACGTTGATGCCGGCTGGTTCCGCGACGTCGGCGACTGGTATCCCAACCTGCCAAAGTTCCCGCACGGCCTGGCATACATGGCCGACGCCGCGCACAAGCAGGGAATGCGCTTCGGCCTATGGGTCGACTGGACGCAGGCAGCGCTGAGTAGGCAGCCGGCGCGCTCAAGGTCCGCGATCCGAAAGTCCGCGACTGGCTCGTCTCCGACCTACTGCCCGACCGGAAACCCGAGGAGTTCAAAGGCGAAACCGTCGATCTCGGTGTCCCAGCCGCACACGACTACCTCGAAAGAGAAGTTATGACCCGCAGGGGATCTGTGCATCTCGCCCACCCGCTCAGCTCCGAGCTGGTCTTCATTGAAGAAGGGAAATGATCGCACACACACGCTCATTTAAAATTGAAATGTCAGGAAGGAAATCATGAGCGACGCAGGCGCATTGGAAGCGCAGATCAGCCAGCAGGTATTCACCGCGATGAAGCTCCACGATGCCGAGCGAACCGGTACGCTCCGCCTCATCAAGACTGCGCTCAAAAACAAATCCATCGATAAACGCGGCCCGCTCACTCCGGCTGAAGAGCAGCAGATCCTCGCCACCATGATCAAGCAGCGTCGCGACTCGATTGAAGCATATACAAAGGGCAATCGCCCCGAGCTTGCGGCGAGAGAAGCCGCCGAGATCGTCATCATTGAAGAGTTTCTGCCCAAGGCTCTCGACGAAGCTGGCCTGCGCGCCCTCGTAGTCGAAGTCATCGCCGAACACACCAACGCCACCGGCAAGGCTCCCACCCCGAAAGAGATGGGTCCGGTCATCAAGGCTGTGCAGTCGCGCCTTCAGCAGTCCGGCGCCCGCGCCGAAGGCCGCATCGTTAGCGAAGCCGTTAAGCAGGCGCTCGCGGGATAATTACACCTCGATCAGCAGATCGGAGAGGCCTCGAGGCACTTTTCAGCATCTTCAGTTGGAGCGGCCATGAACCTTCCCCGTCATGCTGTTTCTCTCATCCTGCTCGTCACCGCCCTCTCCGCGCCTGCTCTCGTCTACGCTCAAGGCCCGCCCTTTCAGGTTGACGATCCCGTTCCCGTCGACTTCAAGCACTACGAGTTTTACATCTTTGGCGTAACCGACGGCACGCCCGTTGAAACGGATTATTCGGGGCCCGCATTCGAATTCAACTGGGGCGCTGTCCCGCGCGTTCAGTTGCACGCGGTCCTTCCGTTTGGCGGCATCCATCCTGCCGACGACCCAGCCGTAGCCGGCCTCATTGACACGGAGCTCGGCGCGAAGATAGCCATCATCAAAGAGTCGAAACATATCCCCCAGATCGGAACCTTCACCATGTTCGAGGTTCCGACCGGCAACGCCGACAAGGGTCTCGGCGTCGGAGAAGTCTGGTACAAACTCCCGCTCTGGATGCAGAAGAACTCGGGCAAATGGCTTTTCGACGGAGGCGCCGGTGAAACCGTCGTACCGCAGACCGGCTTCCACGATTTCCCCTACGGCGGATTTCTTGTCAAGCGCGAAGTGAACAAGAAGCTCGACCTTGCGGCGGAGATCTTCTCGCACGGAGGAGAAGGGCCTGCGCCTCCCCAGCGGCATTCTTCCACTATGCTCGACGCCGGCGGATACTGGCACCTCAAAGGCGAAGAAACCATGCAGCTCCTCTTCGCTTACGGCCACTCCATCGCTGGCATGACAGAGAACTACGCCTACCTAGGCCTGTACTGGACCTGGGGCAAAGATGACAAAAAGTCCGACGACAAGGACTCCGGCGAGAAGAAAGCGCTGCTCACCAAAGCCATGTACTCAGGTCACCATATGCATGGTTTCTGAACAGACGAACGGGCTGTACCACTTTCAGAAAGGGCCCGCGATTTCGGCCCATCACACCAGCCTGATCTGAAACGTGCAGTGCTCCCCGCCTCGACGCGGTGACGAAAGCACCTTTGCGCTCACCGGTCTTCCGGCCACAGTCTCGAACAGAGTGCGGTTGTTCTCCGCTGAGCATTCGCAATAGGGATCGTCAGGCATGGGCGGCCGTTCGGGGCTCCACCCGCACACGCACTTGCTCACGGGATAAACCAGAGTAATGGTATTGTCCGATCGCGTGCAGTTTGCAGGCCCGACGATTCTGCCCATGAGTTCGACAAGCTTATCGACGCTCCCGGCGCTTTGAGCGATCAGGTCTTGCCGGAACTTCAGGTTTCGGCAACAAGCGCGGCCTCGTTGCTGCATCAGCTTCACCAGCGTTGCGCGATCCAGATTCTTTTCCTCGTCGCGCAGAAAATCCGAAAGGAACTGGCGAATCGCGCCGGCATCGGACATGCAAGTTGAGTCGGCGCATTTCTCGTCGTTCGCAGCGTTAGCGAGCCTTCCGCAAGGTACAGCCGCGCCGAGAACGACAAGGCTCTTCAGGAAAGTCTTGCGATCCATTGGAACCTCGGTGATCAAAAAACGATTTGTTCATGCCACAGTACCCCTCATCCATGACACACGTCACACGTTCTGGTTCGATCCGGATTGTCAACAACGGGAACGGGACGGTAAGCGCGAGTGTGCGGCGTGTCGCGCTCGTCTTGAAGCCTCACTTCCGCGACTGATGCGTCGAGAAAAGAAGTCCGCAGATCACAGCAGCCGGTTGTCCACTCGAGGCATCCAGAGTACCCTTTCACCCATGAACTGGCGACGCGGACTCATGCTGGCTGCGATCAATGTCGCAGTTGCGTTGCCGATGATTGTCCTCCTCGCGGCGATGGACGCTCAACTTATCCAGGATCGCGAGCCAAAATCAGACGCTGGAGAAACATCTTCGATAGCAAGTCTGCCTGAATTTTCCGCGCCGCAATCGAAGGAGGCTCGGACGCAGGAAGAGCAGGTTGTGGCCTTCAGTCCTTGCGACTTTAGGGCGCGTCCCCGAGTGCAGGAGTCCGTGGTCCAATCTGGGAACCTGCCAGTTGCCGTTGCGACCCAGTGGCGAACAAAGTGTCCTCCAAAATGGTCGATTGCGAGAATGCTGGGAATGAATGATGGTTGGCTAATTTCGGAGAATAATTTGAAAGCTATGCGCCGCGTCGACGTTGTCCTTTGTCTTCTCATTGCAGTCCAGTGGTTCCTGATCGGGAGTTTCCCGCTGATTCGCCCTACACGATGGTGGGTCGAGCCATCAGCTCTTATCACTCTTTGCACAACGATCGGCTCAGGGATCGCCCTTGTCCCAGTGATCGACGTATTCGGCAGGCTGGCGGTTCTGTTCGCCTTCTTCGGCTGGCTCTGGTACTTCGCGCTTCTTCTCTGGAAGCCGGTCCAGCTCGCCTGGCAATCAACCCTCCGCAGCCCCGCGCGTCTAAGCTAATTGAAAGTGTGCTCTGAATCCATGACACCAAATTTCCGTGCCTCCCGACTCGCCCTTTCGGCTCTGCTCTTTGCCGCAGTCCCAGCCCTGATCGCCCAGCAGCAGACCTCCCCGCCCGCAGCTGCACCGAATACCGACGACAAACCCGCCCATAGCCTGCGAACTCCGGGCCGCGAAGTTCAGCTCGCCGTCACGGTCCGCGACAAAAAGGGCGCCCTCGTCCCCACTATCGACAAGAACGACTTCACCCTCACTGAGGACGGCCGCCCGCAAATCATCCGGACCTTCAGCCGCGAAGCAAACCAGCCGTACAAGCTGGGCCTGCTCGTCGAGACGACTCGCCCCGTCGGATCCGCTCTTGAAGACGTCCGCAAGGCCTCCGCACAGTTCGTAGACACTATGCTTCCCGCCCAGGCTTCCGGCGGCAGTGGAAATCAGCTCTTCCTCATCCACTACGACCGCCAGGTTGAGCTACTCGAAGACTTCACTGCCTCTCGCGACAAGCTCCACCAGGAACTCGACGACCTCAGCGCCACCCGCGAGCGCCACGACGACACCGAAGGCCCTGAGACCACTGGCGACGACCGCGACCGCCCCACCCGCACCCGGAACGCCAGCCAGCTCTACGACGCCATTTTTCTTGCCTGCGACGAGCTGATGAAGAATCAGCACGGCCGCAAGGCGATCGTGGTCTTCTCCGACGGCTTCGATCGCGGCAGCAAAGACACACTCAACGACGCGGTCGACGCCGCCGATCGCGCCAACGTCGCTATCTTCACCGTCTACACCAAGGGCCAGCAGGAGCAGGAGAACAGCGGATTCCCACGCAATCGGCGCGGGGGCATTGGCTACCCAGGTGGGGGGGGAGGGGGGTATCCCGGTGGCGGAGGCGGTTACCCTGGTGGCGGCAGCCAGCGCCGCGAGCCCAAGCCCATCGTCGATGGCAAAAAGATCATGGCTGAGATCGCCCGACGCACCGGAGGCCACGCCTATGAAGCCAAAAAGCGCGACGACATCGAGCCGATCTACAAGCTCATCTCCGAGGAGTTGCTGGGCCAGTACGTGCTGACCTACACCCCCGACAAGCCCGACAACGAGGGCGGCTTCCACAAGGTCGCGGTCAAGGCGAACAAGGGCGACCTCGAGGTCACATCCCGCGAAGGCTACTACGCCCCCGGGGCGGATTCGAAATAGTTATTTGCCGTCCGGCTGAAGGATCGCGATCTCAGGTTCCGGCACCGAATCCGGGCGCACCTCTTCCGTCACGACGGAGAAGTGCGTCAAGTTCGCCTGGGCGAATGAGGTGGTGATCGCCACATCCGATGCGTCGCGGCCCACCGCCATCAGCACACGCCCGATCCGCGGCGCATTGTGCCTCGCATCAAAGGTCCACCAGCGGCCTTCGAGGTAAGCCTCAAACCACGCGCTGAAGTCCATCGGCCCGTTGACGGGGACGCCGATATCGCCCAGATACCCCGTCGCATACCGCGCGGGAATGTTCATCGCCCGGCAGAACGTGATGGCCAGGTGCTGAAAATCGCGGCACACGCCAATGCGCTCTGTATAGACATCGAGCGCCGATTTGGTCGGTCGCGCATGCGCGTAGCTAAATGTCACCTTCCAGTTCACCCAGCCGCAAATCGCCTTTACGCGTGCCCACCCCGGAGTGATGTGTCCGAAGAGCTCGAATGCAACGTTCGAGAACCGGTCAACCTCGCAGTAGCGGCTGTTCAGCAGGTAGCAGAGGTACTCGCTGGGCACATCGCCCACCGGCACCTCGCGCGCATTCTCATTCACCTCGTCGGGCAGCCCCGAATCGGCAATCAAGGTGGAGTTGAACAACCGGATCTGGCCCGGCGGCGCCACAAATCGCGTGCACCGGTTCCCGAATCCATCTATGTACTCGGTAGCTCCAATTGCGGGATCAAGGTGCAGGACATCCGGTTCCAGAAGATCAGGTTCGCGTGAGGGGTGAACGTGAAGAAGCGCTACCATCGGCGTGATGGCAGGCACATCGAACTGTATGTCGTAGCCCAGACGAATCAACATTTCACTTTGGTTAGATGCAAGTTGCAGCCTCCGTCCGGCATTCGTCTCATAAAAGCGGCATCTTCCAACAGACGCTCCGGTAAAGGACTGCAAAAGAACCCTGGTTCGTCACTTCTCTATCGACTGGGACACCGCGTCAAAACTACGATTGAGAAGAGCGGCGACTGAAATCATCGGAGAACCAATGCGCCAGTTCCTGCGTGACATCCGACTCACCTTCCGGCAACTGCGGAAGTCCCCTGGCTTCGCGCTGATCGTCATCGTCACTCTGGCACTCGGCATCGGGGCTACCACCGCAGTCTTCTCCCTCGTCGAAGGAGTTCTGCTGCGTCCTTTCCCGTTCTCCGACCCGGAGAGGCTCGTTATCCTCGGCGACCACATCGGTTCCGGGGTCGGCACTCCGGTCAGCGCGCGCGAACTCCGCATCTATTCCGCCGCCACCACAGCTTTCAGTTCCATGGGGAGCTACCAGCAGACAGGATACGAACTCTCCGGTGGCGAAGCTCCCGAATCCATTCCAGCCGCGCGCCTCTCTGCCGGTGTATTCAACACCCTTGGCATTCACCCCGATCTGGGCCGCGTCTTCACCCGCGAGGAGGACGAAGGACATCAGCCGGTCGCCGTCATCAGCTACGCGCTTTGGCAGAGCCGCTTTCATCGCGATCCGCGCATCCTGGGTGCCGCAATCCAGCTCGACCGCAAATCCTACACCATCATCGGCATCATGCCGCGCACCTTCGAGTTTCCTGTCGACACTACGCGCCTTAATCAACCGCAACTGTGGATCCCACTCAGTCTCACGCCTGATGAACTCTCCGATGAGGCCGCGGGTAACTTCGGCTATCACATTATCGCCCGCCTCAAAGACGGAGTCAGCATCTCATCCGCAGCACGGGATGCGGAGCGCGCCTCGCACGAAGTGATGCGCAACTATCCTGCCACCATGTCATCGATCAAGATTCGCGGCGACGTCACTCCGTTGCGCGAATACGTCGTCGGGCAAGTTCGTCCTGCCTTGCGCGGGCTCTTCGCCGCAGTCGCTGTCGTTCTGCTCATCGCCTGCGTCAACGTTGCTGTGCTCATGCTCGTCCGTGCCATTCGCCGCCGCCGCGAATCCGCAGTGCGTCTTGCTCTCGGAGCCCGAGCCTCCGCCATCGTGCGTGAATCGCTGCTCGAAGGGCTGGTACTCAGTTTCATCGGCGCCGTCTTCGGACTGGCCATCGCCGCCCTTGCACTGCGCCTTTCTCTCCGGTTCCTGTCCGACTCTCTTCCGCGCATCGACTCCATCTCAATCGATTCGCGTGTTGCCCTCTTTGCTCTCGCGCTTGCCTTACTGACCGGCATCCTTTCCAGCCTGGCTCCAGCATTCGCGGCCGTACAGGCCAACATCACCGACGCCCTTAAGGATTCAACGCGTGCCGGCTCCACTGGTCGCCAACACGCCTGGCTTCGGTCCGCTCTCATTGCAGCGGAAATCGCCATCGCTCTCGTTCTGCTCACCGCTTGCGGCGCATTCATGCGCAGCTATCAAAAGATGCTCGCGGTAGACCCCGGCTTCCAAGCCGATCATGTCCTCGTCGCCGGGTTCCAACTGCCCATCGACCAGTACAGAACCTACATCGCGGCCGACAATTTCAATCGCGAATTGATGAACCGCCTCTCGTCGAAACCCGGCATCGTCGCCGTCGGAGTCTCCAGCATGGTGCCTGGCTCCGGCAACTACGGTCGAGGCGCTTACACCATCGAGGGCCAGCCGATCGAAGGCTGGAAGCTGCAATGGGCGGTCTTCGCCTCCATCTCAGGAGACTACTTCAAATCGCTCGGAATCCCGCTCATCGAAGGCCGCACCTTCACGCCGTCAGATCGCGGGAACGCGCCTCTCGTGGCAATCGTCAATCGTTCCATGGCGCAGCACTACTGGCCCGGCCAGAGCGCCATCGGCAAGCGCATGCACGTTGGCAATCCGCACAAAGGCCTGCCCTGGGCCACCATCGTCGGCGTCGTCGCCGATACCAAGGTCGCCGCTCCCGACTCTCCGAGTGAAGACCAGTGGTACGTTCCCATCGAGCAGCCCGCGACTCTCTTTGGCGCCGATTCCGCTGCGAACCTCGTCGGCCCCACGGGTGGATTCATTACGCTCCGCTCCACTCTCCCGCCCGAGCAGATGGTCCAGACCCTTCGAGAAACCGTCGCCGGCATCGACCGGCTCCTTCCGTTGCAGCAGGTTCAGTCAATGACGCAGGTCGTATCCGATGTCGAAGCGCCGCGCCGCTTCAACACCGACCTCATCACCGTCTTCGCGCTCGGAGCGCTGGTCCTCGCCATAACGGGCATCTATGCTGTGGTCGCATTCTCCATCTCCATCCGCGCGCAGGAGATCGCCATTCGCATGGCTCTCGGAGCGCAACGCGGAAGCATCGCGCGTCTCGTCTTGCTCTCCGGAGCCAAATTGGCCGTCATCGGCTGTGCAATTGGCCTCGTCGGTTCTTATGCCGCCTCGCATCTCGTCGGCTCATTCCTCTTCGAGGTGAGCGCGACTGATCCGCTCATCTACGCCGCTAGCGCGCTCATCATGATCGCCGTCGCTCTCCTTGCTTCGGCACTTCCCGCAACCCGCGCTGCGTCGAGTGACCCGGTCAAAGCCCTGCGCGCCGTTTAGTTTATCCGCAGTCCATAGGACAAGAGGGCAGCCGCGCGAAGGCTGATTATACGCAATATCGAGAAGAGTCAATACTTCTGGCCATGGTATAAATGCTCGGTATGCGGAACGTTCTCGCTCTCAGCTTTGCGCTCGCCGTTAGCTGCATCTGCATCTGCATCGCACAAAAACAAAAAAATCAACAGGCTTTCCCGACCGAGATTGTGATCGGCAGAGATAGCTTCATCGATATCGGTCCGCCCTTTAACTACTACGACCTTACCTATCTCGCCTCAAAGGGAGAAGACACAGAAGTAGAACGCGTAAGCCTCACACCTCCGTCGGATACCTGCTATCCGCGCGTCGAGATCAAAAGCTCTCATCTTGTCCTTCATGAAACGCTCTCCTCACTGCTTCGGGCCACAGATCCCTGCAGCATCCCCGAAAGGGCATTGAACGCCGAACTGAAGCGCCGAAAAAAGGGTCTTCCAGTGTTCAGCGGGATGAAAGTTACGATTCAGGTGAAGTGTGCTGATAGGCTCCGGATCATCCGCGCCGACATTCTCGATCGCGACGTATTCGACCAACATCCAAATACGCCCCGCTACACAGCTTGGTCTGAAGCTCTTTTCGAAAAGCTCGATCAAGCAACCGGCGATCGGCCATGGGATACGCCCATCTTCCTGGCGTATGACGGTGCTTCATCTCCCGCTCCTCAGCCATCGCAATCAGAATTTCTCAGTCAAATCGCAGCCGGCAAGTTCGATTCAGTTTTTGGACAGACATCCGACCATCCCTCAGAGCTTTACCGTCTTGCTCAGAATCCCCAACGGCAGCCCTTTTCCGATCTGACCAAATCGGAGCCGGTGCGCCCAACAACGTATGTTGACCCCGCATATCCTCCGATCGCGAAGCTCGCGCACGTCCACGGGACCGTCGATTTCCATCTGACCGTTGACAATGACGGACGGGCACATGATGCAGCCATCGATTCCGGGCCGAAGATGCTATGGCAAGCTACCTCCGAAGCAATTGCAAAGTGGAGGTTCGCGCAAGAAGATTCTGAGAAGACCGTCCACGGCTCCATTCGATTCAGTCTGAACTGTGCTCCAGACTCCTCGAAATAAGAAGGGCGTCCGCATCGCGGACGCCCTTCCATCACTGGCCTTGTTGGAATTTACTTGTTTGTGTGTGATGTCCCTGTCGCTTCTTCCACAGCAGCCTGTGCCGCGGCCAGCCGCGCCGTAAGCAACCGGAACGGAGAGCACGACACGTAGTTCAGGCCGATCTTGTGGCAGAACTTCACCGACTCAGGATCGCCGCCGTGTTCGCCGCAGATACCAACCTTCAGGTTCGCCCGCGTATTGCGTCCCTTTGCGGTGGCGGTCTTCACCAGCGAACCCACGCCATTCTGATCCAGAGTGGCGAACGGGTCATGCTTGAAGATGCCGGCCTTCAGGTAAGCAGGCAGGAAGTTGTTGATGTCGTCACGCGAAATTCCGTAGGTAGTCTGCGTAAGGTCGTTGGTTCCGAAGCTGAAGAACTCAGCCTCTTCCGCAATCTGATCGGCCGTCAGCGCAGCGCGCGGCAGCTCGATCATCGTGCCGACCATGTAGTCCACCTTGGACTTCTTTTCCCTGAAGACATCGTCGGCAACGCGCCGCACGATGGATGCCTGGTGCCGCATCTCTTCGATGGAGCCGATCAGCGGAATCATGATCTCGACATGCGGATCGCCGCCCTTCGACTTCACCGCAACCGCGGCTTCAAGAATGGCGCGAGCCTGCATCTCGGTGATCTCGGGGAACGTAATGCCGAGGCGGCATCCACGTAGTCCGAGCATCGGATTCATCTCGTGCAGCTCTTCCACGCGCGCCAGAAGCGTGCGCAGTTCCTTCAGCTTCGGCGACTTCGGCTTTGTCTCTTCGAGACGCGCGATCTGAACCAGCAGATCCTCGCGCTTCGGCAGGAACTCGTGCAATGGCGGATCCAGCAAGCGGATCGTGACCGGCAGCGCTTCCATTGCCTTGAACAGACCAACAAAGTCAGCCCGCTGCATCGGCAACAGCTTCTTCAGCGCATCGCGGCGATCCTTCTCGTTCGTCGCCAGAATCATCGTCCGCATGTGTCCGATGCGATCTTCTGCAAAGAACATGTGCTCGGTGCGGCAAAGACCGATGCCTTCTGCTCCGAACATCCGTGCCTGCTTCGCGTCGCGCGGAATATCCGCATTGGCGCGAACCCGGAGTTTCCTGACCGGATCGACCCAGCTCATGAACTTCACCAAGTCCGTATCATCCGGCTGCGCAGGCAGTGTCTTCAGCTGCCCGGCGATTACGCGTCCAGTCGTGCCGTCCAGCGAAATCCAGTCGCCCGCCTTGAAGGTTTTGCCCTTTACGCGCAGTTCCTTTTTGGCTTCGTCGACAATGCAGTCGCCCGCGCCGGCTACGCAGCACTTACCCATGCCGCGCGTCACAACCGCAGCGTGCGAAGTCATGCCGCCGCGCGACGTCAGAATGCCCGCAGCCACTTCCATGCCCGCGATGTCTTCCGGAGTCGTCTCGCCGCGCACCAGGATGATCGTCTTGTAGTCACCCTTCTGGTGGTGCTTCACAGCATCTTCAGCCGTGAACACGATCTGACCCACAGCCGCGCCCGGCGAAGCCGGCAATCCGGTTGCGAGCACTTCGATCTTCTCGCCCTTTTCAACGAGGCGCGGAACCAGGAAGTCATACAACTGGTTCGGCTCTACGCGGAAAATTGCTTCTTCTTGCGTAATGAGTCCTTCGCGCACCATGTCAATCGCCACGCGAACAGCTGCCAGGCCAGTCCGCTTGCCGTTGCGCGTTTGCAGCATGTAGAGTTTCCCATCCTGGATGGTGAACTCGAAATCCTGCATGTCGCGATAGTGCTTTTCCATCTTCCAGGTGATCGCCTTCAGGTGGTCGTAAACCTTCGGCATAGCCTTCTCAAGTTCGCTGATCGGCATCGGAGTGCGGACGCCGGAAACTACGTCCTCGCCCTGCGCGTTCATCAGGTACTCGCCGAAAAACACATGCTCGCCTGTGGCAGGATTGCGTGTAAAGCCAACGCCCGTGCCCGAGTTCTCGCCCAGGTTGCCGAACACCATGGCCTGCACGTTGACGGCTGTACCCAGCCAGTCATCGATATGGTTGATGCGGCGATAGGTCTTGGCGCGATCGTTCTGCCAGCTGCGGAAAACGGCATCGCGCGCTGCGGAGAGCTGTTCCAGCGGCTTCTGCGGGAAGTCCTTGCCGGTTTCCTTCTTCACCAGCTTCTTGTACTCGGAAATGATGTCCTTCAGCGCCGACGGCTGAAGATCGTAGTCGAACTTGACCTTCTCGCGTACCTTGATCGCGTCGAAGATATGCTCAAACTTCTTCTTCGGCACATCCAGCACCACGTCGCCAAACATCTGGATCAGCCGGCGATAGGAGTCATACGCAAAGCGCGGGTTGCCGGTGAGCTTCGCCAGCGATTCCACCGCCTTGTCATTCAAGCCAAGATTCAGAATTGTGTCCATCATGCCCGGCATCGAAAACTTCGCGCCCGAGCGAACCGAAACCAGTAACGGATTATCGCCGATGCCAAGTTTCTGCCCTTGCAGCTGCTCGAGCTTCTCGAGCGCAGCGAGCATCTCGACGTCGATTTGCTTACTCACCTTCCCGCGCATGTACTCGCGGCAGGCTTCGGTCTGAATTGTGAATCCCGGAGGCACTGGCAATCCGGCGTTCGTCATCTCGGCCAGGCCTGCGCCTTTGCCGCCCAGAACGTCCTTCATCTTGCCGTTGCCGTCAGCTCTCCCGTCGCCGAAGGAGTATACGTATTTGGTTGTGGTTGCGGTTGAGCTCGCTGTTCCGGCGAGCTGCTGGTCCACTACGCCCTGCGTCATGGAATAAAGCCTCCGATGTTTTGATTTCTTCGCGAATAACCGCAAAAGTTGACGCCCAGATTTCGCTGGGGCTTACCCTTAACGGGCAGAACGACAGTCTGGCTTCAGAGCCTTTGAAAGCTGGTTTGACCAGGTGCGAACGTTCATCCCGGCACAGGGGCTGTGCCTTTACGGCTATTCCTTATCGCAAGTAGAAATAGCGCGGCAAGTATACACTTGCATGTGCCACTCGTCACAGACCCGCAACATGCTGTTGGACTTACGCGCAAATCCGCGTCGGAATCTCTTCGCCCTCTCCACGCAGGTCCGTACCAGCAAAGGAGATGCGCGACCTCCCGATAAATCCCAAACAGAATCAGACAATTGATTCGCAGGAGCAGGAAATTCGCTCCGCTCAGGTTTCCTCTAAAATTCAGGTGATACGAGGGCTAGGAAATGCAGAAGCGCACCCTGGGCAACAGCAACCTCGAAGTATCCGCCATCGGCCTCGGCTGCATGGGAATGAGCTGGTCCTATGGGCCACCCAAAGACCGCAACGAGATGATCTCTCTACTTCGCGCCGCAGTAGAGCGAGGCGTCACTTTCTTCGATACCGCTGAAGTCTACGGACCATTTACCAATGAAGAACTCGTCGGCGAAGCGCTCGCGCCTTTTCGCGGACAAGTCGTAATTGCCACGAAGTTCGGATGGCAGGCGAATCCAGACGACGGCGGGAAGTGGAATGCCCTGAACAGCCGGCCCGAGCACATCAGACAGGTCGCCGAGGCGTCTCTCAAGCGTCTCAAAGTCGACGCGATCGATCTCTTCTACCAGCACCGTGTCGACATTAACGTTCCCATCGAAGACGTAGCCGGTGCGGTAAAGGACCTTATCCAGCAGGGCAAGGTGAAACACTTCGGGATGTCTGAGGCCGCCCCCCAAACCATTCGCCGCGCTCACGCCGTGCAGCCTGTAACCGCACTCCAGAGCGAATACTCGCTTTTCTGGCGACAGCCAGAGGAGGAGATCCTCCCCACACTCGAAGAACTCGGCATCGGATTCGTCCCCTTCAGCCCGCTCGGCAAGGGATTCCTGACTGGAAAGATCACAGCGGAAACGCACTTCGACAGCACGGACTTCCGCAGCACCGTTCCGCGATTCAATGCGGAAAACCGCAAGGCCAACCAGGCCCTGGTCGATCTGCTCACCACCTTCGCGCAACAGAAACATGCAACGCCAGGTCAGATCGCACTCGCGTGGCTACTTGCAAAGAAGCCGTGGATTGTTCCCATCCCCGGCACAACGAAGTTAAATCGCCTTGAAGAGAACATCGGCGCAGCGAACGTCGGCCTTTCGCGCGTAGATCTCGACGCGATCGAGAGTGCCTCCGCGGACATCAAGCTCGTCGGAGCGCGTTATCCCGAATTTCACCAAAAGCTGGTAGGCCGCTGAGCGAAAGGAAATCGTCATCATGCGCATCCGAGCAATACATTCGCTTCTACTCTTCGCCGCCCTGCCTTTGGCCGTTCTCGCGCAGACGCAGACTGCGTCGAAAACTGCCGGCCCCGCTCTGGCGAAGCAAAAACTTGTCGGCGCCTGGCACCTTGTCTCGATGGAAGAGCCCGGCCCCGACGGCAAACTCCTGCACATAACCAACCGCACTGGCCAGCTCATCTACACTCGCGACGGCCACATGTCGGTGCAGCTGATGTATCCGACCTCAGAGTCCACCGTCTCCAACGACTACGTCCTTAATGGTTACGAAGCCTCGTTTGGCAGCTACGATGTCGATGAAGCCGCGCACACGGTCACCCATCACGTGCAGGCATCCATCACCCGCGGCCTCATCGGCAAAGACCTGACCCGCGCATTCCAGTTTTCAAATGGCAATCTGATCATCAGATCGGTCCGTCCCGACGAACACTGGTCCGTCACCTGGCACCACGACTAACGATGGCCAACAAGCCGGGTGTCTTTGCCCCACATCTCGATTCTGAGATGTGGAATTCCTCACCTGCGGGGCTTCGACTTTGATATTCCGCGAATCTCCTTCTCCAGCGCCTCTCGCAGATCAAACTCCGCCTTCGTATCCGATCGATCCACAACGTCGTACACCCGCCACGCGCCCTTCTCCACGGCAAGTGTGATCAGCAGCGATCGCACGTCCTGCGGCTTTGCATCCTTGAAGAGCGCAAACGAGACCAGCGCCTCTGCTTTGCCCGCCTTCGGCTCATGCACATCGATCTTCAGAGCGAAAATCCCGTCCCAATCCTGACAACCGCAGAGTGGATCGCCGTCCAGCACGCCCACCTCGCCTGGACCAACTGCTCGCGCATCGTCCCGCAACAGCGCGATCAAAGATGAATGTAGATACAGCCCCGCGCGAGGCCCGGTCACATCAATCCCCGAACCGCCCTTGTGATAGCGCGCATAGATCGACTGCAGAAACGTCTTTGCAGACGCAGCATCCTGCGCTCGCGCCGAGCACGCCGGCACAATCAGGAAAGCGAGCAGAGAAAATCTATAGAGAAGGGAAGAGCGCATCGGTTCCTCTCGCACAAAAAATTCAGAACCGAAATGATTTTACTTTGCGCTTTAGAACAGGACCGAAAAAGGGAAGGAAATTCCGAGAACCAGCCGCGTCAGGTTCTACGCGGCCGGCATCTCGTAGCAGGGTGCGCCCTGCGGGCAGGGCACAATGTCAACAGCACCTTCGTGCGAAATCAGAATGCGGTCGAGTCCCACGATCTCCAGAATCTCGGCAACTCGCGCCGACGCATTCACGATCGCGAACTCGTTTCCTGCGGAATGCGCAGCGCCGTACAGCGAGATCAGCAAAGAAATTCCCGCCGCATCGATGCGCTCGATCTGCCGCATGTCCAGCGTTACAGAACTCTGCCGTACAACTGGCTCCAGTTCCTTCAGCAGGCGTTGCTCTTGCCCGCGCACCAGTTCATGCAGATTGCCCGGTACTGCCAACTGTGACTCAACAACGGATTGATAATTGCGTGTCATAAGTTACAACCTCCTTTGATACGCCATCAGCAGCGTTTCTCAGGAAAAGCCGACGAAACGGGGAGTCAGCTTCTCTTGTTTCCTTTCTTGCACCTTGCCAGCCAAAGAGCGCTCAATTCAATCTGCTGAATCTACAAAGGATACGAGCAGCCCATTCCACTGGCATTCTGCGCTGAGTGTTCGATTGCCCTGTTTCACGTTCACAATCGAACAGTCTCATCAGGGGATCCGGCAGCTTGTTCTTTCTGCCCGGATCATCCTGCATATCACTACGCAGAGTGTGGTCCCGGAAGTTCCAAAAATGTACGGAAGGTTCCATATATTTGATTCAGCAGGTACAGTGTTGGATTCCG
>Ga0207674_10001899_pt1 | contig 26590 bp, 26 predicted proteins | sample KBSCornC72_FD_184303 | JGI IMG/M metagenome (GOLD analysis project Ga0207674, IMG submission 184303) | Corn rhizosphere microbial communities from Kellogg Biological Station, Michigan, USA - KBS Corn C7-2 (SPAdes) (version 2) | ecosystem: Host-associated > Plants > Roots > Rhizosphere > Soil ...
CGCATGTTGTACATGGCAGTCCCCGACGAGGTTGCTCAGTACGCCGAAGGCAAGCGCATCACGGCTTACCTGGCCCTGGGCGATGTCCGAGACGGCGATGAGGTGAAGCACAACTGGCTGTGGACCACCGCGGACAGCAGCCTGAAAACCGCCGAATTCGACAGCTTCCGGGTGTTCGTGTGGAGCAAGAGCCGGCACCGCTATGAGACGGCCTTCATTGAACGCAACGTGACCGGGTTTTATCCGGTGGAGTTGGCCGATGTAACGGCGGCCGGGCTTGTGAAACAAGCCGGCGGCAAAAAAACCGGCGGCCGGAATCGGGCGAGAGAGCCGGATCAAAATGCGGATCAGGAAAAAGGCTTCTCAGTTATCGTTCAGGATAAGGACGGAGCGCTCTACAAGCGCATCTACGGATTCAGCGGATATCACGTGAGGCTGATTTCGAAGACCCCGGTAATGCATCGCGATACCCTGCTTGCCATGGGCGATGCGCCCGCGGCGGATGCGGGATCCAGCGCAGCCGCTACGCCGGGCGGATGGTGGCAGAAGATGATTCGTCGCTGGCACAGGCGTTAGTTTCCGCCACAGCCGAGACGGTTAGTTCTTCTTCCAGTAATAGCGCACACTCACGTAGGGTCCATACATATTTTGAACGTTGTACTGGGCGGCCTTGGGACTGGTTTTGAAATGCAACCACCTGGCCCCGCCCAGAACCTCGAAGTGGCTTACGCGAAACGCAATCTGCGCTTCCGCATCGCCAATGTCTCCGCGGTGCGGCAGCCCGAAACCCGATCCTCTCGCCTCCCAGCGAAAATGGCGTGACAAGGTGTGCTCCAACCCTAATCCAAACGTCGGAAGAAAGACTGACTGGGAGCCGAGAATGGGGTTTATATTTATCAAGGCGCCGGTTGTGTCGACCACGAAGTCATCCACTTCGTTGGATACGCTGATGCGCTGGAGTTCGTACAGCGTCTTCAGTCGCAATTCGGAGTTTCCGCGCTTCCAGAAGTACGTTAAATAGTCGTAGGAGAGCTTGTAGCCTTCGAGGTTGGTGACGGTCGACAGAAAGTCGCCGCCGGTGACGGCCTGACCGAACAGATTCAAGTTCACGGGAGCCGTGGTTGCCCCGGTAAAGCTGTTCGCTTTAAAGTAAGAAACCCGAATCGTAGCATTCTTCGATGCCGGGATGGTTACTCTCGCGCCGGGACTATGTTTGAGTTTGCCGGTGTAGTCCAGATTGCCGGGATCGGTATTGGTGTCCCCCGCGCCACCACGCAAGACCGGAATTCCCTTGGGGAACCAATACATCGGTTCGAAAGAAAGCCCGTTTCCGGTGTTGACAGGGGACGAGACTTCCGGCCGCCGCGACGAGGTTGCGGTTACGGCGGGCGTGGCTGGCTGCGGGCTAGTGGCAGCCGGCGCCGAGGGGGCGTTGGCCGGAGGCGTGGGAGTGGATGGGGCGGGGGCCGGGGGGTTCTGATTCTGAGCCCAGCCCGTCCCCACCGCCAGCAGAAGGCAAAGCACTACACTCTCAAAACTTGACTTCACGAGTTCCTCATTCAGTTCAGATGTTGGCGCCCTGGAGGGGATCGCGGATGCTTTTGCACACCGCTTCCGCACGCCGCCCACACTGCACAGGGACAGCGCGCAGTGGTATACGACCGGACAGCTATGGATACGCTGGTTCTTCAGTTTAGCAGATGGCGGCCGCGCGAAAGAGGTTTCGTCGAATGCAGTTGGGGCAGACGCCAGAGGCCAGACGCAAGCGGCCATTCTAGGATGCGGTCCCGCTAGCGAGCTTGCGGCGCAGATCGTCCAGCGCCCATTGCGCGGCCCGGGCACGGACCCCGTTTCGGTCGCCGAATAACAAGTAGCGCTTGGCCTGAGGTTCGCCGTCCGGGCCCGCGGTGCCAATGATGACCGTGCCGACGGGCGCGCCGGTGGAGCTTTCAGGTCCCGCCTCGCCAGTGACCGATACTGCAAACGTGGATCCAGTGCGGGTGCGCGCTCCGGCGGCCATGGCCTTGGCGCATTCCTCGCTAACCGCGGAGTAGCGCGCGAGCAGTTGGGGATCCACGCCGAGCAGGTCCGTCTTCATTCGATCTGAATACACCAGAAATCCGCCGGCGAAGTAGTCGGAACTGCCGGCGACGGACGTGATGCGGCCGCCTAGCAAACCGCCGGTGCAGCTTTCGGCGACGCTCAAAGTAGCGCTGCGTCCGCGCAGTTGTTCGCCAACGACGGTTTCGAGAGCTGCGCCGTTGCGCGAGTAGATGCGGTCACCCAACAGCTCTTCGATGGCGGGCCCAACTGCGGCCAGCAGCGCGTCGGCCTCGGCATCGGTTTCGCCGCGGGCGCGCAGATGAATCTGAATATCGCCTGCACCCGCGAGGATCGTCGTCACCGGATTCGCGTAGGGCTTATACACCGGCGAAATCAGTTGGTCCAAATCCGATTCACCCATACCGGCGACGCGATAAAACAGCGTACGAATCACCTGCGCCGGCAGTTTCCGGCGAAGCCGCGGCAAACATTCGCCGGTGAACATGGCCTTCAATTCATGCGGCGGGCCGGGCAGCAGCATAACCATCTTGCCGTCGCATTCGATCCACTGGCCGGGAGCGGTGCCGCGGTTATTGTTCAGGGGCTCGGCACCTTCGACGATGAAGGTCTGGCGCCGATTATTGTCGGCCATCTTGCGCTGCAGGCGCTGGAATCGTTCGTTCAGGGCGTCGAGCAGGTCCTGGCGAAAAACCAGACTGCGTCCCATGGCTTGAGCGACGGCGTCGCGCGTCACGTCGTCCTCGGTGGGTCCCAGGCCACCGCTTAGAATCACGATGCTCACTTGGCGGAGTGATTCGCGCACGGTCGCAGCCAGCAGCTCGCGATCGTCACCGACCACCAGCTTGCGCCGCACTTCGACGCCCAATGCATTCAACTGGCTGGTGAGCCACAAGGAGTTGGTATCGATGCGGTCCGGCGTGAGCAGTTCCGAACCGACCGCGATGATTTCCGCGTCTGCCATGATTTTGGAGAGCGATTACGGCGAGCGGCGGCCGTCGATCCCGACGTGCACGCGATAAAGCGCGCTGCTGGTGGCCAGCACTAGATTTTTGCCGGGAGCGAAGGCCAGGCCCACGATGCCCGGACCGGAGAGGAACAGTTCGGCGTTTCTATCCGGCGTGATGCGCGCCACGCCGCGACGCCCGCGGAAGGAGGACGCTACGTACAAGTTGTCATCGGCGTCGAACGCCATGCCCTGCGGACGGCCGAGTCCGCGATAGAACACCTCCACCTCGCCTGCTGGTGAAATGCGATGCACGCAATCGAAGCTGGAGGTGGTGGGTCCGGTTACGTAAAGATATTTGTCGGGCCCGAACGCCAGATGGTAGGCCGATATCGACGATTCGAGCGTGGCGAACACGTAAATCTGCCGCTGGCGGCTGACCTTGAAGATGGTGCCGCTGCGATCGCCGACGTAGAGATTGCCGTCCGGATCGAAGACGATGCCAGTGGCCACGCCCATGCCTTCCACATAAATTGCGCTGTTGCCCGCCGAAGACACGCGGTAGACGTTCCCCTCCTGGCGGCTGGAAACGTAGAGCACGTCGTCGTGGTCGATGGCCACTCCGCTGGCGTTCATCAGATCGCTGACAAAGGGCGCGCTTTGGCCGGTGGCGGCGTCAACCTGAAAAACTGACACCGGAGTCTTCTGGCCGCGCGAGCCGCTGAAGGTCGCGTAGATGTTGCCGTGGCTATCCACCGCCGGATTGGCGATGGGATGAAGTCCGTCGGCAATCTGGACGCCCACCTGCAGCGGACGGGGAGCGCTGATGTCGCCGTTCTGACTCACTACCAGTTGGCCGCCGACGCCGTCTTCGGGCACGCGCACGATGAGATAGGAATCCGACCCCACCACCAGCGGGGCAGGGGCAGCGCCGATCGTGACCGAGGCCCGTCCCGCGCCCGCAAAATTCTTTCCGTGTACCTGAAATTCGCCGCCGGGGATCGCGGCCGCGGGGGCTACTTCGAGAATCTGCGGACGGGAATCGGAGGATTTGCGAGAGGCCATAGAAACCGACAGGGGCAATTGCTCTACTAATAAAGATTGAACCATCCAGCCGCGAACAACACAAGCGCGCCGTAAACGCCGGCCATGGCGTCGTCGGCCACAATGCCAAGTCCGCCGGGTAACCGCTCCAGTTGCCGCACCGGCGGCGGCTTCCAGATATCGAATAGGCGGAAGAGCGCGAGCGCCAGCAGCCAGCTCTTCCAGTTGAGCGCGGTGGCGCCGGCCAGGGTCATCCACTGCCCCACTACTTCATCCACCACCACGATCTGCGGATCTTTGGCGCCGCTTGAGCGCGCGACCACATCGGCCGCCCAAATCCCGGGAATCGCCAGCAGCAGCGCAAGCCACGCCAGTTCGATGGACGATACTCCAGCGTAAGCGTTCAGCAACCATGCGACGGCGAGTGCGGCAACCGATCCGGCCGTGCCTGGACCCTTGGGCGCATACCCGCAACCAAACCATGTCGCAATAACCAGCGCGAGCCGGCTCAATCGTCGTCCTCATCTTGACCTGTAGAACCCAAGGGGCCGGGGATCACATACTTCTCTGACGCCCAATTGCCCAGATCGATGATGCGGCACCGCTCGCTGCAGAAAGGCATTTCGGGGTCGTCAAGCTTCACTTCCTTTTCGCAGATGGGACACTTCATGCTTAAACAAGTTCAGCAATCTGAAACAGTTGTTCTTCGCGCGGCACAGGCGCGTCGATCAGTTCGCCCGTGAGTTCGTAGTCATGCGCTTCGACGATCCGCATAGTGCGGAAGTCGCCGGCGCGGAGCGGGCTCTCGCCGGGATCGGAGATATAGCAGACGCCGTCGATATCGGGGGCCTGCGTCGAAAGGCGCGCTTCCCAGACTAGTTCGGAATCCTCGGTGGGGCCTTCCACCAGCACGCGGAATTCGCGGCCGACGAGCGTGCGATTCTTGGCGCGCGAGATCTTGCGCTGCAGGCTCATCAGATGGCGCTTGCGATTGTAGATGGTGCGGGCGTCTACTTTGGCATCCAGGTCGAAACTCTTGCTGGTGTCCTCGTCGGAATAGGAAAACACACCCAGGCGATCGAACTGTGCGGCCTGCACGAATTGGCACAACTCGTCGAAGTCGCTGTCTGTTTCTCCAGGGAAGCCCACGATCATGCTGGTGCGGATGCCCACGCCGGGAATGGTCTTGCGGATGCGCTCGATCAGTTTGAGGAAGATATCGCCGTTCGCGCCGCGCTTCATACGCTTCAGCACAGAGGCACTCGCATGCTGCAGCGGCATGTCGATGTATTTCACGAGCGCGTCATGCTCGGCGATGGTGTCCAGCAACTTCTGCGTTACCTTGTTCGGATACGCATAGAGGAACCGAATCCACTTTTCATGAGCCGTTTCGATCTGCGCCAGGCGGGTGAGCAGTTGCGCCAAGCCGTCCTTAAGTCCGAAATCTTCGCCGTAGCACGTGGTGTCCTGGCCGATAAGGTTGATCTCTCGAACGCCTTGCGAGAAGAGGCGGGTAGCCTCCGAAATCACCGACTCGAAGCGGCGGCTTCTGAATGCCCCGCGATACTGCGGAATCACGCAGAAGGTGCAGGGATGATCGCAGCCTTCGGCGATCTTGATGTAGGCGTAATGCTTCGGAGTGGACAGCACGCGCGGCGTGAGGTCGTGATAGAGGTAGGCGTCGAGCGGATTGTCCGTGGGTTCCACGCCTTCGCACAAGGCGGTAATACGTTCCAGCTCGTTGGTGCCGATTACTGCATCCACCTCGGGCATGTTCTTTTGAATATCGCCGCGGTGGCGTTCCACCAAACAGCCGGCGACAATCAACTTTTGCGCACGCCCGGTCTTCTTGTACTCTGCCATCTCCAGGATGGTATCGATGGATTCCTGCTTCGCGGGATCGATGAAGCTGCACGTGTTCACGACGATGACGTCGGCGTCGGAGGGGTGCGGCGTCAGCTCATGGCCGCCACTGGTGAGCTGGCCCATCATCACCTCTGTATCCACGAGGTTCTTCGGGCATCCTAAACTGACGAAACCAATTTTCAAGGAGACTCTTTCTCTAAATGTGGCAGTGCGAGAGGCCGCGCTTCTCAAGGTACTGCTGATGATATTCTTCGGCGCGCCAGAAGGTTTGGGCCGGCACGATCTCGGTGACAATGGGGCGGGAGAATCGCGCCTGCGCCGCGTCGCGCGAAGTTTTCGCTTCGGCTTCCTGCTCGGGTGAATGGAAGAAGAGGGCCGAGCGATACTGGTTGCCGACGTCCGGTCCTTGGCGGTTCAGCGTGGTCGGGTTGTGGTTATTCCAGAAGACTTCGAGCAGGTCGTGATAGCTGATGACTTTCGGATCGAAGGTGACTTCGACCACTTCGGCGTGGCCGGTGCGATCCGTGCAAACGTCCTCATAGGTGGGGTGATCCAGCTTGCCGCCGGCATAGCCTACCTGCGTGGATCGGACGCCCGCCAGACGCCGGAACGTGGCTTCGACGCCCCAAAAACAGCCTGCACCGAATGTAGCCTTCTCCATGTTTCCATTATAATGGGCTGCTTGAAACTGCGAGTCCGCAACCTCACCAAGAATACGCTGCTGGCCGACCGCGCCGACATCGCCGACACCAGCGCCACGCGCAACAAGGGCCTGCTGAAACACACCGGCTTGGCCGAAGGGGAAGGCCTGTGGATTGTCCCCTGCGAGGGGGTTCACAGCTTCTTCATGAAGTTCGCAATCGATGTGGTTTTCATCAACAAGAAGCGCGTGGTGACTAAACTGCGGCCCAATATGGTGAAGAGCCGTATCGCCTTCAGCGTGCGCGCGCACTCGACGTTGGAACTGCCGGTGGGGACGATCCAGAAATCGCAGACGGCGGTGGGGGATCAGTTGGATTTGGAAAGGTACGAGGCCTAACCGCCGCCGCCGGCGGTGGTAGAATTTGCCATGCGCAAGCTTGCCGTAATTTTTGTTGCTGCGATTGCTTTAGCCCAGTCACCCGCTCCGTTCCAGCCCGTTGGCAATATGAGCCAGCTCATGGTGGACGTAATCTATCCGACCTCGGACGCCATTTTTTACGTGGAGCGAACTCCCCCGAAGAACGATCAGGACTGGGGCGTATTGCGCACCAACGCTCTGATCCTGGCGGAATCCGGCAACCTGCTGATGATGGGCACGCGCGCGCGCGATCAAGGTGACTGGATCAAGGATGCCAAGATGCTAGTCGACGCCGGCAACGCCGCATACAAAGCCGCTCGGGCCAAGGACCTGAACGCGGTGGTGGCGGTCAACGACCAGCTTTATGCCGCCTGCGTCATGTGCCACCAGCAATACCGGCCCAACTATCGGACGAGGTTGCCGGAAAAGCAGTAGCGCGATGCTTGCCAGCACAATACGATGGCAGATGATTGCGCTCGTAATGTCGTTGAGCGCTGGGGCTCAAACGAAAACGCCAAAGCAGACTGCCATTCAAGTCCCTCGCTTTGAGGATTATCTGGTAACGGATATTTTTCAAAGCACACCCGCCACCCCTCAGCTGACCACGCCAACGGAGCGCCTGTTTCGCACCCGAGTTCGCGAAGGCGTGACGAAAGGGTTAGGAGTAATGCGGGAAGGAAAAGAACAGCCGGGTCCAAACTTTGCTGGACACTACATCGTAGTGCAATGGAATTGTGGATCACCTTGCAACATGATGGCTATTGTGGACGCCCACAGCGGAATCGTTTATCCTCCACCAATTGAAAACGAACCTCTGCTGTTGCCGCTGTTACTTTTTCCAGTGCCCGGCGATAGCGACCACGCGGTGCCTCTCAGCGCAAGGGTCGAGTTTCGCCAGGACAGCAGTCTCATGATTGTCAAAGCCAATCCAGATCAAGGGCGAAGTAATTACACTCATTACTTCCTTTGGAAGAACAATCACTGGACCCTGCTGCGGCGAGTTCTACTGACCGACACGACGCCCTGATGTAGCGCCTTACAACTTTAGGAGCGCCCTCAACCTCTTGGTCTGCACGCGGCTCACCGGAATTTCCGTTTGCTTCTTGTCGTCCATGCGCAGCTGGAAACTGGACTTGAACCACGGAATCACTTCCTTGATGCGGTGGATGTTCACCAGGTACGAGCGATGGACGCGCCAGAACATGTCCGGGTCGAGATTCGATTGCAGTTCTTCAATAGTCCGATAGTTGGATTGCCCTTCGAGGTTCGCCGCCACGACCGTGATCAGGCCGTCATCGATCGTGGCGTAGACCACGTCCTGGGCGTCGACAATGAAGTTCCGATGATTGCTCTTGACGAGCAATTTCGAGCGCTGCAGGGAAGGCTTGGCGGGGGGAGAATCGAGAGGACCAGCGGCAGCGCTGGCGGCCTTGGCTCGCTCTGCAATTCCTTTTCGCGCACGTTCCACCGCGACCGCCAGGCGGTCCTTCTCGACAGGCTTGAGCAAATAATCGAGCGCCTGCAGACGGAACGCCTCGACCGCATATTGATCGTAAGCGGTGGCCATGACGAAGTAAGGCAGCGGCACGCCCTGCGCCCGCAGTTTATCGATGACCCCCATTCCGTCGAGGCCCGGCATCTGCACGTCCAGGAAGACCAAGTCGGGCTCCATGTCGGCGATCAGCTTTACGGCTTCCAGGCCGTTCGCGGCGGTGGCAATTACCTCTACGTCGGCGAATTCCTTGAGCAGGTAGGCGAGCTCATCGGAAGCCAGCTTCTCGTCGTCCACTAGCACGGCTGAGATGGTTGGCGCCGGACTCACGACGAGGGGTCCGCTGCCGGGGCCGCTCGCAGGTTTGGCAGCCGCGTTGTTGGGAGCGCTCGACGATACGCTGGTCGCACGGTTCACCATGAAGTGCTAGTATATCCATTGCTAGTATATCTTTAAGATAAGCGTCATAAACTTCATTCCTTGCGGTCCTGTCTCGCGCTTCGAAAATAACGCCGGCCGCCAGTGAGTAGACAACCAGCTAGGAGCACCACATTTTGCCCGTCAAAGATAACGTCCAGATTACGCCCGCCGAAGGTAAGCTTGGGATCCTGATCCCCGGGATCGGAGCCGTTTCCACCACCTTCATCGCCGGTGTAGAGGCAATCAAACGCGGCCTCGGATTGCCGGTCGGCTCACTCACACAGCTTTCCACCGTGCGCCTGGGAAAGCGCACCGATGGCCGCTCGCCCAAGATCAAGGATTTCGTGCCGCTGGCCGGTCTCGATGACCTGGTCTTCGGGGGCTGGGACATCTACGAAGACACCGCCTACGAAGCCGCCGTCAACGCCAAGGTGCTGGAGCCTTCCCTGCTTGCGCAGTTGAAGGAACCGCTTTCGGCCATCAAGCCGATGAAGGCAGTGTTCGATCCGGAATACATCCGCCGCATCAACGGTCCCAACGTGAAGACCAAGGGCAGCAAGATGGACAAGGCGCAGGCGCTCATGGATGACATCGCGCAGTTCCGTGACTCTACCGGAGTCAGCCGCCTGGTGATGATCTGGTGCGGGTCCACCGAAGTTTTCCACCGCGCCGCGGCGGTTCATCAGACTGTCGAGAGCTTCGAGAAGGGGCTGTGCAACAGCGATCCCGACATCGCTCCCAGCCAGATTTACGCCTACGCGGCGCTGAAATCCGGCGTGCCTTTTGCGAACGGGGCTCCTAACCTGACCACCGATACGCCGGCGCTGCTGGATATGGCGCGCGACCTCAATATTCCCATCTGCGGCAAAGATTTCAAGACCGGGCAGACTTTCATGAAGACTCTGTTGGCGCCGGGATTCAAGGCGCGAATGCTGGGCATCAACGGCTGGTTTTCCACCAACATTCTGGGCAATCGCGATGGCGAAGTGCTGGAAGATCCCGGCTCCTTCAAAACCAAGGAAGAAACCAAGCTGAGCGTGCTGGACCAGATCCTGCAGCCCAAGTTGTACCCGGAACTCTACGAGAATCTGTACCACGCGGTACGCATCAACTACTATCCGCCGCGCGGCGACGCCAAGGAAGGCTGGGATAATATCGACATTTTCGGATGGCTGGGCTATCCGATGCAGATCAAGATCGATTTCCTGTGCCGTGATTCCATCCTGGCCGCCCCGCTGGTGCTGGATCTCGTGCTGTTCATGGACCTGGCGCAGCGCAGCGGCATGCGCGGCATTCAGGAATGGCTGTCGTTTTACTTCAAGGCCCCCATGACCGCCCCGGGCCTGTATCCCGAGCACGACGTTTTCATTCAGCTCATGAAACTGAAGAACACGCTGCGCTGGATGCGTGGTGAAGATCTGATCACGCATCTGGGGCTCGAATACTACGACTAAGCGGGAATGCGTTTAGAATGAAGATTGGGAGCTGTTACCAATCTCGCCGTTGACCTGGGCTCGCGCCGGGGAAAAGCATGCAGGCGAAAATGTTAACGCGCCCGATTTTTCCGTCTATCGCATGAATTGCCTGGTTATCGGAGGAACGCAGTTCATCGGCCGCCATCTGGTGGCGGAACTACTCAAGGCCGGACACGTGGTGACGGTTCTGCACCGCAAGCCGAAACACGACCTGGGCCGCAGGGTCAAGAACCTGATGGCCGACCGCAACGATCCGAAAGCTGTCAAGGCTGCATTGGCCGGCAAGACATTCGAGGTGGTCTTCGATAACGTCTACGACTGGCAGCGCGGCACCACCTCGGCGCAGGTCGAGGGCACGGTTCGAGCGATCAACGGCTCTCTCGATCGCTACATCTTTATGTCCAGTGTGGCAGCTTACGGCGATGGCCTGAATCATCACGAGGGCGACGCGCTGGCGCCGGACGATGCTGCCGACCTCTACACTCGCAACAAAGCCATGAGCGAGCGGGCGCTGTTTCGGCTGCATCAACGGATGGGACTGCCGGCGGTCACGCTGCGCCCGCCGTTTATTTATGGCCCGGAGAATCCGTTATATCGTGAGGCGTTTTTTTGGGATCGCCTGCGCGCCGGCCGCTCGATTATTCTGCCCGGCGACGGCCGCCGCCTGATGCAATTCGTGTATGTGAAGGACCTGGTGCGAGCCGCGTTGCGCGCCATGGAGGAGAAGACCGCGGTGGGACACGCGTTTAATATTGCCAATGCGCGGCCAGTGGCCCAATCTGAATTCGTCGAAGCGCTGGCCAAGATCTGCCGCAAGCCAGTGAAATTCGTACGCATTCCGCGTGAATACCTGCTGCGGGCGGGCGGGCATCCCATGGGTCCCAAGATGTACTTCGGAGTTTATCTGGATATGCCGCCGATCACCCAGGTGACGGCAAAAGTTCAGCGGGTGCTCAAGTTCAAGCCCACCGATTTCGCCACGGGCCTGCAAGAGACCTATAAGTGGTATCTGCGCCATCAGGGCGCGAAGCAGGATTATTCCTTCGAAGACATGCTGCTCACGCATGCCCCGGTGCTGCCGCCGCCGAAGGCATGAAGGTCAAACTGATAAAAATCTCTCAGCTCGGCGAATCGCGCACGTGGCTCGATTTCGAATCGTTGCGGTCAAATGTTTGGCAGGGGCGATTTCAAGAACGTTTCGAGTGCTGAGGCCGGGCACTATCCGGACGTCCGAAAACCACGGCGGGGGTTACGGGATCGCAGTTTTCACCGAGTCAATCACCTTAACTAGACGCCTATTCGCTCGCCCGCACTCTCTTCAGCCGTTCGCGTAGAGCGTCCGGCAGCGAATTTTCGATCTCCGGCGTGATCAGGTCCACCGCGTCCATATCCTGAATGTGAACCTGGTCCCTCAAGCGAAAACTGGTGAGCTTCATGCGCACTAGATCGGCCACTGGCGCAATGAGAATGCCTTCGGCCGTACGCGTGGGTTCCGAAAAGCCGGGGACGGGCTCGCTATACTCGGGGCGAACCTTTTCCCCGGCAAACACCAGGTGAATGCCGCTGCTGGCACGCGGTTCGTCGTGGTCGAGCAGCATGTCAACACCAGCCACGTGCCGGAAAAGGAATCCGAACGGCGTGGCCGCTGCGGCAATCCGTTCCAGTTCACCGCGCTTCACGGCCACGTCGATATCGCGAGTCAACCGCGCTTTACCAGGATCGCGCTCCGACACTTGAAGGTAAACAGCCATGCCTCCAATAATCCGGTAGGCGATGCCAGCACCGGACAATGCGGCGTGCAATCGCTTCATGCGGCCAAACAGTTTCTCCACATGAATATCGTAGGCGGAGGCAGTTATCATTCTCTCCCGGCTTTGGCTCGGTGGTCTGACTCTGAGCTGATTGTGCCACAACCGCTGGACGAACGGTTTCGAGTTCTAATCCGAACCGTTCCAATATCCGGCACTGAGCCAGCGGTTGCAATCGGGAAAGCTAAAGCTCTCCGTCGACGTAACTCATAATGACCGAGGTACGCCACAGGGGTCCGCGCGCTAATCGCGCGCGGCCGGATACCGCGCTAGGGGTGCCTCAACAACACCAGTAGATAGACTGCGCCCCCCGCCAGAGTGCTTAGACCAGTCCCGATCATCGTGAATATGATCAGCATCGCGAGGCGTTCCGGCTTTGGATCGTTCGACGTCATCGCACTGGCACCGACAGGCGTCAGGCCGCCCCCCTTCGCGACAAGTGAGAAATTAGGCTCACCACGAAGAGGACTAGGAAGACAAAGAAGCAGATCTTGGCAATTTCGGCGGAGGCAAAGGCCACGCCACCGAAACCCAGAAAACCCGCGATTAGCGCTATAACCAGGAAAACTAAAGCGTAATATAACATCGCAAATTCCTTTCCGTACCGCGCACCCCAGTAAGTGCAGATTCGGGACCAAATTCCTAAAGCCTGTGTTTTCAGCGCGCGAAGCCAACGCCCCGAGCAAAAACTGCCTTCAACTGCAGTTGCGGCTTTACTTTGTTCCGAACGCACGCGCAAAGACAAAGGAAGGAAGAAGCGTGAAACCTTTGCTAGAGAGGCTGCTCTATTGAAGCGGGCCCTGTTACGGTCCGACGCTCGTGGTTGGGATTGCGCCCCGAGCTGCAATCATGGCTCGATGCACTTACGGCGGCGATATACCTGTCTGTGTTGGTGCTTGGATGCCAGGAAGGTGAATCGGAAATCACCCGCTTCTGAACATCAAATCCGTACCATCCTGCACCAAGAGGTCGTGGCAATGACCGAGCGCGCCAGGCCGGCGATAGAACTACTCGACGCCACCCGTAAGAGAGATTCCTAGCGGGATGCACAATCCGGACGGCGTCCAGTGCATTCATAGTGCCTCGCGCGAAATGTCCGCCGCTCGCATCCAAATGATGAAGGCGCATAACCGGCTGAATGACTACCCGAGCCGCCGAGTTGTGCGGGAGGACCTCAATCGGAGCGGCTGATGAAATTCATAGGATTGAGACCTTTGATGATACTTCTGAAGGTCTCGCGGGCCACCGGGTGTACTGCACACATCTGTGTGGCCACAATGGGCGGCACTCCCATCTTCCTCGGACGGATGCCGCCCATGCGCCGGCCTCCTCACAAGTCGAGTCGCACCGAAGGATCGAAACCCTTAGGCTATTTCCGAAACAGTGTGCCAAATGGATTGGTCTAAGAATTGGTTCGTTTGATGAAGGAGTTGATATGTGTGACTATTCTCTGGGCGGCTTACCAAACCGGTTAGCGACAGAAGGAGATGAATTAATCGTCCACCGGTTTCCTACCTATTCGATCGGCCTCGCTCCGAGGGCTCAGTTGCAGAGCAAGAACAGTGACTTTCCGGGCGATCAAAGTTTGTGGCGGCGTATTAAGACTCTCCTGACGCTGCCCCGGTTTTGCCCAGGTATCCAGGCAGTTTGCGTGCCGCCGGGAGCTTCTCTGATTCTGCAGGATATTCCTGCCGATCTCCAACGCAGGTGGGATATCGGCGGAGAAGAGACGGTTTTATTTACACAGATCAGCGCAGAGTTCAGGACCCATCGGGATGCGATTTGTTTTCGCAATGGACGCCAAGTTTCCCTACAGCATTTGCGCGAGGGGTTATTGGTAAAAGTAGTTTCTCTGGGTGATGAACCTGTCAGCGATCAAGCGCCAACGGCGGTCAAACTTGGCGCTGAGTAAGGATCGGATCTCAACACGCTCGCGTGCCCTGCATTCCTTGACGCTTTTGACGCTCGGGATTTGGTTGGGGACCTTCATAGTCCGCAGGGCACTTAGCCGCCGCAATCGACGGGTACCGTCTCCGCACCAGCCGGACTGGGTGGAAGAAGCCTCATTGGAGTCTTTCCCTGCCAGTGACCCTCCAGCATGGACGGGGTCGCACGCCTGAAGGCTGAGTCATTTCCGATGGCGGTGCAGAACATCCGGCAGGAATTCGCGCACGATATTAAACCCGGCAGTGGTTATCAAAGAGATCCCGGCGTTGCGGGCAATATTGCCCGCGCCCTCCCAGCTGGATGGCCCCCAAGTACTGGAGATCGCACTGGCGCCGGCAATGCCGGTTACGCTGGAGACAGAAAAGACTCGCCTGCCGTCGGGATGCCGGGCAACGACAGTGCTCAGAACCGCGTAGCCGGTCCGCGCCCAGACCCCATGTTTATGCGACGCGATATAGCGGTTGTCTTCGTGAAAAACCACGGAGGTCCCGTAGGTGATGGTCTGGCGAATTCCGTTGTAGGCAAGGTTGCTGCCAAAGCGCTCCCCGTAGGCATTCCAACCTTGTCCCCATTCCGGGGGGACGTTTCTCCACTGGCTCACGCCCGCGCCGATAGCCTCGCCCAAAATGGGGATTGGCCCACCCGCGCTGAGCAGATACAAATGGAAGCGCTTCTTTTCCGTCAACTGGCTCGGCTCAGAAGGAGCGACCATGCCGAAAATTTTATCCAGAGTAGTCTCGTGCTCTGTCGCGGCGGCGGGAGGCGGTTGTGCAAAAACCGGCACCGCCGGCAGAGTGAGCGAAAGGAGCAGAAAGATGAGACCCATCAACCGCGATAGTAACAGACGCCGTCTGCGTTACCGGGGCGAATGCCCAGCGGATTCTTTCAGAAGCGGCCCGCTAGACCCCGCTATCGACGGGATGCTGAAGGCTGAAGAAACGGCGGCCGGGAATTAGCAGCGGGTTGCGGCGTCGAATCAAGTTTGGCGTTTTTAAATATTGACACCGAAAATTGCAGTTGTCCCCTGCGTTTATATATCAAACAGCAACGCCAGCCGCCACATCAGCACGCCCAACAGAGCGGCAGCTGAACCCAGACAGACTGCCAGGATTCTCAGATACCGCCCTCGCACCCCGGCGACTTTTTCGCTGCTCGCGGCAGCGTCACGAAACCGCGCGCGACCGTAGGTAAGCAGCCACGGCGAGCAGTGGCAAGGACAACGCCGCTGTGACGAGCAGAAGCACGAGTTTCGCTCGAGAAGCCGTTTCACTGGGCGCGAACAGCAGCCCCGCCCGGAGCGCGGGTTGGTAGCACTCGAAGCCGGCAATGAATCCCGCGCCGACGATTGCGCCGAGGACCGCCACTATGGCTCTCCGTGGCCCAGATAAGCGAAGTTTCCAAATTTCGTTCATTTGTGGTGGGCTCTCGACTAGGATTGCATCGCCTTGGCCGCCTCCCTCAGTACGGCGCCTTGCGAGCCTCAAATCGCAGGGGATTAAAGTCATACAGCACCTGGGCGCTCGCTGGACCGGCGGGGTTCACTACAGCGCGATAGAGAATGCCCTTCTCCGCCCAAACCAGCGTGCTTTCATCGCGCTCGGCCCACTCCCATTTCGGAGCCGAAAGCAGCGCTTTACGCTCAGGGTGTTCCAATTCATGTTCATCCCAATAAACGCCCGCCCCTACTGGGTGAGCGACATCGGCATAGGCGAATTTGCGCAGAATCCATCCATGCGGGAGCACTCTCGTGAATACGGTGCAGTGCGCGACGCGCCCCGGTCCCACCGCCATATCCAATGTCCACCCGTCGCGCAGAAGGCGGCGATAGTAGACGCTCGGGCATTCGGCGCCGAAGAGGCCTTCGGGTTTGTACTGATCGTCCTCGGTGACTTCGGAGCTTTCGCGAACCACGAAGTGGCAGCCATTCAGCCAGAATTTCCGGTTCGCAGTGAACAGTCCTCCGCCTTGCCAGCAGTCGCCTTTCCCGAAGAGTGTGACCGCATGGAGCCAGGGCGCGCGGGAAATTGCTGTCCAGGAACCCTTGGTCTCCTGGTGGCGCAGGCCGCCGCGTGCGAAATAGATGAGGTGACGGCCGTCAGGCGACAGGTCGGCGCGGCGTTCGTAAATCCGGCCGCGAAGCCATTGGCCGAGCTCAAATTCGTCGGTCGCGCGGTTCCAGCCAACCGTACAGACCGCGTTAGCCGGACCCCTGCGGAACACCAGACCTAACGGAGCTTTGGAGGCCAGCAAGATGTGAAGCCGGGCCGGGAACATGTCGGTCTTCAGTTTATCGGATGCTTGAAGGACGGAAGACTTGAGAGTGGGCATCACAATAAGCGCGTCGAGAGAGCTCGCGAAGCCCGACATCCCTACTAAGGTGGGTCGGAATTACTCGGCATTTTTTACGCACTGATTGGCAGGATGCCATCGTCATATCGCTAAAAATCACATTTAAGAGAACTTTTCATTTGCCCGCCTGCGTGGAAGCCAACCTGCCTTTCAAGAGCCTCGTTAATAGCCGGCGGCATGCAATCACGGCTCTGGAGACTTAGTACTATGCGGTATGGATACTACTTGCTGACTTGCGTGGTACTGTCAGTCGTGCCGCTCTCGGCACAACAGGAGTCAAGCTCGTCAAGCGGCTTCACCTTCGGCGCGAGCATGCAGGGCGGCAACAACTCGCTGGGCACGATCACGAAACTAGACACGTCGGCTGGTTACTTCTTTAACCGGCATTGGGAGGTCGATTTCGGCGTTCCCTACTATTTCGTGTCCCCGTCAGCATCTACATCGGACGCCACCGGAGCGGCTTCGGTGCAGGGTATCGGTAACGCATACGCGCAGGTGCGGTTCACGCGGGCCAACCCGGTGGTGAACTACGTTGCGACGATCACCGGCACCGGCCCCACCGGGGATCGCAATAAGGGCCTGAGCACCGGGCACGCGACCGTCGATTGGAGCAACTATTTTGACAAGGGCCTGGGTCGTTGGACACCCTTCGCGGAAATCGGCATCGCGAACGCGGTTTCCGACACCACTTTTTTTATCCGGCCGTATATGACATCGGGATTCGTCACCCACGCACAGGGTGGCGCGCGCTTCCGCTTTACAAAATGGATGCTGGCTGGCGCCGCAGGTTATGTCATCGAGCCAGGCGGGAAGCAGACCATCGTCAGCCGCGTAGTAACGACGAAGAGCGTGCGCTCGGGAGCGCCCCTTCCGGTTACCCCTCCGAAGATACCGGTAACGAGTGTCGCCAAAGGACTGCTGAACAAGCCAGTGTTTGAAACCACCTCGATCACGACCGGCACCGCGAGCCTGGCGCGCGACAACGGCGTCTCCGCCTGGCTGGTGTTTGGCAAAACCCCCGGTATCAACTTGCAGGCAGGTTATACGCGGAGCATGGAATACGGCCTCGATACTCTATTCTTCGGGATCGGCTTCAATATTCGAAAGGCAGTGGCAGGGTTTTGATACCGCAATAGAGCAATAGTAAGACGAACGAAAGGAGATGCTATGAAGAACTACCGAATACTTTCAATTTCATTGGCGATTGGCGCGGCACTGGGCTTGCCTCTTTGGGCTCAGCATGGTGGTGGAGGAGGCGGCGGGCTCGGTCTCGGCCGGGCTGTCGGCGGAGTGGGCGCAGGAGCAACCGGAGTGACCAGAGGAGCGACTGGTGCAGGGTCGGAAAATTCGTCGGCGACCGTGGGTGCCAGAGGCCAGGGACGAGGCATGGGTAAAACCGTTGGCGGCGGCGCGGCCAGCATCACCGATAACGCTGCGCTGTCCTCGCGCGTGCAAACCCTGCTTCCCGGCGGCGAGACTATTTCCAACGCCGCCGCCGGCTTTGAAAACCAGGGCCAATTCATCGCGGCAGCACATGCGGCCCACAATCTGAACATCCCCTTCGACCAGTTGAAGGCGCAGATGACGGGAACCAGCCAGAGCTCGCTGGGTAAGGCGATTCAGAAGCTGCGCCCGGATCTGGACGGCAAGGACGTGAAAGAGAATGTGAAGCTGGCCGGGCAGCAGTCTTCGCGCGACATCGCCCAAGCCTCTTCGAAAGGCAAAGACCGGGTGGGAACCAGCATCGCCTCGGACTCCAAACTGTCCGCTCGTTTGACGGCGCTTCTTCCTCCGGGCATGACACTGACCCAAGCGGCCGCTGGGTTCAAGAACCAGGGCCAATTCATCGCGGCGCTGGAAGCGTCGAAGAACCTCGGCATCCCATTCGCGGATCTGCAGGATCGCGTGACGGCGGGCGAATCGCTGGGCGCGGCGATACATGGATTGAAGCCGGCCATGAGCGCGGCCGATGTCGAGTCCAGCGTTAAGGCGGCCGACGAGCAGGCGAAGACCGTACAGGTTGACGCGTCGGTGAACACCAGCGCAAGCGCGTCGGCAAGCACCAAATAGGAACGTTCTTGATGAGCGTCGGTTGGGCTGGGACCCCGTTAGCGCCGCCCCAGCAACCACATGACAAGGCTGAGCAGCACGCTCAATAGCAGGCTGGTTACCAACGGGAAATAAAACGTAGTGTTCTTACCGCGAATGACGATGTCGCCAGGGAGGCGGCCCAGACGGATCGGCAGCTTCTCGCCGAAAGTCAGCAGGAGCCCGAGAACCACCAGCGCGAGCCCGATGACAATCAATCCGCGACCCATACGCCCATCATAAGGCGGGCCGTTCGCAAAGCGCTCCCTCGGCGAATCAGGCTCACCTGTTGGGTTCATAATGGTTTCGGAGGGACCGCATGATACTCGAAGCCGAAACGCCTTTGCTAGGCGATGAGTTCAATCCGCTGCTTTCCGCCGAGGCCCGGCTGGATAATGCCGCGGAGCGCCTGGGACTCGACGACGGCATGCGCAAGGTGCTGCGCTCGCCGGCCCGTGAGGTGACGGTAAACATCCCGGTGCCGCTGGACGACGGGCGTCTCGAAGTATTTACGGGATACCGCGTGCAGCATTCGATTGCGCGCGGGCCTGCGAAAGGCGGCATCCGCTACGCTCCCGACGTGACCCTGGACGAAGTGCGCGCGCTGGCGTCGTGGATGACGTGGAAGTGCGCGGTCACCAACGTTCCGTTCGGCGGCGGCAAGGGCGGCATCATTTGCGAGCCTACGCTGCTTTCGCCGGGCGAGCTGGAGCGGATGACGCGGCGCTACACCGCGCAACTCTACGAGTTCATCGGCCCGGAGATCGACGTCCCGGCGCCGGACGTGAACACCAACGAGCAGACCATGGCGTGGATCATGGACACGTACTCGATGCGCTCCGGGCACACGCAGACGGCGGTAGTGACGGGCAAGCCTATCGATCTGGGCGGCTCGCGCGGGCGGGCGGAGGCGACTGGGCGCGGATGCATGGTGGTAACCGAGCAGGCTCTGAAGCGTTTCGGCCTGGAGCGCGGCAATGCGCGAGTAGTGATCCAGGGCTTTGGGAACGTCGGCGGCATGGCGGCCAAGCTAATGCAGCGCTCCGGCTTCAAGGTGATGGCCATCGTGGAATACGACGGCGCGGTGTATAACGATAAGGGCCTGGACATCCGCGCGCTGGCGCTGCATCGACAGAAAACCGGCTCGGTGGTGGATTTCGCGGACGGCGAGAATCTGGGGCGCGAAGAGGCGTTTTTCCTGGAAACGGACGTACTGATGCCGGCGGCGCGGGAGAACGTGATCACCTCGCAGAACGCCCATCGTGTGCGCGCGAAAATTCTGTGCGAGGGCGCGAATGGGCCGACTACGCATCTGGCGGACCCCATCCTGCGCGAGAAGGGGATCTTCGTGATCCCGGATATTCTCGCGAATGCAGGCGGCGTGACGGTGTCTTACTTCGAATGGGTGCAGGACCGCATGGGCTACTTCTGGAACGAGCAGTTGGTGAACGACCGTCTAGAAGAAATCATGATCAACAGCTTTAACGATGTGGTGGCGTACGCGGAAAAGCACCTGGTGGATAATCGCACCGCGGCGTATATGCTGGCGCTCGACCGCGTGGCGTTCGCGATCAAGCTGCGCGGGATTTACGCGTAAACGCGGAAATGACGTAGAGGACAGTTCCCCCCAGCATGGCTGCGGCGGTAATCAACGCCTGCTGCCGGGAACTCCCAGACAACAACCAGATGCAGACGCACAAGCCAAGTGCCGGTATGGTCCATCCTCCCGGCAAAGTGAACCCGCGTCCCTCGGCCAACTTCTTTCGGCGCAGCACCGGGACTGCGGCACAAGTGGACGTATAGTACAGCACGCGAGTCAGGGCGCCCAACTCCGCCAGTTCTTGAAAACTCCCCCAGAGTGCGGCGCCGAAAGCTACGGCTGCAAATAGCAGCGTGGATACCGCTGGCGTCCGATAGCGCGGATCCAACTGCGCGAATATCGCAGGCAGGTCGCCACTTCGCCCCAACGCGTATAGCATTCGCGAACCGATCAAAATCGAAGCGCTGGTGGTGCCGGTGGTGGAAAGGATCGCGCCCACCGACAGCAGAACGCCGCCCGCCGGCCCCAAAAACATTTGTGCGGCTTCGGCCAGTGGCGCGTGACTGGTTGCCAACCCCGGCAGCGTTCGCATAGCCACCCAATGAATGGTGATATACAAGACCACCACGGCGCATACGGAAGACACAATCACCGCCGGCAACGTTCGCCTCGGCTGAATCACTTCCTCACTAGGAATAGAAGCGAACTCAAATCCTCCGAACGCATAAATCAAGAGCAGCGCCGCTTGCTGCCACGACGCGTAGGAGATGGGAGAAGGCTGCGGCATGGGTGCGTTGGAAAAAAATAGCCCGACCAGGCAAAACGTAACCAGCGGAATCAGTTTGCCCGTCGTGAGCAGGTTGATGGTCCACACACCGGGCCGGATTCCCAGGTAATTTACCAGCGTCAGCACTCCGAAAACGAACGTGATGGCGGCCGCGCGTCCCCAGCCGTGCCCCAACACCGGCCACAGATAACCCATGTAGGCGGAGAATGCATTACTGATCGCCGCTGCACCAGCCACGCGCGAAAGAGTCAACAGTATTCCGGCCTGGAAACCTACGAAGCGGCCGAACGCCTCCCGCGCGTAAAGGTAGGGACCGCCGGAACTTTCAAAAAGGCTGCTGGCTTCGGCGAAGCACAGAGCCACCAAAATTACCGCGGAGCCCGCCAGCATGTATCCATACAGGCTCTTGCCGCCCAGCAACTGCGCAATATTCGCCGGCAGAATCAGAATTCCGGCGCCAATCATCCCGTTGATGCAGATGGCAGTCAGACTTCGCCATCCAATTGCACGAACGGGCGCGGGTGCGCTGAGATTTGCCATTGTCGGAGTGTAGCATGCGTCATAATGAAGACTTCCGCATGTCATCCGAGCCTTCTGCGTCATCGGCACTTCCGCTGGAGTCGCCGTTAACGCCTGCATCGACAACTTCAACGCCGCCTTCTACACCTTTGATGCGCCAGTACAACGGCATCAAACAACAAGTACCGAATACGCTGCTCATGTTCCGGCTCGGCGATTTTTACGAATTGTTCTATGAAGACGCGGTCACGGCCGCGCGGGAACTGGAGATCACGCTGACGGCGCGCAACAAGGAGAAGGGCCAGCCCATCCCCATGTGCGGGGTACCATACCATTCGGCCGAAAGCTACATCGCGCGGCTGACGCAGAAGGGGTATCGCGTGGCCATCTGCGAGCAGATGGAGGCGCCGTCGGCCGCGGTGAAATTAGTACGGCGCGAAGTCACGCGCATCATCACGCCGGGCACGACGATGAACGCCTCGCTGCTGCGGTCTCACGAAAACAATTTCCTGGGAGCGGTGATGCCGGAGGGTGGGCGAGCCGGATTTGCGTTTGTGGATGTCACTACCGGCGAGTTTCGCGCGACCGAAATGGAACTGGCCGATGCCGGGGCGGCGATCGAGACCTTGAGTGTGCGTGAGGTGCTGGCCCCCGCAGGTTCACCGCAGAAGTTTAGCTGCCTGCGGACTGAGGTAGAATCGTGGGTCTTCGGATCTGACTACGCGGCGCGCAGTTTATGCGACCACTTCCGCCTGCTTTCGCTCGACGGCTGCGGTCTGGAGGCCAAGCCGCTGGCCACGGGTGCGGCGGCGGCGCTCCTGTACTATCTTCGCGAGACGCAGCGCAGCGCGCTGGATCATCTGTCGCCACCGTCATTCTACAGCCGCGCCGATGCGCTGCTGCTGGATGCGACTACGGTTCGCAATCTGGAGCTTGTGGAGCCTCTGTTTGCCGGTGAATCGCAGGAATCGACGCTGCTTTCGGTGCTGGACCGGACGCGCACGGGCATGGGCGGACGCCTGCTGCGGCGCCGCTTGCTCGCGCCCTCGCTGGACCCGGCGGAGATCGAAGCGCGCCTGGGTGCGGTTGCAGAGTTGTTCACCGGTACCATCCTGCGGAGCGAACTGGCCAAGGGTCTCGGATCGATCCTGGATCTGGAACGGTTGCTGTCGAAGATCAGCCTGGCAAGCGCCGGCCCGCGGGACGCAGGAGCGCTGGCACGGTCGTTGGCGGTGGTGCCCTCTTTGAAACAGCGGCTCTCGGCGGTGAAGTCAGAGCGCCTGCTCGCGATTAATGAGCGTCTGGATGAAATCGCCGAGCTTCGAGACCGCATTTTGACGGCTCTCGCCGATGAACTGCCCGTGAACCTGGCCGACGGCGGCGCAATTCGCGATGGTTTCGACCAGCGCCTGGACGAATTGCGCGACATCTCGCGCAACAGCAAGACCTACCTGGCACAGATTGAAACGCGGGAGCGGGGGCGCACGGGCATCGGCTCGCTGAAGGTTCGCTTCAATAATGTCTTCGGGTATTATCTGGAGATTTCGAAAGCCAATTTGCATCTGGCGCCAGCGGATTACGAGCGCAAACAGACGCTGGTGAACGCCGAGCGGTTTACGACGCCCGAGTTGAAGGAACTGGAAGTGAAGATCCTGGAAGCGGAAGAGAAGATCCTGACGCTGGAGCGCGAAATCTTCGAAACCCTTCGCGTTCTGGCGTGCCAACACGCGGCGCGGATTAAGGCGACGGCCGCGGCCATCGCGGAGTTGGACGTCACGGTGGCGCTGGCGGAAGTCGCGGCTGAGAATCATTACGTGCGCCCGCGTTTTTCCGAGTCTGGTGAGATGCGCGTGGCCGGCGGACGCCATCCGGTAATCGAGAAGCTGACCGAGCGGGACGCGCAGCGATTCATCCCAAACGACATCTATTTTCACCCGGACACGGAATTTATCGCGGTGATTACGGGCCCGAACATGGGCGGCAAGTCGACCTATTTACGGCAGGCTGCGCTGCTGGTGATCCTGGCGCAGGCAGGTTCGTTCGTTCCGGCGGAGAGCGCGCTGCTTCCCATCGTCGATCGAGTTTTTACGCGCATTGGCGCCGCGGACAACCTCGCCCGCGGGCGTTCGACGTTCATGGTGGAGATGACCGAGACGGCGGTGATCCTGAATACCGCCACGGCACGCAGTTTGATCGTGCTGGATGAGATCGGGCGCGGCACGTCCACCTACGATGGACTGGCGCTGGCCTGGGCTGTGGTCGAGCACATTCAACGAACCATTCGCGCCAAGACGCTGTTCGCCACGCACTATCACGAGCTGACGGAATTGGCATCGCAACTCGAGGGCGTGCGCAATCTGCACGTGACGGTGAAGGAATCGGGCGATCAGATTCTGTTCTTGCGGCGCGTGGAGCCCGGAGCGGCGGATAAGAGCTACGGAATTGAAGTGGCTCGCCTTGCCGCGCTTCCGATGAGCGTGATTGAGCGGGCGCGGCAAATTCTGGCAACGCATGAATCGGCGGAGCATACCGTTACCGAAGAACTCGCCGGTGCGGCCCCGGGGCCGATGCAGATTCAACTCTTCGAGCCGGTAAACGGGCTGATCGCCGACCGGATACGCAAGCTGAAGTTGGACGAATTGCGGCCGATTGAGGCGCTGCAGTTGCTGGCCGAGCTGCAGAAGGAACTGAAGTGAGCGCGAAGGAACAGGCCAGAGCTCCTGGCCGGTTGTGCGCGGGGGAACGATGCTTGTAGCTGGCGTCATGAGCGGGACGTCGCTCGACGGCATCGATGTCGCGATCGTCGATATTCGCGGAAAGCGGATTCGGCCTCTGGCTTTTGCCTCGACGCCCTATCCCAAGGCCGTACGGGAAGCGTTGCTGGGCGTCTCGAATGCGATGACCCACACGGCAACCATCAGCCGCCTTCACTTTTTGCTGGGGGAACTATACGCGGACGCGGTGATGAAAGCTTCGCGCCGCCATAAACCGGCGCTTATCGGGATGCACGGGCAAACCATCTTCCATGAAGGCTCGCCGGCGGAATACCTCAACCGGCGGGTCGCAAGCACTCTGCAAATTGGCGAGGCCGCGGTGGTGGCGCAGCGTACCGGAGTCCACACGATTTCGAATTTTCGTGAGCGCGACATCGCCGCCGGAGGGCAAGGCGCGCCGCTGGTGCCTTACGTCGACTATTTGCTGTTCCGCCACGCCCGGCGCGGGCGCGTCGCGCTCAATGTCGGTGGCATCGCGAATATCACGGTAATCCCGGCAGGCGCTAAGCCGGAAGACGTGGTCGCGTTTGATACGGGGCCGGGCAACATGGTAATCGACGCACTGGTCGCCCACCACAGCGAGGGCCGCCAACGTTACGACCGGAATGGCAGCATTGCGCGGCGCGGGAAAGTACACGAGCGATTGCTCGATGCCATGATGAGCGACCCGTACCTGGTTCGCAAGCCACCCAAGACGACCGGACGCGAACAGTTCGGACAGCAGTTCGTGAGCGGCCTGCTCGCCACGGAGATTCCGCTTCCCGACCTGATCGCCACGGCTACCGAGTTTACGGCGCAATCGATCGCGAGCTCGCTTCCCAAGGGGATGCGCGAACTGGTCGTCTCCGGCGGAGGCGCGCACAACCGGCAGATCATGCGGCGGCTAGGAGAGTTGCTGCCCGGGATCGACGTAGTGTCCAGCGCGGACTTTGGCATCGATCCCGACGCGAAGGAAGCAATCGCGTTCGCGGTATTGGCGTACGAATTCGTGCGCGGCCGTCCCGGCAACTTACCTGGTGCAACCGGCTCCCGGCGCAGCGTAATTCTAGGAAAGAGTTCGCCCGCCTAACTGGAACTCTGTCGCTCCTCGCTCTTTTGTGCTTGCTGATCGAGCTGGCGAACGCGCTCCGCTGGATCGTTGGACAGGACCTGGTTATCGAGATCAGCGGGAGCTACCGGTTCCGGTTTCTTCAGGTCGTTCAAAATCTCACGAATGTATGTCTTCATGCCTCAATGCTGCGTCCGCAAACCTAGCAGTGTGCACGATTGATATACGTATCCTGCTGATACCTGGGCGAAAACGAAGATCGCCGAAGGGTGACTATGCGAGGGTGTTCACGGACCCGGCGCGCTTGGCTTCGTAGGCAGCGATGGCGGGCTCCTGCTTGAGCATGTAGCCCAGTTCGTCGACGCCTTCGAGCAGGCAGTGCTTCGCGAAGGGGTCGATTGGAAATTCGACGGTGCGGCCGCCGGCCAGCGTTACGGTTTGCGAGGCCAGGTGGATCTTCAACGTGATCCCAGGCCACTTGAGCAGTTCGGCGTGGATGTCCGGCGGGATGACGATGGGCAACAAGCCGTTCTTCAGCGCGTTGCCCTTGAAAATGTCAGCGAAAGACGTGCTGATGATGGCCTTGAACCCGTATTGCACCAATGCCCAAGGCGCATGCTCGCGCGAACTTCCGCAGCCGAAATTGTCGCCGGCGATGAGGATGGTCGCGCCCTTAGCGGAAGGCTTGTTCAACGGAAAGTCGGGATTGGGCGAGCCGTCGGCGAGATAGCGCCAGTCGAGAAACAGATTGTCGCCGAGGCCCTCCATCGAAGTGGTCTTCAGGAAACGCGCGGGGATGATCTGATCGGTGTCGATGTTGTCGATGGGAATCGCTACGGTCTTGCTTTCAATGGTGTCGATTTTCATTAGAGGCTCCTCACGTCGGTGACGACGCCGGTGATGGCGCTGGCGGCGGCGGTTAACGGGCTGGCCAGGAAGGTGCGCCCGCCTTTGCCTTGCCGTCCTTCAAAATTGCGGTTGCTGGTGGAGACGCTGTATTCGCCGGGTTCCAGCTGATCGCCGTTCATGGCGAGGCACATCGAGCAGCCGGCTTCGCGGAAGTCGGCGCCGGCGTCGCGGAAAATCTTGTCGAGGCCTTCGGCTTCCGCCTGCTTCTTCACCTGCTGCGAGCCGGGGACCACCAGCATGCGTACCGTGGGGCTCACCTTGCGGCCCTTCATGATGGACGCGGCGGCGCGCAGGTCCGAGATGCGCGAGTTGGTGCAGCTTCCGACGAACACGACGTTGATTCGCTGGCCCCTGAGCGGAACGCCGGGCTTGAGGTCCATATACTTCAGAGCTTTGATGAGGTCGGATTTTTCGATCGGGTCGGACATGCTTGCGGGATCGGGAATCAGACCCGAAA
>Ga0207674_10001901_pt1 | contig 26573 bp, 25 predicted proteins | sample KBSCornC72_FD_184303 | JGI IMG/M metagenome (GOLD analysis project Ga0207674, IMG submission 184303) | Corn rhizosphere microbial communities from Kellogg Biological Station, Michigan, USA - KBS Corn C7-2 (SPAdes) (version 2) | ecosystem: Host-associated > Plants > Roots > Rhizosphere > Soil ...
TAACGTGTTCGGCGCGCCTCGTGGCGCTGACCATAAGCGAATCGATCGGGGCGCGCGCAGCCATGAGACATTGGCCATAATGCCAAGGGCCAATGGGTCGACCGCCGCTTTGCGGCGAGACTTATCGCCCACGACGAACGGGCGGCGCGGGGGGGGGGAGTGTTTCGTTCACATGGCCGAGTCGGTTGGCGCAGGCGATTCGTCGTCTGCGCGTTGATGAGTGTTTGTCTCAACAGTCTGTTCAGCGCGAGCGCCCATTCACAGTGGACGACTCGCGGCTCGCCTTCCGACAAGGGGTGGCGCTTCGCCGTCACGCCGTACTTGTGGCTTGCCGGGCTCAAAGGCGACGTGGGCGTTGGACCGCTCGTGTCCAGCATCGATCTCAGCCCGAGCGACATCCTCGATCACCTCCAATTCGCGGCGTCGCTGTACGGTGAGGTTCGCCGCCAATGGTTCGTCGGGGGCATCGACGCGCTCTATGTCTCCGTGGGCGGCGCGAAGGCGATCGTCTTCCGCGGCGACACGGGAAGCTTCAACCTCGCGAACCGGCAGACGATTCTAAATCCGTTCGTCGGGTACTCGGTCGGCAACGCGACGTGGACGCTCGACGTGCTCGCCGGCACCCGGTACTGGCGTTCGAAAGACCGGCTGACCGTCGATCGTCCGAACGGGCAATCACGCGACTTCACGAGCACGATCGATTGGTGGGACGCGCTCGGCGGCGTGCGCCTCACGGGTATCATCGTCCCGCGCCTGCGTTTCACGGCCGGCGGCGACGCGGGCGGCGGTGGCGCGAAAAGCGATTGGCAGCTGCACGGCGACGTCGGATACGACGTGTCGAGCCGGTGGACGGTCGGCGTCGCCTACCGTTTCCTCAGCGTGGATTACTCGAAGACCTCGTTCACGCAGGACGTGGACATGAAAGGGTTCGTGCTAGCGGGAACGTATCACTTCTAGAAACGTCAGCAGGTGAGCCCGGCCAGGAACCAGCAACGCGCCTGAGGCGACGATTTAAAAAAGTCTAGCAATAGAGTCGCAGCCTTTTCCTCCCCCGCCCTCGCTTCGTGGGTGCCGTCGCCCTCGAAATCGGTGCGAACCCAGAAGAAGCCGTCGCTCCGCGGATGCGTGGCATCGCCGGCCCAGAAGTATGCCGCCCAACCGAGCCACGCGGTCTTTGCCAGCGACAAATCGCCGGCGCGGGAGTCCATCGTCGCGTTGTCGAGCTGACGAATCTGCGCCTCGACCAGCCATTTGAACGCGAACCCGGTCTCGTACGCGTAGGGCTCGGGATTCAGCGTACTCGTCGCGAAGCCCGCGTAGGTCCGGCTCGACACGAATACCTGCTTCAAATTGGGGTACCGAACTTTGAGCGACCGCACGACGTTGCCGAGCCATCCCTCGAGGACGTACGCGTCGGAGTTTGCATTTGGGAGAGAGACGGTTGGGTTGGCGCGAACCGCTCCCAACCAGACGATCTGCACTTGGGCCTCGGAGAGACCTGCCGGTGTCAGCACCGAATCGCGAACACGATTGTAGTTGGCGTCAGTCGGATCATCCCACAGGTCTGCGGTCTGCCCGCCCCTCGCTCCGTTGGCGATGGCGAGGGTCGTGTGATTCACCGCGGCATCGGCGGCCGCTTTGCCGGAGAGCGTCCACGGGTTGCACACGGTACCTGCCTCGGCGCAGAACTCCTGCGTTACGTTGCTCATCCCGACGGACAGCAGCACGTATCGGCCGTTTGGGCTTGGCCGTCCCTGCGTGTCGAGCGGCTGGATGAGCTTCGCGGCAGCGAAGCCGCGAGCGGCATGGCTCGTCGGAGGTTGGTTCGCGCCGCCAGGATACAGTCCGCCGACGAAGCCCTTGTACGTGCCCGTTCCGAGGTCGGTCAACGGAACGCGCAGTGTGTCGCTGCCCGATTGAACCGGCGGCGTGATACCGGAGCTCGACGCGTCAGGAGAGCCACCGCACGCCAGCGCCGCAACGACTCCGAGCATCACTCGCCCTGAAGCAAAAAACCTTGTCATCCCGCCCCCAAATGATCGGCCACTCATAGGCAGACGCCGATTCCGGTCGGATGTGAAGGCTACAAGCGTGGCCTCTCGCCCCTTGTGCCTCGATTCACCGAGCGTAGACTCGACTCCGACCCTTTCCCGACGGCATTTCCATGGCCCGGCTGTTCTCGCGCATTCCCCTCGCGTCGCTCGCGGTGTCTCTTGCCGCGTTCCAAGTTGTCGCCCAAACCACCGAGCAAATCCGCTTCGCCCGGAATGCCGGCATCGCGAACGACGGGCGCGTCGCGTTCACCTACCAGGACGACATCTGGGTGGTCGACGCCGACGGGTCGAACCCGCGCCGCCTCACGGTGAACGTCGCGCGCGACTTCTCGCCGCGCTGGTCGCCGGATGGAAAGTTCATCGCGTTCACGAGCAACCGCACGGGGAACAACGACGTTTTCGTTATCCCCGCGACCGGTGGTGAGCCGAAGCAGCTCACCTGGTATTCCGGCGATGATCAAGCGCTGTATTGGACGCCCGACGGGAAGGGCATCGTCATCTCGACGCAGCGCGGCGCGAACGCCTGGGGCTCGCCTCTTTATGTGCAGCCGCTCGACGGCAGCATCGCCAAGCCGCTCGGCATGGGCATCGCGCGGTCCGGGATGATCAGTCAGGACGGCGGCATGATCGCGTTCAATCGCAACCTCCCGTCGGCATGGCGCAAGGAGTATCGCGGCAACGCCGCGGCGACGATCGCGCTGATGAACGTCTCGAACGGCGACATTCAGGAAGCGACCAACGCCGATCTCAAACAGTACAAGACGTTCGCGAACAACGTATTCCCGATGTGGGGCGCCGATGGGATGGTGTACTTCGCGTCGGAGCGAGACGGAACGTTCAACCTCTGGCGCATGTCGCCCAAGGCCGGCGCGGGCGCCGCGCAGCAGTTCACCAGTCTCAAGAGCGGCGGCGTTTTCTTCCCGTCGATCTCGCCGGACGGCAGGCACATCGTCTTCCAGCACGACTTCGACCTCTACACCGTCGACGTGCCGAGCGGAAAACCAAAGAAGCTCAACCTCACGCTCGCATTCGATCCGAAGGACTTCGACGTCGACGTGCTCTCGACGCAGAGCCGCGCCGAAGGGTTCAGTGTCTCGCCGAGTGGTGAGTACATGGCGGTGGACTACCATGGCGAGATCATGATCGTGCCGACGGAGCAGGGCGTCGGCGAGCGGACGCAGGTCACGAGCTCCCCGTGGCGCGAGCGCTCCGAGTCGTATTCGCCGGACGGCCGCAAGATCGCCTACGTCTCCGACGAAGGCGGCGATCAGCAGGTGTGGCTCTACGACATCGGCACGGCCACGCACAAAAAGCTCTCGAGCACCGCCGGCGAGAAAGACAACGTCGTCTGGGCGCCGAACTCGCAGAAGCTCGCCTACGGCAACGACAACAAGATCTTCGAGGTGGACCTGAGCGCTACCGGCGGCAGCGCTCGCGAAGTCACGCACAACCCGGCGGGCGGCTACACTGTTTCAGGCTACTCTGCCGACGGCAACTGGCTCGTCTACAGCCGACGCGACGACGAGCAAAACGCCGAAGTCTACCTGTTCGACATTCGCGCGAAGAAAGAGTACAACGTCACGCAGAGCGCGTGGAACGAGACAACCGGCCAGCTCACGCAGGATGGTAAGACGCTGATCTTCACGTCGAACCGCGACGGCGGACAGAATCAGCTCTTCGCCGTATCGCTGGCGCGGCTCAGCGAAGATCCGAACGACCCGCTCGTGCGCGAGCGCAATCGCCGAACAGCCGGCGGCCGCGGGGGACGTGGCAGCGACAGCACGTCGACCAGCGTCGGTCCGACGTCCATAGACATGAAGGGAATCGACCGCCGTGTCACGCAGCTCACGCGCGGGACGTCGGGCGTCGGTTCTTACTTCCTGTCGCGCGACGGTCGCACCGTTTACTACGCGGTGGGCGGCGGTGGATTCGGCGGCGGCGGGGGACGGGGCGGTGGACGCGGCGCCGCCGGCGACAACTCGCAGAACGGACTCTACTCCGTCTCGATCGACGGACGCGATCGTCGTCGCATCGCGTCGGGCACGTTCGCCGGTATGCAGCCGACCGCGGACCGGCGCACGGTGTACTTCCGCGGACAGGTGCGCGCGCCGGCTGGTGAGGATGGTCCTCCGAATCCGCCAGGGCGTGGCGGTGCGGGCGCCGAGGTCGGCTTCCCGGTCGAGCGGTTGGCGATCGGCGCCGGGCAGCCCGCGGGCGGCGGCGCCGGTGGTGGACGCGCCGTGCAGGCCGGGGCGGCGCAGAATGCCGCGGGCGCGGGCGAAGCCGTGGCGTTCACCTTCAACGTGCGCGTCGATCGTCGCGACGAGTGGAGACAGCTCCTCGACGAGTCGTACCGCGTGATGAAGTACCGCTACTACGATCCGCAGATGCACGGCAAGGATTGGGCGGCGATCTACGAGCGGTATCGTCCGCTGCTCAAGTACGCCGGCACGAACGAGGACGTCTACGACATCGCCAACGCAATGATCGGCGAATTGAGCTCGTCGCACACCGGCGTCAGCGGACCGTCCAGCGTCAGCGTTCCGCGCGCGTACACGACGCGCTACCTCGGCCTCGAGCTGGAGCCGGCGAACGGCCGGTATCGTGTGACGCACGTCTATCGCGACGGCCCCGCCGACAAGGATTGGATCGACATCAACAACGGCGATTACGTGCTATCGGTCGACGGAAAAGATGTGAAAGCGGGCGACGACTATTGGAAGATCCTGAGCACGACGGACAACGAGTACGTCCCGGTCAAAGTCTCCAAGACCGCGGACGGCGCGAACGCCAAGACCTTCCGCATCGCGACGGTCACGAATCTCACCAACATCAAGTACGAGGAGTGGGTCGCCAACAACCGCGACTCGGTGGACAAGGCGACCAACGGCCAGATCGCCTACGTCCACATCCGCGCGATGGATCAGCCGTCGCTCGAGCGCTTTCAGAACGAGATCGATCGCTTCTGGCAGAAGAAGGGGATCATCGTCGACATCCGGAACAACGGCGGCGGCAACATCGACCAGGAGCTGCTCGACATCCTCGAGCGCCAGCCATACCAGTTCTGGAACAACCGCAACGGCGCCCGCACGTGGGGACGGCGTCCGCGTCAGGCGATCGTCGGACCGAAAGTGATGATGATCAACTATCGCTCCGTGTCCGACGCCGAAGTGACGCCGGCCGGCTTCCGCCAGCTCGGACTCGGACGACTCGTCGGCAACCCGACGTCGGCGCAGGTGATCGCGACCGGCAGCTACGCGCTGATCAACGGCGGCGCGATCCGCACGCCGGGCTCGCTCGTGGTCACCTGGGACCCGACGAAGCCGAACAACTACGGGTTGGATCTCGAGAACCTCGGCATCCCGCCCGACGTGTGGGTGAAGAACTCGCCGGCGGATGAAGCAAAGGGCATTGATAAAGAGTTGAAAGTCGCGATCGACGAAGCGATGCGGATGCTGAAGGGCGGCACGGCGACGATGGACAAGTAGTAGGCGATGAACCTCACTCAACTCTTCGCATTATCACTCGAGGGCCGGGCCAATCGCCCGGCCCTCGATTATGACGACGGCGGTGCGATTCGAACGCTGACGTTCGGCGACGTGGACGCGCGCGCCAATCGCATGGCCGGCGAGCTGGCGTCGCGCGGGCTGCGGCGCGGCGATCGCCTCGCGGTCCATCTCGCGAACCGTGTCGAGTTCATCGACCTCTATCTCGCCTGCGTGCGACTCGGCGTGATCTTCGTGCCGATGAACGTGTTGTACAAGGAGCGCGAGCTCCGGCACATCGTCGGCGACGCGGAGCCAAAGGCGGTCGTCGCGCCTGCGAACAACGGGGCAACCTATCCGGAGGCGGCGAGCCTCTGGGATATCGACGAGCTGGCTCGCGCGGCAAACCGCGATGCGAGCGTCAGCCCGACGACCATAAATGGCGACGATCCGGCGATGATCGTCTATACGTCCGGAACGACCGGCGTCGCGAAGGGCGCGGTGCTCTCGCACAACAATCTCGCCGCGAATGGGATCACGCTCGCGACTGTGTGGAAGATCAGCGAGGACGACCGCTATCTCGCGATGCTTCCGCTCTTCCATGTCCACGGACTCGGCAACGGTCTCCACAGTTGGCTGATCAGCGGTTGTCGCATGCGCCTGCTCGAGCGTTTCGACCAACGCACGACACCGCGGGTCATGCTCGACTTCAAGCCGACGCTCGTCTTTGGTGTGCCGACGGTTTACATCCGCATGCTCGACCCGGCCGTCGTCGGCGACGACGACGCCCGGTCGATCGGCGGCGCGGCGAGGCTGTTCGTGTCGGGTTCGGCTCCGCTTCCCTCGCACGTTCACGAGGCATTTCGCCGACGCTTCGGTCACACGATCCTCGAGCGCTACGGGATGAGCGAGGCGCTCATGATCATGAGCAATCCATATGAAGGTGAGCGCCGCGCCGGCGCCGTCGGTCCGCCACTCCCCGGCGTCTCGGCGCGTATCGTTGGCGACGACGGCCGGGTACTCGGCGACGGCGAGGTCGGCGAGGTCCAGATTCGCTCGCCGCACCTGTTCACGGGCTACTGGCGACGCCCGGAGGCGACAAGCGCCGCGTTCGAGGACGGATGGTTCAAGACCGGCGACCTCGGCGTGCGCGTGCCCGACGGTTACTACACGCTGCGCGGACGCCGCGGTGACCTCATCATCAGCGGCGGCTTCAACATCTATCCTCGCGAGATCGAGGAGCTGCTCCTCGAGGACGAACGGATCAGCGAGGCTGCCGTCGTCGGCGTGGCCGATGAGGTGCGCGGCGAGGTGCCGATCGCGTACATCGTCGTCGACGACTCGTTGAGCACCGCCGAGATCGAGCAGACCTGTCGTTCGCAGCTCGCGTCATTCAAGATTCCGCGCGCCTTCGTGCGGGTCGATTCACTGCCACGTACCGCGCTCGGCAAGATCCAGAAGCACCTTCTGCCTCCCGCACCACCACCGCGCCAGGAGCCGGTCAAATCATGACGACACACAGCGTCGCGCTCGACGCGGCGGTCACGCGGACCAAGCTCACGCGCCCGCAGATCGTCGGGTTCTGGGCCGCGTGGTCCGGATGGTTGCTCGACGGCATGGACTCGGTGATCTACGCGCTCGTGCTCGCGCCGGCCCTCACCGAGCTGCTTCCGCGCTCCGGAACGCCGGCGACGCCGGCGAACGTCGGCTTCGCGGGCTCCGTGCTCTTTGCCGTCTTCCTCGCCGGGTGGGGCTGCTCGTTCCTGTGGGGCCCGATCGCCGATCGCTTCGGCCGCACGCGCGCGCTCGCCGCGACGATCCTCATGTACGCCGTGTTCACGGGCCTCGCCGCGTTCACGCAGAGCGTGTGGCAGCTGGGCCTTTGCCGTTTTCTCGCCGGTGTGGGCGTCGGTGGAGAATGGGCGATGGCGGGAACCTACGTCGCCGAAGCGTGGCCCGAGGACCGACGCAAGATGGGCGCGGGATATCTGCAGACCGGCTACTACTTCGGCTTCTTCGCCGCCGCGGCGCTCAACTATACCGTCGGCGCGCGCTATGGTTGGCGCGCGATGTTCCTCTGCGGGTTCGTTCCCGTGATCATCGCGGCGCTTACGCTGCGCAAGGTGCAGGAACCGCCGCGCTGGAAAGCGCACGAGGCCGAAGCAAAGCGCGCGCATCCACTCGCCGAGATCTTTGGGCCGAAGTATCGCAGGCGAACGATCGTCAACGCGGCGTTGCTCACGGTGGCGATCATCGGTCTCTGGGCCGGCGCTGTCTATGAACCAACCGCGATCACGACGCTCGCCAAACGCGCGGGGATGACGGGCACCATGCCGGCGAAGATGGTGTCGCTCGGCACCGCTGTCCTGTCGATCGGAACCATCCTCGGGTGCATTTGCCTTCCGCCGCTCGCCGAGCGCATCGGACGAAAAGGCGCCGTCGCGCTGTACTTCGTCGGCATGATGGTAACGATCCCATTGGCGTTCGGTTGGGCGTTTTATTTGCCAAACGGCCTGGCGCCGTTCATCACGATTCTCTTCTTCATGGGCTTCGCCGGCGGCAGTTTCGCCGCCTTCAGTCTGTGGCTGCCCGAGCAGTACGACACCCGTGTGCGAGCCACCGCCTTCGCCTTCGCGACATCGGTCGGCCGGTTTGTCGGCGCCGGAGTGAACTTTCTCCTCGGCGCGATGGTATTACGAATGGGAACGCTCGGCACACCCGTCGCGCTCACAGCCATTGCCTTCGCAATCGGGTTGTTGATAGTGCCGTTCGCGGTCGAGACCACCGGCAAGACGCTGCCCAACTAGTCGCTCGCGGGCCGCTCTATCGGTTGGCTCTGTAAAACCGTTTTGAAACACAGAGAACACAGAGAACACAGAGACACAAAGAGGTCGGCGGGCTCTGACTCGCCCATTCGCCACGAGCCCGACGATCATTTCTTTGGGAACGACCCAAGGATGTTTCACGGTAAAGCTGTTCTCTGTGTTCTCTGTGTTCTCTGTGTTTCAATGCTTTTTGCTAACCGTAACAACAGCGACGCCGCTACAGCGAGAAGTGGCCGACCGAAGTAGTTCTATAAAAACCCCGGCTCGTGGCGCGACCAGGCCAGCCCGCAAAAGACGAGCTCTCTGTGCTTCCTCTGTGTCTCTGTGCCCCCTTTGGTACAAGAAGGTCTTTCGACAGCCGCGCGGACTTCCGTGCCAAAAGGCACCGGGATAGCTTAGGTCCCCCGGCGCCGAGCGACCGGGGCTTTGCGCCGCTGGCATACTTCTGACGGTGCCTGCGGACTCTCGACGAGAATCCGACGACTCGATTTCCGACGTAGGTGTGGACATGACCATCTCGGAGCTTGAAATCACACGCGCCCCGTCCGCGCGATTAGTTGATCGATACGCGGCCGTTCGCCGCCAGACGGAAAAGTTGTGCGAGCCGTTGGAGACGGAGGACTACGTCGTCAGCACGATGACCGACGTGAGTCCGACGAAGTGGCATCTCGCGCACACGAGCTGGTTCTTCGAGACGTTCGTGCTCGCGTCATTCGACGCATCGTATGTCACACCGAATCCGCGCTACGCGTTCCTGTTCAACTCGTACTACGTGCAGGCGGGCGAGCGACATTGTCGCGCGCAGCGCGGTCTCATCACACGGCCGACCGTGGCCGAGGTGTTCGCGTATCGCGCCCACGTCGACGCGGCGATGCGGCGCTTGATCGATCGCCTCGCGGGCGACGCCGACCATCCCGCGTTGCCGGTGATCGAGCTCGGGCTGCATCACGAGCAGCAGCACCAGGAGCTGATGCTCACGGACATCAAGCACGTTTTCTGGATGAATCCGTTGAGGCCGGCCTATCGGCCGGCGATGGGCGATGGGCGACGGGCGGTGGGCGGTGAACTGTCCTGGGTTACCGTGCCGACCGGCATCTATCGTATCGGACACGAGGGCGGGGGCGGAGGCTTTTCGTTCGACAACGAATCGCCGGCGCATCGTGTGTTCGTCGACGAGTTCCGGATGGCCGATCGGCTCGTCACAAACGCCGACTACCTCGAGTTCATCAACGATCGCGGCTATCATCGGCCGGAGCTGTGGCTCTCGAATGGCTGGGCCACGGTTCGCGGCTCGAGTTGGGAAGCGCCGATCTACTGGGAGCACACCGGCGACGGTTGGATGGAGTTCACCCTCGCCGGCCAGAATCCGCTCGAGCCGAGCGAGCCGGTGACGCATGTCAGCTTCTATGAAGCGGATGCATTCGCGCGCTGGGCCGGCGCACGGTTGCCGACCGAGGCGGAGTGGGAGATCGCCGCCGCCGGTGCGCCGGTGGATGGCGCGTTCGTCGAATCGGAGAATTATCATCCGGCGCCGGCGCCGTCTCGAGCGCACGACGGTGAGCTGCGCCAGCTCTACGGCGACGTCTGGCAGTGGACGCAGAGTGCGTACACTGCGTATCCGGGTTACGCGCCCGCCGCGGGCGCGATCGGTGAATACAACGGCAAATGGATGTGCGACCAGTGGGTGCTGCGCGGCGCGTCGTGCGCCACGCCACGGTCACACGCGCGCCTGACGTATCGCAACTTCTTCCCCTCGGATGCCCGTTGGCAGTTCATGGGGATTCGATTGGCGAGCAAGGCATGAGCGCTCCGCTCTATTCCAACCTCGCGCCGATCGATGCGAGCGGAATCATCGAGGACGTGCTCTGCGGGCTGACCGCGTCGCGCAAAACGCTTCCAGCGAAGCTCTTCTACGACGAGGAAGGCGCGCGGCTGTTCGAGCGAATTTGCACGCTCGATGAGTATTATCTCACACGCGCCGAGCTGTCGATCCTGCGAAACTCCGTTGGAGAGGTCGCTGAGCTCGTTGGTTCGCGCGCGGCGTTGGTCGAGTACGGGAGCGGGGCGGGGGTGAAGATCCGGCTTTTGCTCGACTCGCTTCCGCAGCCCGCGGCCTACGTGCCGATCGACATCTCACACGAGCAGCTCGCCCGCGTGTCGTCCGAGCTTGCCGGCGACTACCCCAACGTCGCTATCCGCCCGCTGTGCGCGGACTACACGCTGCCGCTTTCGCTGCCGCATCTCCCGGAACACGATCGGCGCCTCGCGTTCTTTCCCGGGTCGACGATCGGCAATTTCCATCCAGCCGAGGCCGCGGCGTTTCTGCGCCGCATTCGCCGCGCGGTGGGATCCGGGGGCATGCTGCTGCTCGGCGTCGATCGTCGCAAAGACGCCGCGACGCTCAACGCCGCGTACGACGACCGCGAAGGCGTCACCGCGGCGTTCAATCTCAACGTCCTTCGGCGAATCAACCGCGAGCTCGGCGCCGATTTCGATCTCTCGCGCTTCCGGCACAACGCGTTCTTCAACGAAACCGCGGGCCGCGTCGAGATGCACCTCGAGGCGACCGTTGCGCACGAGGTCGACGTCGGCGGGACGCGAATCCCGTTCAGGCGGGGCGAGACGATCTGGACGGAATCGTCCTACAAGTACGACCGCGAACAACTGGCAACGGTGACGTCGGCCGCCGGCTTTGCCGTCGAGCGCCTCTGGACCGACGCGAGCGACCAATTCTGGGTCGCGCTATTGATCGCGTCTTGAACGAAACACGCGACAAACGATACGGGATACGAGACACGTGACCAGTACTCGTGTCGCGGTTGTCCAGGCGGAGGTGGCGCCGGACCTGGAACATGGCTTGGCGCTCACGCGCCAGCTCACGCAAGCCGCCGCCGATCGTGGTGCGACGCTCGTCGTCTTTCCTGAAACATGGATTCCAGGGTATCCCGCCTGGCTCGACGTCTGCCGCGACGTGGCGCTCTGGGACCACGGGCCGGTCAAGCGCGTCTTTGCCCGTATGGCGGAGAACAGCGTCGATATCACCGGCGAATCCGGACGCGCACTCGGCGCTATCGCCAAGGACGCAGGCGTGACGCTGGTCGTCGGTGTCACGGAGCGTGTGTCGTCGGGCACCGGTCGTGGAACGTTGTACAACGCGCTCCTGACGTATGCGTCCGACGGCACGTTGCTCAATCACCATCGCAAGCTGGTACCGACGTACACGGAGCGGATGGTGTGGGGGCAGGGCGATGCGGCGGGACTCGTCGCGGTGGAGACGAGCGCGGGGCGCATCGGCGGATTGGTGTGTTGGGAGCACTGGATGCCGCTGGCTCGGCAGGCACTGCACGACTCGGGCGAAGACATCCACGTCGCCGTTTGGCCGACGGCGCACGAGATGCTGCAGGTTGCCAGCCGGCACTACGCGTTCGAGGGACGCTGCTTCGTCGTCGTCGCGGGGTCGCTGATGCGCATGAACGCATTGCCGCCGGAGCTCGAGGTCCACCCGGACAAGGCGTCTCAGACATGGGCGTTGCGCGGCGGCAGCGCGATCATCGCGCCGAACGGGCAATACCTCGCCGGTCCGGTGTTCGAGGAACCGTGCACGCTCGTCGCTGACCTGGATCTCGCACAGGTTCGCGAAGAGTCGATGTCGCTCGATGTCGCCGGTCATTACAGCCGGCCCGACGTTTTGACTATTCGCGTCGATCGCCATCGAGGTTGACCCGCGAAGAGCTATCGCGCCTCACCCCCGACCAACCGACGACACGCCGCGATCGCGGACTCGACGAACTCCGCGACCTGTGACTCGCCATCGCTCGAACGAATGCGCGAGCCGGGCAGAACGGCTCCGAACCACTCGTGAGTGTGCCAAAATCCGCCTCCCGCGAGCCGAATGCTGACCGCCTCGGTCGGCTTCGGATGCGCGTTCACGTAGAAGTACGGTTCGTCGTAATAGACGTCACCCGGCTCCATGCCGACGCCGACGGTCTTCCCGGGACCGACATCGATCAACGTCGCGATGTCGAAGTGATGCGGCCAACAGCGTACTTCGCTGCTTGAATTGGCCGCGCGGACACGCTCGAGGTGACGTGATGCGAGGTCGAACCAGGCCGCCAATTCGGTGAACGCAGTTCGATCGCTCGCGTCGAACGGCTTGCCGTCGTCCACATCATGATGCGGAATCTCATAATGCTTGGCGAGCGTGAACTTCGACCCGTCAGCGCCCCGGTTGCCGACCCGCTCGCGCAGCCACGATTCGGCGCCGGCAATGGTCCGCTCGTCGAGTGGCATCGAGTCGACGGCCGCATTCCTGTCGTCCAGCAGGAACAGCTCGAGTCCGGCGATCTGCACGGCAACGCGGAATGGGTCGCTCGACGGCACGACCCGCGAGGCGAGCGCTCCTCGTCCGACTTCCGGTAGCCACTCGAGATTGGTATGGCTGTCGTCCGCCTGCTTGGAGAGGAAAGAAATGCCGGCCGCGGTCGCCAACTGGGCCGCATGATGCGCCTGGCGGCGGGCGTCGCCGAGCGACGTCGCTCTGGCCGAGTCTGGAAAGGGGGCCATGTCGGGGGGACTTAAGTTGAAGGGGGGAGCGCCCATCGAAACGAGCGAACGCGGAAGACAGTTCCCGCGTTCGCGTCTCCTGGAACTAAACCCGGCCGAGTACCCTATTGTGGATCGACCGGAGAGCCTTCACAACCCGAGGTTCCGATGTCCGACTTCAAGAAGCCCGACGACGCCGATCTCAAGGCCAAGCTCTCACCGCTCCAATACGAGGTCACGCAGCACGACGCAACCGAGCGTGCCTTTCAGAACGCCTACTGGGATAATCACGAGCCGGGCATCTATGTCGACGTCGTTTCCGGAGAACCGCTCTTCAGCTCGAACGATAAATTCGATTCGGGTACCGGGTGGCCGAGCTTCACGAAGCCGCTCGTCGCGGACAACGTCAAGACGAAGACGGATCGCAGTCACTTCATGACCCGTACGGAAGTCCGCTCATCGCACGGTGACTCGCATCTCGGCCATCTGTTCGACGACGGGCCAGCGCCCACCGGTCTTCGCTATTGCATGAACTCCGCGTCGATGCGATTTATCCCGATCGCCAAGCTCGCCGACGAAGGCTACGGAGAGTTCTTGCCGCTGTTCGAAGCCGCCGACAAGAAATAGAGGAACTTCGTGAGAATCGGATTCGTCGGTGCCGGCGGGATCGGGAGCTATTACGCCGGATTGCTGAGCCGCGCCGGCCATGAGGTCAAGCTGTTCGCCCGCGGCGACCATCTCGAGGCGATCTGCTCGAGCGGTCTCGAGGTACGGACACCGAAGGAGCGGTTCGTCGCGCGTCCCGACGCGTCGTCGCACGGGGACGTCGTGGCGAATTGCGAGGTCGTGTTCGTTGCCGTGAAGAGCTACTCGCTGACCGAGGTCGGACCCGTCGTGGTCGAAGCGGCCCGGAACGGCGCGGCGATCGTGGGATTGCTGAACGGCGTGGACATCGCCGAACGGCTGCGCGGGCTCGGAGTGCCGCGTGAGCGCATCGTCGGCGGGTTGGTGCGCGCGAGCATCGTGCGCTCGGCGCCGGGCGTCGTCGAGCGGCTCAGCGAATTCGATCGCGTCACCATCGGTGAGTTCGACGGGACGGTGTCCGACCGTGTTTCACGCACGGCGGCGGCACTGCGCGACGCCGGTGTGGCGAGCGCCGTGAGCGACGACATCAGTCACGACCTGTGGCGAAAATTCGCGTTCATCGTGCCGATGAACGTGGCGTGCGGATTGTCGCGGCGAGCGATGGGTTATTCGCTGGCGACGGAGCGCGGCCGCGCACTGGTCGCGGGTTCGCTGCACGAGATCGTGCTCGTCGCACGCGCCTGCGACGTCGCGCTGACCGAGCAGCAGGAGGTTTTTCTCCGCAACGATCTCTTCGCGCTCGCCCCGGAAACGCGCCCGAGCTTCCTGCTCGACCTCGAGCGTGGCGGTCCCACGGAGCTCGATCTTCTCGCCGGCACCGTATCCCGACTCGGCGGCCTGCGCGGCGTTCCGACGCCGATCCACGATGTCGCCGTCGCCGCATTCGAGGCGGCGACACTACCCGTGACTGAATGACGCTGCCGCCGACGGACGATCAACCGCAACGAAGCGAGCGTGACGAAACGTTCGCGACGACGGCGCTGCCGCATCTGTCGACGATCGTGCGCGTCGCCACCGCGCTGACCGGGAACGCGGCCGATACGGAAGATCTCGTTCAGGAAACCTTCCTGCGCGCCTATCGGCACTGGCACACGTTCCAGCCCGGCTCGGACTGCAAAAGTTGGTTGGCGACGATTTGCCGTCACACGTTCGCCGAGCTGCGACGCCGCGCGAACCGCTCCATCGCCGTCGACGACCAGGAGCTCGAATCGCTCGCCACGGCGCGGCTGCACAACACCGCCCGAGCCAAAGGAGTGGACGACATGTTCGCCCGACTCGACCTCGGCCCCGCGATCGCGACCGCGATCCGCGCGCTCGAACCGCATTACCGGGATGTCGTTTTGCTCGTGGACGTCGACGGCTTCTCGTACGAGGAAGTCGCGTCGTCGCTCGACATTCCCGTCGGCACCGTGCGGTCGCGTCTTTACCGCGCGCGCCGGCAGCTGCAGGAAGCGCTACTCGACTTCGCCGTCGACGCGGGCTTCGCCGCCGCATCCTACACTCTTCCTCCCGACCACCACCCCGGGGAGCGTCGCAATGCCTGATCGAGCCGAATGCGAGGCCGTCGTACGCCAACTCTGGCCGTTCGTCGACGGTATCGTCTCCGAGAGTCAGCGGGAATTCATCGTTCGTCATCTCGAGCAGTGTGCCCCCTGCGCCGACCATTTCGATTTCGCGCGATCTTTCCTCGAGGCGGTCGCGGAAGCGAAGCCGTATTTCGACGTCGACGCGGGCCTCAGTGACCGAGTGATGGCGGCGTTGGGCCAGGAAGGATTTGGGGGAGGAGGCGGAGGCGCGAGCTGAGAAAGGCCAATCCGTGGTATGTCGCCTCCGTTCTCGCGCTCGCCAGCGTCAGCGCGAACGTCGATCGGCAGATTCTGAGCCTTCTCGTCCGTCCGATCGAACGGGACTTCGGGATTACCGACGTGCAGATGAGCTATCTGCAAGGCTTGGCGTTCGCGCTCTTCTACACGGTGCTCGGAATTCCCATCGCGTGGCTCGCCGACCGCGCGAGCCGGCGCAACATCATCGCCGCCGGCACCGCGCTGTGGAGTCTGTTCACGACGCTGTCGGCGACCGCGAAGACGTATAGTCGACTGCTGCTCATGCGCGTCGGCGTCGGTGTCGGTGAAGCGACCTTGTCCGCACCCGGCGTATCGCTCCTCGCCGACTATTTTCCGCGCTCCCAGCTCGCGCGCGCGATGAGCATCTACGCACTGGGCGTTTTCTTCGGCTCGGGTCTCGGCTATTTCATCGGCGCGGTGGTGATCGGCCGTCTGGACGTCGCCGGGACGTTGCATCTGCCGGTGCTCGGGGACATCCGTCCGTGGCAATCGGCGTTCGTGACTGTCGGGCTGCCGGGCTTCGTGATCGCGCTGCTCTTTCTCACCATTCGAGAACCAGCGCGACGAACCCCGCCGCAAACACAGGCGCGCTTCGGCGATCTGATGCGCTACGTGTCGCGCAACCGGTGGACGTACATCACGCACAGCGTAGGCTTCGGCGTGTGGGCGATGGTCAACTATGCCATTGCCGCCTGGATTCCAACCGTGTTCAGACGGACCTACGATTGGCCCGAGGCGGACACCGGTCGGATCATGGGCACACTCACGATGACGATCGGCGTGCTCGGTGTCCTGGCGGGCGGCTGGATCGCCGACGCCATCGGACAGCGCGGCCGCATCGACGGCCCGTGGCTCGTCGCCATCGCGGGAGCGATCGGCATGCTCATCTCGGCGACGCTCTTTCCGCTCGCGCCGACGGCGGGCGTCGCGTTCGTCGGGCTGGCCGTCGTCAATTTCTTCGCTGCCTTCCCGTGGGGCGCGGCGAGCGCGGCTGCCGCCGAGATGGCGCCGCCGCACCTTCGCGCGCAGGGCGCGGCGTTGTATTTCTTCGTGTCGAGTCTTCTCTCCGGTATTGTCGGACCCACGTCTGTCGCGCTCCTCACCGATCACGTCTTCGGCCGCGACGCGGTCCGATACTCACTCGCCACGAACACTGCCATCGGGATGACGATCGCGCTCGCGCTCTTCGCGGCCGGGCTCGGTTCTTATCGTCGCACCGTCTCGGAACGTGACGCGTGGGTCGCTGATGAAATCGTGGGCTCGCCTGAGCTAGCGACGAATCGTTAGCGCCCCGTTCGGGCACATCATCTGCACACATCCTTGCCGCCATCTTTGGAGGAGTGTGCGCGAATGGACCGAAATGATTTCTCGCCCGGAGATTCCTCGGGCCAGAGCAGTGGATCTCAGACTCCCGGCGGATCCAGCGGCTACGGGAACCCCGGGAACACGAGTGGTGCGCAGGGCTACGCCGCGGGCACGACGGCCAACGTCGGCCAGGGATTCGGAACCGACGCCGGAACCGAGAATCAGCAGTCGCAGGGTTTCAAGGATCGCGCGCGTGATATCGCCGGTACGGCGCAGGACAAGCTGGCCGACGTCGGATCGACGGTGCGCGACCGCGCCGGCAACTTGAAGAACTCGCTCGCCGACGCGCTCGACTCGGGCGCCAATCGCTTGCGTCAGCGAACCGCAGGATCGCCGAGCGATCTCGCCAGTGCGACGACCGGCGGCAGTGTCGCCGTCGAGAGCGACACACGAATGGCGCAGGTGAACAACAAGGTCGCCAGTGGAATGGAGTCGACGGCCGATTGGCTGCGCGACGCGGACCTGAACAACCTTCGCACCGGGATCGAGCGCCAGGTGAAAGAGCATCCTGGCCGAACGCTGCTCATCGCGGCGGGACTTGGCTATCTCATCGGCAAGGCGTTCCGCAACAACAAGTAAGAGGGGGAAGGAGAGGCGGACATGACGTTCGACGGACAAAACGGTCGTCGAAGCCTCGGCACGTTGCTACGCGATCTCGCCGACGGGAGCGCGTCGCTCGTGCGGAGCGAGGCGAGACTGGCCAGGATCGAGCTTTCACAGATCGCGACGGGAATCGGCAAAGGAACCGCGTTCGTCGCGACCGGTGCCGTGCTCGCGCTGCTCGGATCCTTGTCGCTTCTCGCCGGCATCGTCCTGCTGATCGGCGACCAATGGCTGCCGGCCGATCAGTACTGGCTCGGCGCGCTCATTGTCCTCGTGATCGCCGGGGCGATTGCCGTCGTCCTGGTGCGGCGCGGCATGTCGCTCCTCGCTCCATCACAGCTTGCTCCGACCGAGACGGTCACCACGCTCAAGGAGGACAAGGAATGGTTGAAACAACGGCTGACGTCCGGCGCGACATCGAGCTGACCCGGGAACGCATGTCGAGCACGCTGGCCGAGCTCGAGCGTAAGCTCAACGTCGCCGAAATGGTGCGCGATCATCCGTGGCCTGCGTTGGCAGTGGCGTTCGGTGCCGGCGTGGTGCTCAGCGGCTCAGGCCGCGATATCAAGGCAGCCGCCGCGACGGTGTCTGCGACCAAGGGAGCGAGCAGCAAGGTCGGCACGGTACTCGACGACATAGTGGCCACGCTGGTGAGTGGCGTGCATCAGGTGGTCGAGCAACGCGTCAACGGCTGGGTCGACGAGATCAAGGGAGCGATCGGCGCGCCGCGACAGGTGTCTACGATCGCAGCGCGGGCGGATTGATAAGGCTTATAAGGCTTCTCGGCTTCTCGGCTTCTCGGCCTCTCGGCTTCTCGGCGCCTCGGCACCTCGGCTGTTTCGCCGAGCCGCCGAGCCGCCGAGCCGCCGAACTATCTAAACACGTCCAGGCACGCTTCCGCGCCGCCCTCGAGACCGGTGCGGAAGTTCTGCATCCGCTGCTCCTTGGTCCCGTGACTCTGTCGAGACAGCCGGGCCTGGATCAGCCTGTCGTAGCGGGCATTGCCGGTCGGCTCGGGCGTTGGGTCGCCGGCGAGTGACATCCCGTAGAACGCCTCGTCGATGTCACCATCCTCGATCGAGCCGTCCTTCTGCGCCTGCTTGGTGAAGGCGCCGGCGAGACAGTCTGCCGTGGACTCATTCCCGTACGAGGTGCGCGACCGATAGCCGACCTGCATGGCGACCGCGTGTCCCATCTCGTGCGCGATCACGCCGACGGCGACCATGTCACCGTCTGTCCCGAGCTCGTTGGCGGCGAGCTTGGTGAGTCCGGCGACGAAAACCTGATCGTAGAAGATCGTATTCCCGGTCGGACAGTACTCGGCGTTCTCCGGGCGAATGACGCCGCACGATGTCATCGCGGCTCCTTCGTAACGAACGATTCGCGGAGCGGTAAAGCGCTCGCCGATGCGCTTGAACTCGTTGTTCCACATAGTGACGAGCGCTCCGTATGCCGCCGCCACCTTCTGATTGGTGCTCTCAATATCCCGTTCGGTGACTCGCACCGACTTGTCCGGCGGCGTTCCCACTCCCCCCGGAACCGCGCCACTCGCCCCTGCGATCGGCATGGCCAGCACAGCCGCTGCAACCCAAAACTTGAGCTTGTTCATATGCCTCCCCTCCCAACTCATTTCTACACCGAACCAACACAAACGGTTGCCCGGCGTACCATTTCGCCATTGGGGTCTGACCCCAATTTCAAACACGGGGTCTGACCCCAATTGAAGGGAATTAGAACTCGGCGCGGGGTTTTGGTTGGTCGGAGCTGACAGTGCCGAGCGTGATCGTCGCCTGGGCGTAGTTCTCTCCGCGAACCGGTGAGCCGGCGAGGCGGCGGAGGAGGTTGATCTGGCCGACGTGCGTCAGCGCGTCGGCGATGCCGCCCTGGAAGAGACGCGTCGGGTCATGGTGCAGCGGCGCGCCGCTGGCGACATAGTCGTCGAGACGCTGAAGCGCCCGATGAAAGCGGCCGACATCATCGTCCCACGCGGACGGCTCCGAGGTGTTCCAACGCTGCGCACCCCGTGCTTGCGAATCGACCCACTCGATCAAGTCGCCAAGGTGCGCGAGGATCTCGCCGGCGGATCGGGAGTCGGCGGCAGCGCGAAACGTAGTGAAGCCTTCGGGCGCGCCGCGACAGGCCTTCGCCGCGCGATAGGCGAGCGTGGCTAGCGTGTGGCGCAGCAACGCGCGCGATGATTCGACGGGCGCGTCGGCGGATGTCGATGTGGTCAATGCTCGTTCCTCCGAACCGTTAAAGGTCGCCCGCGAGATCTGCCAGACCATCGTCGCTCGCGGCTCGCCGGTCGGCGTCAGTGTGTCCGCTTCGAGCGTGGCAATGTGAGTAAACCCAAGCTTTCGCGGGACCGACGCGCTTTGCGTGTTTCGCGGATCGCACCGGATCTGCACGTACTCGACGTGCGGCATCTCGAAGGCGAGGCGGGTGAGTGCCATGGCTGCTTCCGACGCGTATCCCCGCCTCGTGTGCGGCGATGCGACCCAATAGCCGATCTCCAACGTGTCCGGTCCGGCGCGACGGTGCAGCCCCGAGCCGCCGATCGCTTCGTCGGCGAGGAGGATCCCGACAATAAAGTCCGTGCCTTCGCGGACGTTGCTGGCAAACATTTCGATGCGTTGCGCGACCGCTTCAACTGGCGACGGCTCGTTCAACGCCCACGGCATCCATGCCCGCAAGTGCTCGAGGTTTGCGTCGATCAGTGCCTTGAGGACAGGCGCGTCGGCAACGTTCCATGGCCGAAGAACGAGACGCGATGTCACGATTCGGTCGGGCAGGGGATGTAGCAGCGGGAGCGCGTCGGACGTCATCGGCGCTCCGGCGCTTGCCCACGAACGTCGACGGCTCGAATCTTCGGCATGAGCAAGTCCCGATTGGAGGCGTTCAGCGACGGCGTGATCGCGATCCTCATCACGATCATGGTGCTCGAGCTCCGGCCGCCGCACGGCACCGACTTCACCGCGCTTCGCGAGGTACTGCCCGCGTTCCTCTCGTACGTCCTGAGCTTCGTGTATCTCGGGATCTATTGGAATAACCACCACCACATGCTGCACCTCACTCGGCGCGTGACGGGTGGCATCCTTTGGGCAAATCTACATCTGCTGTTCTGGCTCTCTCTCGTCCCTTTCGTAACGGCTTGGATGGGCGACAGCCACAACGCCCCAAAGCCGACCGCCCTCTACGGCGCCGTGATGGTGTTCGCCGCGATCTCCTATACGCTTTTGCAACGAACGATCATCGCCCACCAGGCCGACGGGGCGCAGCTGGCAGCGGCGATCGGGGGCGATCTCAAGGGGAAAGTATCGATCGGGTTGTATGTCGCAGCGATTCCGATGGCGTGGGTCGACGCCAGGATCTCGGACGCCTTGTTCGTGGCCGTGGCGCTGACTTGGCTGGTGCCGGATCGGCGAATCGAGGGTCGGACCGTCGAACTGTCATCCTGAGCGAAGCGAAGGATCTATTGTGTCGATAGAGGGACCGGCCTCTCAACCGTTACAGTAGATCCCTCGCTCGCTACGCTCGCTCAGGATGACGGCAGGTCACGCGTACCGGATCCACTTCGCCAATTCGGCGAAGCTCGGCTTCTTCCCGTACATCAGCATCCCGACGCGATAGATCCGCGCCGAGAGCCAGACCGAGAAGACACAACCCAACGCCGCGACCAGCGCCGATCCGGCAATGACGATCGGCGAGACCGTCGTCAGCCCCATGCGCAGCGGCACGATGATCGGCGACGACCACGGTAGCCACGTCAGCGCGATCGCCAGCTTGCTGTTCGGGTTCACGAGAATTGTTTGCACCATGATCCAGGTGCTGATCAGAAGCAGCATCACCGGAATCGCCGCCTGTTGCGCTTCCTGCTCGCTGTTGACCATCGCCCCGACCGCGGCGTAAAGGCTCGCGTAGAACACGAACCCGAGCACGAAGAACATCAGCGCCACCGCGATCACGCTCAGCGCCATCCCGCCGAACGAGTTGCCGATCGCCGCGGACGCTCCGGGGTTTGCCGCGGCGGCCGCCCCCTTCGTCGCGCCCTTGAGGATGATTGGCCCGAGGAAGTTCATCAGATACGCCGAGATCCCGAACCAGGCGATCTGTTGCGTCAGTCCCACGCCGCCGACGCCGATCACCTTGCCGGCGAGCAGCGACTCGGGCTTGATGCTCGAGATCACTACTTCCGCCACCCGCGACGTTTTCTCCTCGAGCACGCCGCGCATGATGTTCTGGCCGTGGAAGACGATCGACATGAACAACAGCAGACCGATCCCGAGGCCCGCGAAGAAACCTGCCTGACCCGAGCCGCCGCGTCCGCGCTCGGTGAGTCGTTCCGATAACAGACGGAAACTCCCAGTCGACAGGTTGCTCACAATGTCCTCGCGCACGCCCTCACGCTGGAGACGCTCCACAATCACTGCCTGTCTCACGACCGAGCGAAGCTTGTCCATGTCGCCGATCGTCGAGGCGTTGCGTCCCGCGTAGCGCGCCGATTTTCCGGCGAGCGTGCTGTCGGTCAGTACCAGGTAGCCGGTGATGTGATTCGGCAGCTTCACCTCGTCGGCTGTCGCCTGCTCGCGTGCCGGCAGGTCGGCCGGGGTCACGTTCACGACACGCGGCGCCACGGTGTCGCCCGGAATTCGCGCGACGGAGCTGTCGTTCACCAGAGCCCGCGCGACGGCATCACCCAAGCCCGCGCCGGTGGCATCGAGGATCGCGATGTGCCGGACGTCGTTCGACGCGCCGCTCCTCGCCGCGATGTAGAGCGGGAGCAGCGTGACGCCGGTGATGAAGATCGGAATCACGAGCGTGAAGATCAGGAACGTGCGTGAGCGCACGCGCTCGAGGTATTCACGTTTGGCGACGATGAGAATCTTGTTAGCCATGGCCGGACATCCCGGTCTCGACGCCGCTCGCGCCGACACGCTTGATGAAGATCTGGTGCAGCGAAGGCTGCATGAGCTCGAACTTCTCGATGTTCGCGCCGGCGTCGATCAGCCGGCGCAGCAGCAGTTGCGCGTCGGCGTTTGGCGCCAGCTCGAGCTCGAAGTAGTTGTTGGTGTCGTCGCACTTTCGCACGAACTGCGGATCGCGCAAGACCTCAGTCACGCCGTTTCGCGCGCCGCCGCCGAGGACGAGCGCGACGTTCCTCGTGCCGTCGGCGTGCTTCACGGAGGCGACGCTGCCGTCGAGCACCTTCTCGCCGCGCGCGATGATGCAAACCGAGTCGCACATTTTTTCTGCGTTATCCATCACATGCGTGCTGAAGATGACTGTCTTCCCGCGCTGCTTGAGCTCGAGAACGGCATCCTTGAGCGCCTGCGCATTGATCGGATCGAGGCCGCTGAACGGCTCGTCGAGAATCACGAGGTCAGGATCGTGGAGCAGCGTCGCGATGAACTGCACCTTCTGCTGCATGCCGCGCGACAGCTCATCGACGCGCGCGTCGCCCCAGTTGCGGTCGGTGGTCAGGCTGAAACGCTCGAGCCATTGGTCAATCCGTTTTGCCGCCTCCGAGGGGCCAATCCCTTTCAACTCGGCGAGGAAGAGCAGGACACGCCGGACCTGCATCTTCTTGTAGAGTCCGCGCTCTTCCGGCAGATAGCCGACGTTGTTGAGGATTCCTGGATCCGTGTTCGGCCGCCCGAAGATCGAGATCGATCCGGCGTCGGGAAGAATGATGTCGAGAATCATGCGGATGGTCGTCGTCTTGCCGGCGCCGTTGGGGCCGAGGAGACCATAGACCGAGCCGCGCGGAACCTGCAGCGAGAGATCGCGCACCGCGACGTGCTGGTCGTACCGCTTCACGACATTTCGAATGTCGATGGCGAGGTCAGACATGTGATTGGAAGGTGTGGCCCGCGAAGGACCTTGGGAAGGAATCGCCTTGCGAATGTTCGATTGCTTGTACTAATAGATTAGTACAAGTCGGTCTGTCGTGCAAGGCGCCGCCAACATGACGGGGCCCATAAGAGAAAGTTTCCGGTGTGGCGCCGCGCAAGGCCGCGGGCTTTCTTTTCCTCATGCTTGCCGCGCTTGCTGACACGTTGGTCATCTTCATCGCCGCCAGTCTCACCAAGCCGATGCAGCCCGCGCTGGACACCTTCTCCGCTCGAACCGGGATCGTAGTCCTACGAGAAAGCGGCGGCTCGCTTGAGCACGCTCGCAAAGTGACCGAGCTCCAACGCATTCCGGATCTCTTACTGTTGGCCGACGCCGACGTCTTTCCGCGGCTGCTTTCGCCTCGCTACACGACCTGGTTCGCCGAGTTCGCGCGCAACCGCATGGTCGTCGCCTACACCGCTAAGTCGAAGCACGCGAGCGACATAACCTCCGCGAACTGGTACGAGCTGCTGCGTGGCAAGGATGTCGAAGTCGGGCGCACTGATCCGGATGCGGCGCCGGTCGGCTACCGAACGGTGCTGATGCTTCAGCTCGCGGAGCGCCACTATCGCAGGCCGGGTTTGGCGAAAGCGCTCGAGGAAAACGCGCCGAAGCGCAACATGCGCGCGAACGCCGCCGAGCTCGCCGCACTGCTCGCCGCGGGCGAGTTGGACTACATCTACGAATATCAGTCCGTCGCCGAATCGAACGGCTTTCGCTTCGTCCGGCTGCCCGGCGAGATCGACCTCGGCGATCCGAATCGCGCGGCGGCCTATCACGACGTCGCCACGACCGTTCGCGGCTCCTCGCCGGGAACGTCGATGACCGTGCGCGGCGAGCCAATACTATATGGTATGAGCATACCGACGGCCGCGCCGCACGCCGCGGCCGCGCGCCGGTTCCTCGAATACCTGATGACGCCGGACGTGCTGCGCCAGCTCCGCGCCGCGCACGTGGACATGCTCGATCATGCGATCGTCGTCGGCCCCGGAGCGCCGCCCGAGCTCACGCGTGGAGCTCGACGCTAGCGTTCTGGAGACGACCCCTCCCGCGCGGCAGCCGAGCGCGGTCTTGCGCGCCGCGATCGCCGTCGTCGTCGCGCTGATCGCGTCGGTCTTTCTGCTCTTTGTTCTCGCGCCGGTCGTCGGACTGGTCGCGGCCGGCGGTGGACGCGGACTGTCTTCGCTCGCGCGCGACGGTGAGTTGCGCGCATCGCTCGCGCTCACGGCGTTGACCGCCACGATCGCGACGCTCCTCGGCGTCGTCGGTGGAACGCCGATCGCCTACCTGCTCGCGCGTCGCGACTTCCGCGGCCGCTCGATCGTCGCCGCGGCCATGGAGCTTCCACTCGTCATTCCGCACCCCGTGGCCGGCATCGCGTTGCTCCTCGTGCTCGGCCGCGGGAGTCCCATGGGCGGCGCGCTCTACGCGGCAGGCCTGCGCGTCGCGGGTTCGGCGACGGGCATCGTGTGCGCGATGCTCTTCGTTTCGGCACCGCTCTATGTGAGCGCGGCACGCGAAGCGTTCGCGCAAGTCGACGCGCGCTACGAATCGGTCGCCCGCACGCTCGGCGACGACGTCTGGCGTGCATTCCGTCGAATCACTCTTCCGCTCGCCGCTCGCGGACTGACGGCGGCTGCGGTCGTCATGTGGGCGAGGGCGGTGAGCGAGTTCGGCGCGATCGTGATTCTGACGTACAACCCGAAGGTCGCGAGCGTGTTGAGCTACGACCGCTTCACGAGCTTCGGGCTCAGCGAAGCACTGCCTGTCGCAGCGGTCCTCGTGCTGTTCGCACTCGTGCCGCTGGCGGCGCTGAGGGCTCTAAGACGCGAGCGCCGGGCATGACATCTGAACAGCCGACAGCCGGGCGCCGTTTAGCGCAGTCATGATCTCTCTCCAACTCGTCAACGCCAAAGCCGGCTCCTTCCACCTGACGGATGTCACCTTCGACGTCCCACAGGGCTCATACGGTGTCGTGATCGGCCCCGCCGGCTCCGGCAAGACGACGCTCCTCGAGACGGTCGCCGGTGTCGTGAAGACGACGTCCGGCCGGATCATGCTCGGCGGCGAGGATCTCACGGCGGCGCCCCCCGAGCGCCGGCGCCTCGGCATTGTCTATCAGCACGCGTTCCTCTTTCCGCATCTGAGCGTTCAGCAAAACGTGGAGTATGGCGCGTTGAGTGAATCCATCGCCGCCGACGTCGCCGAACGCTTCGGTGTGATGGATTTGTACGAGCGGCCCGTCGCGTCGTTGAGCGGCGGCGAACGTCAGCTGGTGGCGATCGCACGTTCGCTCGCGCGGCGTCCCGAAGTGCTGCTCCTCGACGAGCCGTTCAGCGCGCTCGATCCGCGGACGCGAACGTTCGCGCGGCGACAGCTCCGCGCACTGTACTACGAGCGCCGCTTCACCGTGCTCCAGGTGACGCACGACTTCACCGAAGCCGGGCTGCTCGGCGACGTCGCGATCATGCTCGACAAGGGCCGCGTGGTGCAGAAGGGAACGCCCGAAGACGTGTTCCGAAAACCCGCGTCGCCGTACATCGCGGATTTCCTCGGCGCCGAGAACGTGTTCGCCGGCAGCGCGCGACCGATCAAGGCCGAGCCGCCCGATTGGCTCGAGACCGCGGAGGACCAGGTGACGGAGATGCCCGTCGCGTTCACGACCGGTGCATTGACGTTCTATGCGTTGGGCGATGTCGTCTCCGGTCCGGCCCACGCGGTGATTCGCGCGGAGGAGGTGTCGCTGTCGGCCGAGCCGTCGACGTCGTCGATGCAGAACCAGTTCCGCGGACGAATCACGGAGATCGTGCCCGCGGGAGCGCTGACGAAGATCACTGTCGATGCGAGCGGAACGCCCATCGTCTCGGCGGTGACGGCGCGCTCGGTTCGCGAGCTGTCGTTGGGCATCGGCAAGGAAGTCGTCGCCGGATTCAAGGCGACCGCGGTTCACATCTGCTGAGCAGCTCGGCCCGCGCTTTCGCGCGATCGCGACGCGGCATATTGTCCTAGTTGGTCATTCCCCCCCCCCCAGGGACATCCGCCATCCGGTTCGGGTGAAGGACCGCACGGCCGGCGAGCAGCACACCATCGCGCAATTCAACATGTACGTGGCCCTGCCCCACAACTTCAAGGGCACGCACATGTCGCGCTTCGTCGAGATCCTGCACGGCGAGCGCGAGATTTCGGTGGAATCATTCCGGACCATGCTCGAGAAGATGACGGAGCGGCTCGAAGCCGACACCGGACATATCGAGATGAGCTTCCCGTTCTTCGTCATGAAGAAGGCGCCGGTCTCCGGGATCGAAAGTCTCATGGACT
>Ga0207674_10001906_pt1 | contig 26496 bp, 32 predicted proteins | sample KBSCornC72_FD_184303 | JGI IMG/M metagenome (GOLD analysis project Ga0207674, IMG submission 184303) | Corn rhizosphere microbial communities from Kellogg Biological Station, Michigan, USA - KBS Corn C7-2 (SPAdes) (version 2) | ecosystem: Host-associated > Plants > Roots > Rhizosphere > Soil ...
CATTCCATATGAGTTGTCCCATTCATCACTCAGGGAGAGAAGCTCAATTTCATACTTTAGTGCGACATCAGGAGGCAAATCAGGATTTTGTTTTCGCTCGTAATACGTGAGATTCGGACTAACCTTGACCATCCTAATTTCACCGACAGCCATTCCCGGTACTGCGTAGGCGATTGCCGGGAAAGTAAGACGCTCTCCAACCTTTAACTGTACAGGTTGTTTTCTCTGCCGAGAGCTATCACATTTCTCCCCACGAGGTAGATAACAATCATAGTGAATGAGCGCAAATTTCCCCGGTTGGGCCACATCTCCAGTTCCAGGTCTCACTTGTTTTACTTTTAATCCTCTTGGAATCTTCATTCACTGACGTCGAAGGCTGCGGAGCAAACTGACAAAATTCTTGGGTTTCCTTACCAGATTTTTACACCGAAGGTGTTGGCAAATTCCAGCCGAGGGATGAACTTTGGCAACCCTGGCATCAACTAGGTAATTGCGGAGGTTACCCTGAAACGGTTGGCTACTCACCGGCAAGTCCGCTCCATGCGCTTGTTGGGCATATCACCGTCAAATTCACGATGCCCATGCGCACGACCCTCCCTTCCATTCGAGCGGCCTCCACTTACCATCCACCTTTTCGAGAACGTGAAAAGTGCCTCCACCACACAGATCTCCACAGCCATGACCCATGTAAACAACCGCAACCGTCTTGTCCACGTTAAAACCAACTGCCGAGAGTTCAATTATCCCCCCAGAGTCTGGATACTGACGATAATACTCATCCCACCCACCCCGTTTCAGAACGTCATCGAAGGCACCTTCGAAGAATTGATAGGGTGTGTCGAATGCAAGTCTTGGCTGGAGCAACCTATTCTTTTCGTTTTGTCTTATGTAATCGGCAATTGCAGGTCCAACCCTCGCCTGTATCTCCGGCTCAGGTTTAAGGCACATTTGATAAAATCTGGTCTCACGTCGAATGACTAATTGTTTGGCATGTGCATCCCGCAAGGGCCATTCTGAAGGTAAGATGGCGACATACACGTCGTACGCATCTGCATCATCATAAGCACTCGCTGTTGTTTGAGTCTGAAAAGAGGAAAATAGAAGCAATAATAAAATTTCCCCAAACACCTGTACCTCCTCTTAAACCATCACTCAAGTCGATTGGGTGGACACTTCTCTTCTTTCTATATTCTGTCCAAAACACAAGCGATAGCCGTTGCAGTCTTCTACATCGAAGTCGCGGCAACCGTAGAGTTGATCACAAATGTCCCGGGTGATCTTCACCCCCTTCGATTTGAACTCAGCATTGAGAGCGTCCGCATTTTCGATCCAAATATAGGCGTCCCAAGCTTCCCTCTCCGGGTCGACGCTGCGATTGGGACGCATGACGCCGGTGTTTTCAAGCTGGGCCAACATGATGACGATGCCATTTCGGGTAACCATGCAGAAGGAAGGCGGTTCGTTCCAGAAGCGTTCGTAGTGGAAACCGAGTTTGTCCCGATAGTAATTTGCAGTGGTCACAACGTCGTCTACAATGAAGTACGGCGCAATGCTCCAACGCGGCGCTTGAGTAACTGTGTCGGCCATCGGTTCACCTCCTCCTTTGTTTCACATGAATAATGCTGCCAAATTTCAGGCCCGTTGTGCCAGACTGATCAAGTACTCTCGGCCGCACATGCAATTCACAAACACATCCACATATACATGGTCTTGTTGTCCGTAAGAGCTTTCTTTGAGAGGCTTCTGATCTGCTCCAGAAACTTCAGGATGTCTTCTTGCGACCAAGAACTGTATTCTGGTTGAAACTCTTCTGTTTTGCCCCATTCATCGGCTACTGCGGGAATGCCGGCATCTGTTAGCTTTGAAAGCAAGAGAACCATTTTCTGTGGAACAATGTGAACCCATGGGCCATCTTCGTCGTCTGGTTCAATGACTGATTCTTCATCAAGCATGAAGCCAGGATCATACTCACTGCTTGTGAGTATTGCGTAGAGAGTGCCCATTCTAACCTGATCAATTCCTTTTGCATCGATGCCAGCAAACTCACGACTGGGACCATCGGAGGCCTCGACTTTCTTCGCTTCATTGGTTCCAGCAAGAACAATGTCAGTTAGGACTCCCATATAGCCTCCTGTGCAACCGAACGTTGCGCCTGAGCGCCCAAGTCACTTACTGGAAACGCGCTCATGGCGAGTCGCTTCAACTACGTGTTGGAAGTGGCATCACATAAAACGGCCATGCTACAGATTTTAGTTTTTCTTTATATGGCGGTGGGTTCTAACGGCTTGAGAACTACCAATGATCAGAAAGACTATTCCAATAGCAAAATTAAGCGCGATAGTGCTGCCACTAACCGTACGCCCACTGATGTTGAAAAATCCTGGAGCGAAAAGGTCGCGGATCCCGGCTAGGATCCAAAGTAGACCCGCCAAAATGAAAAGCCACATCACTATTTTGGTTTTATTCATAATATTTCTCTTGAGCCACCACATAGCATACCCGCAAGATTCATGAGAGAGAAGCTTCTAACGTTGCGCTTGAGCCGCGCGCGAATTGCGGTTTGATTTCAACAACCGCCGTTAACCAACACTCAACAGCGTCGCTTCAAACGCTTGTTGGATGCGATGCTGACAGGAGATTGTATGGTTCCGCCGAACTGGTCAGGCGTGCCGAAGGAATATTCTAATTGAAGATACTGCGCCACTTTTTTCCCGTTCTTAACAGCTGGTTCAAACTTGATCTCTCTCGCTGCTCTGATGACGAGGTCATTAATTTGGTCCGATGCTCCAATGATGATCCCGACCCTGCCAACCGAACCATGCGGACATAAAACTACCTTTAGAACAGCCCGACCCGACGCAAGGCGCAACGAACTAAAATCCGGTTGAGGGCGCTCAGTAATAACTGCCTTCTTATCGACCTCGTTCCCATTGTAGACGGTCACCACATCGCCCTTTTCTCTGCATTCTTTCTCTGAAGGTTTCTGCCGTGACGAATTTTGCGAATCACTCTCAGGATTCTCTACACAGGCGCACCCCAGAGAGGGACGACGGGCAACTCGACCACCGATCCCCTCCTGTCCCGACGAGCTGATCTCCATCAGGAAAATCAGACTTACAAGGAGCAGGAATTTTGGTCTTTGCGAAGTCATCTCTAGCGCTTATATATCGTCCTGGATGAGATCATAAACCTACCGCCTAAGCCTCTCCTCAAGATTGGTTACTGCTTGATACCAGTCATCGGGAACCTCTGATTCGTCCCATAACTCTCTCAACTCCGAATTTGTTTTTATCCGTTCGATAGCCTTCAGCGCCAGGGCAATCAAGCTCGGATCCGCCTTGATTGCAAGTTTTGAGAAGCAAGTTTTCGCATCATCAGGTAGCAGAGTATTAGGCGCACTCTTAAGAGCAGCTACCACTTCCGCGGCCGCAATTCCAACGCTGCAATCTGGCGCCTCGAGATAGTCACCGGCATCCATCTCTGCAACCGTTGTCAGCGCATTCAGGATCAGTGCTGGGTCTGGACCATCGCAAAAATCAGCCAGCCAATCCGAAGCATCGTCGTTCTCGAAACTGTCCGCACCCCATGCACCCATTTTCAATGCTCCTTACAGGAAGCGATAACCTCGCCCGCGCACTAACAAAAAGCCCGCTGATGGCGAGTCCGCTCCAAGTGCTTGTTCGATGCGGTAGCAAAGAGACGCTCTCTCGTTCACGCCACTATTTAGCGACAAAGTTATATACCAGAAGTCCGGCACATTTAACGGGTCTATTAGCTATTTCAAATGGAACGAACCTTGAAGAAGCAGCAGCGCTCGCGGCGGCAGCCCGAAGTAGTTCAGGACCATCGATCGGAACCGTGTAGTAAACGTCACCACCTTCGTTTATGTAGACCTTGACAGTTACTTTACCACCAACATGCTTCTGTCTTGCTTTTGGAGGGTATGCAGCAATTCCCATGTGCAGAGCGACTTCATTCAAAACACCTTCGGTACAATTAGACTCATTCAATGCCAGGTGTTTTTTCGTGGGTCTTTTCATGCCGTTCAACTTGAACACACCAACCTCTTTGAAAGGTTCTTTTTGTAAAGTATCGCCGCTGAGAATGCGACGAATTGCATCCACATCATCCTTTGCCCATCTGATGTGCCTGGTTCGATCACAGATACTGGTGGTTAATGCAGGTAGCGCCTTGTTGAATTGATCCGCTTCGGCCTTCAATTGAATTTCCTTCGTCCACTGATCCTTCGGCGCGTTAGCCTGATCCGTGGAAAGCTCGCGACGCCTGTCTGAGGCATAGACGAGATAGGTCTCACCTGGTTTGAAATTAACGCCGCACGTTGCCCCATGATCGTAAACGGCGGTCACGAGATCGATTGTCTGATTCGTCGTTCCCTTGAAGGCTTCGAGGATTTCAAAGCTTACGATTCGCGCTCCGTAGGTGGATTTTTCCCAGCGCGGTTCCTTGAGAAGTTCAAGAGTGCCGGACTCTTTCATTAGCAATCCAACGGTAGCCTCTTTCGCGTGTTTTATCTTCGTGACCTTTCCTATGAACACTATCTTGGAAGTGTGGAATACGCCTTCCACGCTGGAAATCCCACACAGACAACCTAAAGCCCTAATGGAACTTAGCGACAAGACGGCGACAGCGCCCGCGGCGATAAGAATACGCTTCGTCATTCAACCCTCACAGGAACATGTCGTACTATTCGCAACTAATCTAACGCTCCCTATTTGAACCCTTCTCCGTGCAGCCTTTGTGTTCTCTGTGACTTTGTGGTGGTGGTTTTCTCAGTACTTTGCCCACCACGGAGACTCAGAGAACACAAAGGTTGCACTGAGTAAACCAAACTAAGACGTGACCCGGCACCTTCAAATATTCAGCCTAAAGATATCCAACTATTTCAGGGTTCGCGTAAAAAATACTCTTCTTCATGGACCAAGGCCGCCCACATAACTTACCAAAGAGGCCCGCTATGGCGGGTCAGCTTCCGCGTTATTCAACAACTTAGTCAAACAATCACGGCTGAATACTTTTGATTGCCAGTTCGGCAAACCGGCGGACATCCTTGCTTGGATCAGCCAGCGAATTCCGCAACGCAGGCAGCGTCGTCTTTCGGCCTGGCTCTGAGCGCGTGTGATAACCAGCACGTGCCACTCACGAATAGGGCGAATACCGTAATGAAGATTCTCGGGAGGCCGCGTGCGTACCAAAACCTATTTTGGATCAATGACATCACCTTCAACTCACACGCCGAACGCTGCGCTTGTGCGGCTCGCCCACGAAACTTAACAAAGACCCGCTCATGGTGGCGAGTTCGACTCCAAGCGCTTGTTAGAATACGCTCCACGGGTAAGCGATCTCGTCAAGATCCGAACTTAAAGTCTCTAAGGACGCTTCGGGGTTCAGCCTCGCAATCATTTCCACCTTAAAAGGTTCGTGCGCATAAATACCATTGACGACATCAGTTGCAATCACGCGTTCATAATACTGCTCAGCGAACTCTCGATAGGTTTCCGGGTTGCCATCGAGAATAAATAGAAGATCTTCCGAGCCATCAGGATCTTCTTCCTCAGGATACTTGATCTCTCCAGTCTGCCAGGCTGCATCTTCGTTCTTTCGCCAAATGCAAAATGTTGTTTCCTCCACGGAAAACGCGGGCTCGGTTAGAAACGATCCAAACTCCCTGGGTACTTGGTCCAGCACACCCGGCCAAACCTGTTCTGATTCGCTTGACCATGGACTCATTGACGATTCGTGTGCAAACCCTTTCATGATAGCGCCCTGAGAATTGAAGAGGATGAAATACTCATCGCCAGAGCCATTCCTCATCGACGCCATCATTTCTCCATCGGCCCATTTAGAGTTGAATGAATAATAGCGATACTCCCATTCCGGAGACATAATGGCATCTAAAAGCGCCAGAGACTGACAGAGCTTTCTAAGCGCTTCAACATTTGGAATAGTGCCTAATCTTTTCTTTGTGACCATTTGGGCCTACCGCTGAGAAACACGGCTACCTCTTTTTGGCTTTTGACGTCTTGCCCCTACCGAGTTCCTTAATGTATAGGTCGACATCTCTATAGTTCTCATGGGAGGTACATATGTTAGTTCTTAGATAACCGTCGGTACGGTGGGCAATTACAAAATAGTTCTCGCCCTCCACGTAATGAACCCCACAGTCACAGCAGCCTGCCCCAGTATAAACGACCGCTTCAGTGTTATTGACACCTTTCCAATATTTGTCTACTTGGAATGTCACTCTCAGAGAATCGCTTGCTAACTCTTGGTCCACCTTGAGCCTTACTGTTTCAATCTTCTTAACACGCCCGGTAAACATGGCTCCATCAAATTCTTTAAGCCACGTTTTTAAACTAAATCCTTTGATCGTCTCGCTGGATGTAACACAGGTACAAGCCTTAACGGTTTTCGGACTGAGTGCGACTAAAGTAACAAAGACAACCAGCAAGCCGAGTTTTCTCATCTTCGTTCACCTCACCTTAGACTCGATAGAAGTCGGGCACGAGAATATCAATCTCAATCACTTCTTTTTCAATAGTTTCTTCTGACTCCATGCAACCGCTAGTTCGATTGCGCCTTGGACAAATGCGCCGACAGCTCTGACGGCGTCTGGAGGATAAGGTCAGCGCCTGCATCTGCAAGCTCTTGCTCAGAGCCGTACCCCCAAAGCACCCCGATTGATCGGAGCCCGTTCGCTTTTGCCGCCAACACGTCCGCGGCACGATCCCCAATCATTACCGCTTGCCTTGCGCTTACGCCCTCACTCGCCAGTAGATAGGCGATCAACTCTGCCTTGTCATCGAACCGACCGTCGAGGTCCGCCCCGTACACTTTCTGAAAGTGGTGGCTGAGCTCGAAATGTTGCAGGATGCGCTCGGCAAAAACCGCCGGCTTCGATGTTGCTACAAAGGTAGCCGCGTCCGACTTGCGTACCTTTTCAAGCATGGCGGGTATTCCGTCGTAGACGTGGTTCTCATAGAGTCCCGAGCTGGCGAATCTTTCGCGATATAGTCGCATCGCACTCTCGAGACGGGACACATCCGAAGTGTCGAGCAAAGTCGCGAATGTTCCCCGAAGTGGTGGTCCGATGAAAGAAGCCAGGATGTCGTCGCCCGGGCATGAGACACCGAGTTGTTCGAGTGCGAATTGAATGCTCCCTATGATACCGGGCTTCGGATCCGTTAGTGTACCGTCCAGGTCAAACAATAGGACATCACTTTTCATTCGTCGTCTCTTGGTCGTAAGCAGTCGAACGTTGCGCTTGAACGGCTCACCCACACCACTGCGAATAAAGGCTACTCACCGGCGAGTCCGCTCCAAGCGCTTATGCGGCACCACCCACTGCTGGTTCCTCACGTTGAAGGGATGATTCGAAAGTCAGGATGCCATCTTGTACAAAAGGCTCCAGGGCCATGCCTACCCATTCATAATCTTCAGGTGTTCGAAGCCCTACGGCCCAAAGCTCACGCGAGTTTTTCTCGAACAGGGCTCGTCGTTGCGAGAGAAGATCGATAACGGACTGAATCTGCTCGTCGCTAGTCGCTGGACCGAAATAGAGCCTGATCGTAAAACAGTCTCCCTGCTCGATGACGCGAGTGACGATTGGCAGACCGCCCGCAGGATCTGGCTCACATTCAACAATAGCGCGCATATTGAGGTTATAAACGAAGACCGGAAGGTTCCAAATGCGATAGCGGTTTGTGCCGAGAAATTCCGCCCATAGGGTCTCCGATTCATAACCTGATTGGAGTGCGGACCCAAGAAGTCTCACCCGAACCTTCACAAGCCCTTCCTTTGGATTGGTCCTATCCATAGTTACTTGAAACCGCATACGTCGCGCTTAAGCGACTCGCCCACGCAACTTAAGAAAGAAGTCCGCTCATGGCGTCGCTAAGACATTGTCATAATAGGCCACACATTCGGAGGGTACCATTCGAGTTTTCCGTCCGAGGGCCAAAGATAACCCTCATACCTTTCTTCTGGTATCCCATCCTGTGTAAGCTGAATCGCGTACGATTCACCTGAGACCTCCCATCCGACAAGCGCTAATCTGAACGGCAATGCGCTATATACAAGTCGCGCAATCCCAACCAGGTGCGAGTCAATCTCCGACTGCCATCCTTTACTGGAAACCTCTGTTTGATGGAATGGATACGGTCCGACAGGATAGGCCTCGCCTAAAGCCGCCAAAGGAATGTAAAAATCGGGCCAATCGGGTCCGCTCTCTTCCCGAATATTAACGCTGCCGCAAGCTATCTTTTTCCCATTTGGCAATGTAACGAGCCCCTGCAAATGAGTTGTTTCGCTCGTATGCTCACCAGCATCAACTCGCACCTGCTCCGAAGGCTCCTTCTCGCGGTCAAGATAACAGCCATCAAGTGACGGATGACTCCATAACGCACTCAAGGCCGCGGAGAGTCGTTCATCGGATCTGTCGCCCAACTCGAACGCGAGCTCATAAAATCCGCCCCACCACACTCCTTCCTTTGTAAAATAGTTGGTCATACCTCGTACGAAGCGAGCCAACGCTGTGCTTAAGTGACTCGCCCACGCAACTACTAAGAAAGCCTACTCACTCTCCACTCTAAACTCTTGTTATGTTGCCCTCTGAACTACAGGCAACAACTCTCAGCCACTGCGTTTGTGCTCTTTTCATTCTTGAGAGCGACAGCTTTAAGAATTAATTCTGCCAGGCATTCGAGTCGACAAAAATACTCCGGTACACGACAACTATCTATCCTCGACACGATCTAAAACAATCTTGATTGGGCCGAAGTCGCCCTCGTATGACTGAGGGCGGAGAGGGCCGTCCCACTGATTAAGTGCCTGCCCCGTATAGCGCACGAGTCTGCCGTCACGCTCACCGTCAAGGTAAGCGTAAAGGTTAAACCTGCGCCCGCGGAAGATTGGGAAGACGAACCTACCACCTGCTGCTGGTGTCTCACGGCCCCAAGGCTGAGCCGTGTCAACGATTCTCACGCGAGCCTCAACAAGTTTGCCGTCCGGCATCGTCACCTCGCCGTAAACCTGTCTAGTTATCAGAGGAGGCAGTTTGAATGAGAGATCAGTTAGCGCACTGCCATCTGAGAAATCGATGATCTTTGCCTGCTCGACCGACTCCATGCCTGGGTAGTAGAAGTAAAACCATGGCGAATTTAACGAGGCTCTCACGGACAGCTTAATCACGTACTTTCCAGCAGGGACCTGATAGAAATTGAATCTAAAGTCCTGCCTTGGTGGCGGCAATTGATACGAAGCCAACCTGGCGTGATTCATCTTTTCGCCGCTGGAAACCAGGGGCTCGCTGTAACCCGTTCTGACTGGACCGGCTTCAACTTCTTTTGTGAGCGGGTTGACGCGGAGCAACTCGAGGTATCGAGAGTAGTTTATGCCGGGCTCAGCTTCGTAGACGCCCTCAACGAGCCCGCTGATCCTTCCGCTCGGTAGCGCGAGGAAATCAACCCGCGCAGGGACCTCGGTGTTACCGACGCTCACCGCCAAGCCGTCTCCTTGAAGCCCCTTTGCGTGGCCCCGCGGCGGCTTGTCCCGCGCGCCGGGATAGGGTTTGTTTCCTGTGTTTACCGGAACGGAATCCCGCACGCCATTGAGCGCAAGCCCGTTTGTGTCGTAAGCCTCCAAAGTTTTCGGGAGTAGCGGGTAGACGACGTAATCTCCGCCCACTAGTGCGTCGAACTTGTAGCGTCCTTCTCGGTCAGTCGTTGTACTGAATCGCTTGCCATCCTTCTCAGCGACGACCATGACGCTGGGCAGCGGCTGGCCAGGTGTCATCCCAATTCGGTAGTCTCCGACTTTGTTATAGAAGAGTTCGCGTACGATGCCGACGAGGCTCGGCGCTTCCGCGCCTTTTGGCACGTCCTCGAAGTTCCTCATTAGCACCGCGGCGTGCCACCCTTCGCAGCCCAACAGATAAGCACCAGTCTCCTCGTAGGTGAGATAGCCGGGAGCGCTGTACTTGATTGTCACGTCCGCCCCCGAGCCCCCTCCTACCACGGTGGGGAAAATGAATTCCGTCTGCGACCCACTGCCTGTCTGTCTGGCCGGACAGTAATCCATACGGCACTCATGAAACGGCTCCCGGCTTTCTGGCTTCAATATCTCAACTGTTAGGTTCTCGACAGGCCGTCCCATACTGTCATAGGCGTATAAATGTAAGCGTCCCATCCCGCAAGGCTGGGCATCTGCTCGTCCGACGACAAGAAGAAGGCATAGGAAGAGTTGACCAAGGACAAACCACACTCGATCTCTCTTCTTAAAATGTAATGCCGGGTGATGAGGATCTCCCATGAGCAATTCAAAATTCTTATCAGCGAGTTTGGGCACAGTTTCCGGTAACTCTCAATATGCTGCCAGAATCTTGGCGAGACCAGATGCTTCACAACTGTTCACGCAGAGAACGACGAACATAGAATTTGGGATACCAGCTTCCCGCTTTTCTTTGAACATCATCAGCTGGACCAATGAAGCAACAATAGCAAGACAGACACAGGACTATGGATGGTCGACGTCATTTCTGATTCCTTTAATCACGACATCGAGTTTAACTAAACCGCCAGAAACTATTCGAATACCATTCATCCGAAAAGTGTAGAAGCCATCCCTCTCTACTCGAATCTTATATTTGCCTTCAGGAAGATCAATCGAATAACTTCCGTCATCAGCGGTTGTGATCTCTTGCTTAAATCCATTTGTTTCGAGAAGTATCTTCGCTCGCGGAACCCTGGCCTTGTTAGGATCGAGAACCATCCCAGCCAGGGTTCCCTGGCGTCCAGTAGCCTTAGACCGCTCAAGCTCTGCGTCCACTTTGAGAGATGCTCCCAGGATCAAAAGAGCTACACACGCGTATTTCGTGAGATTCATCATTTTGGCGCCACCAGGGTCATTCGAACGTTCAAAGATTACCGTCATATTTAATTGAAACGCCCGAAACGCAACTACCTCAAACCATTCGCCAACGCTCTTGCATCCCGGCAGATAGTCGGGCCCAAGCGTGTTGGCCGCCGTATTAACTTTGAATGAGCTTCGATGACTCCGGTGCAGTTCGGCGCCGTACGAATATGAACACTGCGACAAACAGTATGCCCGCAACCAGAAGAGGAACAGGACTCAAAGCACGAAAACTTAACTCATTGTAGTCGACCAGCGCGCTGTTGTTCAGGTCTAGCGGGTCATAATATACGGTGACGACCTGACCAACTGTAAACTGTTCGTCGTCATGTGGTATTTGCCAGCCACTATAGGTCTTCTGATTGATGTTGAACGTGTAGCCATATCTATCGTGGTTGGCTGGTTCCTGAACAAAGATAGTTCCAGATGTCGTTTGTTGCCGCCGAGCGACCATTCGATCCGAATACCACGCGTAGATACAGAACACTGTTCCGATCATAAAAGGCGCAGTGATGATAAGCATCCGCCAAGGTGGGTGATGCCAATAACGTAACATGCGGTGTAATCCGTTGGTCATCTTTGGCGGCCCAACGCTGCGTTTTGAGCGGCTCGGCCCACGCAAATTAAGAAAGAAGTCGCTCACGGTCAGTCCGCTCCAAGCGCCTGTTAGCCTGCGCCTCGAGATTTGACATGCTTCTTACCTTGAAAAAGGACTGTACAATCATCAAAAATCGAGAGCCGATATTCGGGAGATACTTGGAAGGCGTCCGACTCTCGCTCCAGCACTATGATTGGTAGTGTTTGTGTGATGAACTGCTGGAGTTTGATCCAGTCCGCGCGGTCATGAACTACCGCGCCTCTTAACGTATACGTTTTTGTAACCACATCGCCCGGTTCTTTAAAGCTCTCCTCTATACTACACAACCTCTTCTGACGGACCGCGCGCGTCCTCGCGGGCCAACTTCAAACACAAGCCACCTTAGCCCTTATTGTTTGCCGACCCAAGTCGTGATTCGAAACGGTCATTCACTCTGCGACGATTATTGGCGCTTGCGATTCGGTTTATCTTTCTTACCGGCACCATAATATCTCGGGTCAGGATAGTCACAACAATCCACACAAATATCTTTGCCTCGTCTTACGAGAGAAATCTGAAACAAATGGCTGCCAATATAAAACTCAATACGCCCTTCGCCTTCCACTCTGTCTCCTTGAGCAAACACGAATCGTTTAGAGTCAACGTTGGGCCAGCCCTCCTTAAAATAAGTTCGGACATTGTATAAGCGACGCCGATTTAGCTCGACGGAGCTTTCACCAGTGCCTAGCCTCGCAACTATGAAGAGCCGCTCTTCGCTCGAGAGCAACATATTTGCGAGGTTATCGAAGGCCGCCGCATTGGTCTCGCACGCGCTGTGATTGGCCGGCACAACATAAGGCTCAAAGGCCTTGCCCTGGCCATTCACATGTCCAGCGAACAAGAGTGTTAACCAAGCGAGAAGCCACAGTCTCTTCATCATACTGAACTAACCGATCGAAAGTTCTTAAACTCGTTATCGGGCAACCCATCAATCCTGAGACTTGTTTTTTTGAACACTCCATCGGCCGCCTGTGGAAGCTTGTCGCTAACAACCCGGGCCACCACGATCAACTTTGGCTCCGGTGAATTGTTTTGTCTCTTGCATGACGACACCCTCACATCAGCAGGTGATTCTAACCTGAAGTTACTTCCAATCCTTCTTTAGCAGCAATTCTTCGATCCTGTAGGCGTGCAACATCTCGTGCGTTAGCAGATGTCGGAACATGATCAATACTGAGTAATGACTGTACTCTTCATGCTCTGCCGTTCGTTGCCAGTCCGCCGCCGAAAGCCCTCTCAACCTCTTAACCAGGCTGGTCCGCTCTCGTACATACCCATCAAGTGCTTCGTCTAGATCAACGTTTAGTAGCGCTCCAGATTCCTCTTCCGGAGAAGGTACCATGGTCCTTATATAGGGTGGCGGAGCACCTAACATCAAATCGAGGCGTGCCAGGAATGGTCCATCAGAGGTGGCGAGATGACAAGCGTGTTCATGAGCAGACCATTTCGCCGGGCTGGGCCGACGCTTCAGGTACTGATGCGGTACCTCTCGAATAAGGGGAACGATCACGCCAGGAGCATTTTCCAAGGCCGCTATTAAGGTTGTCGTAACGCTCATCAACTTCTCTTGAGTTCACGCAAGCAGGGACTATCAGTGAGCCCCCTCTATTCTGTGCTAACCAAACAGCCTCTTGAGGATCTTGAAAGAATATAGCCTAGTTGCAGCCGGCATCAAAAACTTATCGCCCCACGGGTCAAGATGACGAACAATTTCCGGGGAGTTGGAATTCATTATTGCGAGGATGACTCGAACTTCATTCGTTAGATACGAGAGTAATACAACGTTGCGCTTGAGCGACTTGGCCACGCAATTTAGCCAAGAGGCTCGGATATGGTGCGTCCCGTCCAAGCGCTTATTAATCCACGTGGTCCAAACGAGTCAGGGGCTGGAGGTTCGCGAGTGAACTAATCTTCAAACTCTCTTTTAGGCGAGTCACAGACTGTCAAAGAGATACACCGAGTACCTCATGCACACAGTCGTCGTTCAGATCGACAAAAATGTAATCGTATCGTGCGATCTTGTCTTCCGGATCGGCACCCGATTTCAAACTTCGGCGAGATATTTTTCGCGTGACACGGCTCGATCTGTAGGGCAGTATAGCTTGACTACGAATCAACCACAGTTGGAGGTGAATGGTGACATGAGGCAGGTGTCGAATCTTTGGACGAAGAGATCGTTCGCGGGGTTATCCACTTGTTGTTTGGTTGTGGCTGCGCTTGCGTTAGTCGCTGTGCTCGCCGCGCCGGCCCAGGCGCAAGACAACAAGATGACGCCCATCGCTACGCCTGCGCAGCCCAATGCGATCGAAATCGGGACCGGTCCGCTGCCCGATGCGAAGAATCCCGAGTCCTGGCATAGCCAGTACGGCAGCAAGTTTGCGCGCAATGTAACTGTTGCGACGTTGACACCCTTTCTGCCGGATCCAACCAAGGCCAGCGGCGCCGCAGTTGTCGTCGCGCCCGGCGGCGGTTTTCGCACCTTGTCTATGGAAAATGAAGGCTGGAACGTCGCGCGCGCCCTGGCGGAAAAGGGCGTCGCCGCGTTCGTCCTTAAGTATCGCTTGAACCAGACGCCCGCGGACATGCCGGGGTTTGAGCAGTCAATGCGGGAAATGTTTTCGGGAACGGCGCGGCCACCGCGACCCGACCCTGAGAAGGCGATGGCCGGTCTCGCGCCGCAGATCGCCGACGCCCGCGCTGCGTTTGCACTGATCCGGAAGCGTGCTGCCGAGTGGCACGTCGATCCCAACCGGATCGGCATGGTTGGCTTTTCCGCTGGCGCGATGCTAACAATGGCGACCACGCTGGCGGGCGAGGATGCGAAGCCAGCCTTCATTGGCAACATCTATGGTCCTCTCGCGCCGCTGACAGTGCCGGCCGATGCGCCGCCTCTGTTCATCGCCCTAGCTGCCGACGATCCTTTCTTCGCGAACGGTGGCTATGGGCTCATCGATAGCTGGAAGGCAGCGAAGCACCCCGTCGAATTCCATCTTTATGAACAGGGTGGCCATGGTTTCGGAATGTATCCGAAGGAAACGACGAGTACAGGTTGGTTCGAAGCCTTTGTGCGCTGGATCGGGATGCACGGAATGTTGAAGCCGCCAGCGTCAGGGAGCGGCGGTGCCGCAAACTAGGCGGCTAGGTGGGAATGCTGCTCGGGTCGGGTGTGCGTTTAAAGCGAGGCGAACTCATTTAGCAACAACGCAGGCGGCATGGCCCACCACTCGATCTCCTTCCTTTAGCATCGAGGGCCTCGGACTCCATCCATTCTTCAACCGCGAATCTAAAAGCTCCTTAGCACTTGGGACATGATCCCACACGGCAACTGCCGTAATGCCTCCTAGTCACGTCGTATCGTAGACAAGAACAACCTCATCGCGCCATGGAACAATCACGTCGTGAGTGAATTCATCCTGGATAACGACATCCGCAACTACTTGAGGAAGAAATCCTGACGGATCTGATAATGCCCACTGCATAACATCCTGAAGGTTCTCCTGCTCTGGAATCTTTGCTTCTAACTCAGCAATCTTCTGACAAGGATGTTCACTTTGATTCACCAGGTGCATTGTATAATTCTTAATACGTTGGGTTGCGTTCTTCAGCTGCACTTTCAATTCGGCTTGCGAACCACCTCGCCATAACCGACAACGATGTTTAGTCACGGAACGATCTGAATGATCGCTGAATTGCTTGTTTGCCCTCGGCACGCAACGGTCACCGTTACTTGATTGAGGTTCGCTAACTGGTCAGGTAGTCGAACAATCACTTGAGTTAGCCAATTGAAGCTGGGCACTTTGGCAACAGATTCTACAGGCAGAGAGAAAGTGTTGCCCTGAAGATCCCGGGCTTGCGCTGTCACTAGCGAAGAGTCGTCTCCGGGAAGCAAATCGATGTTTGCCACCAGCAGCAATATGCGAGTCCGTTGATCCGAGCTAAAATTGTTTGAGCTTGCGAAATTGAAGGGTTGATAAGTGAAGGTGGTTGAATCGACGGCCATCGCGCGATTCGATCCCGCCTCAGTGATAATAACGGGCGATGTCGATGGCGTCGTTCGCTGATAGACCCGCACATAATCTACCGACATAGTTTGCGGAAACACTGTCGTTGCATCCGGGCTGCCCGGCCAGGTACCACCAACCGCCACGTTCAGGATAAGAAAGAAGGGATGATCAAAAACCCACGTTGTTCCCGGCGGCAGATCGGCGGGAGTTCTGGTTTTGTAAAGAATGCCATCGCAATAGAACCGAACAACAGCGGGTTCCCATTCAATCGCAAAGACGTGATAGTCATCGGCGAAGTGCTGATTGCTCGTGAGAGAGTATGAAGAGCTTACGCCGTTGCCGCCTGAGTATCCTGGCCCGTGAAGCGTGCCGTGAATCATCGAAGGCTCCCTGCCAATGTTCTCCATGATGTCCATTTCGCCGCAGCTCGGCCAACCAATCGAATCGATGTTATCGCCTAACATCCAAAAAGCTGGCCACATACCCGGACCAAACGGGATCCTGAGACGCGCTTCAACCCGGCCGTATTTCGCTGCGAATTTGTTCTTGGTAATCAAACGTGCCGACGTGTAGTTGCGCGTTACATTATCTGAACCAGTGAATGTCTCTTTGATGGCCTTGATGATCAGGGAGCCATTCGATTGGTAGGCGTTGTCGATTCGGTTCGTGTAATACTCGAGTTCCTGATTTCCCCAACCGTTGCCACCAACTTCCGCAGTCCATCTCGATGAATCGATCGGTGAATCGGCTGGTCCGTCGAATTCAGCACTCCATGCCAAACTCCAGACAGTCGGATCTGCTGCGGCAGGCGTGGGTGTGGGTGTCGGAGTTGGAGTTGGAGTTGGAGTTTGACTAGCTGCGGGAATCACGAGAAGAGTGATGCTTTGCGCTGGAGCAGACAGATTCAAGCTCGATCCGCTGAAGCTAATGTCGTTTAACCTCGTAATCGAATTTGCTGAAGTAAGTTGCCACAGTTGAGCACTTCCGGCGGCGGAGAAATTTGCAAGGTTCACGGCGGCGAGCACATTGTTGGTGAGGTGCTTGTTAATGACCATTATGGTCAGTGCACCGTCTATTGAGCGCAGTGCAGCAAAGGAGGATAGCGAGTCCGGGTCCGGCACCGAGTCCAGCACGCTGATGTCGCCAAACGTCGACTTCAAGCCGTCGTAGTTCCGGTACATCTTGATCGCCTTGTACGTTGGCGTCGAACTGTCGGGCGTGGTCCAGCGAGTTGCCATCTCCAGGCCTTCACGTCCAAAGATCCCGAGCACATCGGCTTGGGTCGTTGCTCCGTTTATAAAAGGCTCGGCCCCCCAGTTGTACTCTGTAATGCCGATCTGCAATCCGGGATAATACGTGTTGACCCAATTGCGAAGACGCGGGATCAAGAAAACTTTACTGTTGATCCAACTTTGATCGGTGTAGTTTGGATCCCAAAGCGACCGCGTTGATCGATTTCGCAAGTTGGACATCGCAGGCGACGTATCGTTACTGAATGCCTCGCTGCCTAAACCCAAAGACTGGCTGCCTTGCGGATACCAATGTACGGTGAAGACGTCGAGACTGCGTTGGCCAGTCTGCTGATCGTGCTGGTGTAACTGGTCGAGCATCCAGGGCAAATAATCGGCGCCACCGTGCGACTGGCGATCGGGAAACTTCGATGGATCCCAACCAAGTGACGGAGCCAGTTGTTGATCATAGCCACTGTAAAAATATCCCGGCCAACCCCACTCTTCCGGTGCCACAACCAACGCCGATGGATCTGTTGCTTTGACCTTCGCGCTGTAATCAACGATCGCATTCTTAATTTCGTCCATCATTGGTCCGGTCGGGTGCACGTCACGATGCGTCTCCTGCCAGAGGCTCGGTTCGTTATCCATGATGTAATAACGAAGCCCGCCATTCGCAGCATTCCCCCAAGTGCCAACAAGATGCTGGATCCAACCTTGTTGGAACGTTGAGTTGGCAGGAATGTTCGCGTCGTTTGGATCATTGCCGGTGACCTTTGATCCATCCGACTTTCTGATTCCATTGCCCGCATCAGCAAACCATTGCCAGTCGTTTGCCTGGGCGGTGTAGTTGTATTTCGCTTGCGAGAAACTCGCCAGCTTGCTGCGACTTGGCCCAAGCTTCGCAACCCAGCCGATGGTGGGAATGGTCAGCATGGTCTGTGAATTTCCAGCCTTGGTGGCCGAGATGAAATCGTCGTTGAGTTTGCCGGGCACGGAGCTGCCCGAGTCAAGGCTCTCAAAGTACCAATCGCTTCCGCGATTGTCGCAGTTGCATTGCCAGTTGTATTGCGAGGTGGCATTTCCGCCGCTGCGGTTCAGCGGAGAATTCAGATCTGCCAGCTGACTCGTTGAGGCGAATGCGACGCCGTAGATGTTGGGATTGATGGATCTGCGGTTTGCGGAGGCATCGACGTTGATTATTACGGTTGGACCTTGCGCAGCTCCCCGGTCAAGGCGAGTTATCGCCAACGCGACCAGCAGGCCGAACCCAACCACGATAATCCATCGCACTTTCATCGTTTTTTCATCGTTTTTTTAGTCCGCTAAGACTGGGAGGAAGGGCTTCTGCCAGAACCTAAAACAAAGTACTACAGCCGACCTGACTCAGCAACAGATTTCACTGTCTTCGAAGCAATGTATGGACCATACTGGACATAAGTTAGAACGCCGCGCTTCAGCGACCCACCCACGCAACTCAACAAAGAAGTTCACTCATGGCGAGTCCGCTCCAAGTGCTTGGTTGGTTGCGTTTCGCGATCACACGCGACCTTTATTGATCTCATTTAGGACTCGATCAACAAACTGATTGAACCTATAGATCCCGATCATGAAAGTAAACCCGATCATTATGGCCCACAGTGAGAGCGCTCCCTCTAACTTCGCCGCAATAATCAAATGGGAATGGCATTTTGAGAAATCGAAGCATCCAGCGCCAGGTATCAGCGACGAGCGCGCAGACTACGCTGCCTGAGGGCGACGCTGAGGCGCGAGTCCGCTGCAGGCCGTTGTTGGACTGCGCGTTTTGGGAAATTGACAACGGCATTTTCTATCGGTATTTCCAATCGACGCTGATCTGTTTTAGCACTCGGCTGAGGCTTCCAACCGCCTTCAACAAGTAATTTTTTGGACGGCAGAATACCTTGCACCTCAAACCACTCAAGGACATACGGCACTCCTTCCGCTCCGAGTGGTGAGTTGCCGTCGGTGACGTGAAAGTGTAGATGCGGCGCGTCCGAGTTACCGGAGTTGCCGAGCAGCGCTAGAACCTGCCCGCGACGGACGTGGTCACCCACCTTTACCTGAATACTCTTAGGTTGCAGATGGGCGTAGAAGGCATAGTTCCCGCCGCCTAAATCGACGATGATGTAGTTTCCGCCGACTGTTTCGAGATTGATCGGAACAGCCTTCTTATCGGAGGTAGGATCATTCTCCGGTATCCCGTCTTTAAGATCAGACACAATGGCATCGGCTACCGCCAGAACCTCCGCTCCGTATGCGGACCAGTTGGCGTTCTTCGCCGGGTCTCCACGAAACGCCATCCCGTCAGCGCCAATTCTCGTCCAGTCCGTGGCAAATCGCTGGGCGATTCTTGCTTGACCGTTAACCACTACTAAGGTACGGCGGTGGAATGAGGTATTTGACATGCCGCTTAACGCGACCCAGCCTTCACCGCGTAAAGGGGGGCTGACAACGAGAGGCTGAATTCGCCGGACTATCACGCGCGCGCCCTCGACGAGACTCTCCCCATTTCCCTCAACCTGGCTGTCAGCTTTGAAGTAAAGGCGATGGAGCAGAGCATGAGGAACATCCGCTTGAGTGTCCACTGAAATGTCGAGGAAAATAACCGCCCGCATTCCACCTCCGATAATTCGCTTATCCAACAAATCTGGCGGTGCCCCGGGGCGCGCCAGTCGGCTGCTAAGTTCTGCCCCTTCGTAACTCGCTAGCGGCGAATTATTCGCCCCTTCTTTGAGAACTTCGAGACGTGTTAGCTCAAGGTTCTTGACGCGAAAGTTAGTGGCATGCAGTTCATAGAGAAGATGGATTTTACCATCAGCCTTGACTGGGTTGGGCGCGATAGGGATTTCCAGGTCAACAGGAACGGCTGACAGCCGTTGCGCGAACATAAAACTGGGGCTTATTAGATTCAAGAAGAGTGCTAAGCTGATGGGCAACAAAATCGAGATGCGTTTCATAGTATTCCAAGAAACGGTTTAGAAAGTCGCCGGTCGTTGAGAAGCATCCCAACCCTAGAGCGGCTCGCCTTCGCAACTTAACAAAGAAGCCCGCTGATGGCGAGTCCGCTCCAAGCGCTTATAGGTTGTTCGGTGGCGACGCAAGGGATCTCAATGATTCTTGGCGTTAGCTTTATTGACTTCTATCAAGCAATCCCTGGCCACGGGTGCCAATCGGACATGTTGAGATCCGATTCGACTAAGGTTATGACGCACATCTCGCAGCATATCGCTCGTCATCCCTGAGCCATCAGTGATGGCCGCCAATCGGGACAAGGTATTTCGCTCTTCTCTTGGACGCGATCTGAGGGCCTCCAAAAACTCCTGTGGGTTCTTCCAAAGCACCTTCGCGTAAAAATCACCCAGTATCTCCGACAATGCCCCATCGCTAGTTAGACCAGCTTGAAGCAGAGACTCCAATAGGGCCTTGTCGCCATCTTCGTACAACTTGATCAAATATCCTGCCGTGTCTTCGCTGCATCCCAACGTGATTGGACGCGTCGCGCAACCTTTCAAGGTCGTGAGCGCGGTCGCACGATTCATGGGTTTACTTGCTTCTTGCATCTGAAGAACACTGACCAGAGGCAAACAAAATGTGAGGAGTAATACGGCGCCAGTGCTTTTGATCATTGGTTCCAATTTTAATGCGTCTAGCCGCCGAACGCTTCGCTTGAGCGGCTCGCTCAAGTTACTACAAATAGATGAACCATTAGGGCGAGTCCACTCCAACGCTTGTTCGATTGCGCCCAACCGGAAAGAGCTAGCGAAGTGTCAGCTCAAGATGATCCAGGTTCATACGATGTTGAATCCAATCTTCCAATGACGAATAGAACTTCGTTCGGGGCCACTCGGGACTCTGTTCGGTCGAGCCCTTCCAAGTTAGGTGAACAACCGCCAACGGCTGCGAATTGTTTGGTAGAAAAAACAGGACGTCGTCTTGATCATTTCTTCGGCCCACAGCAATTGCTTCTTTACCGTGCAATGGATGACCATTCCCGATCTCCTTTTCGAGTTCAATCTCAAGCCCTGCCGAACTCGGTGACCATGGCTCAAGCCACTCAATGTTTGCAAGATCGTCTAGACGCATCTATTTGAACTGGATCATCGAGGTAAGCAATCGAACGTTGCGCTTGAGCGGCTCGACTACGCAATCTACCAAAGAGGCCAGCTCAAGGCGAATCCGCTCCAAGCGCTTGTTCGGTTGCGCCGTCCGCAGTAGGTGCGTTCGACAAAGCAGACTTGCTCCAGAGCAAAATGAACAATACACCCAAGGCCAGAAAATCTACCCCGAGCACGAGTTGAACCCGGCAGTTATCGCCCGCGCACCAAACCGCACTGATCGGGAGTTTCAGCGCCACCGCAAAATCTAACGAAGAACCATCCGACCGGATCACTGGCATTTGGAACAGTTGGACGAGACATGAAAGCACGATAGCCCACTTCAATCGCCGCCATAAGAATATACCTGCAACCAAACTCGCCAGCGGCAAGACACCGTACCAAAGCCTTGACAGGTCAACATCCGACATCCCGATCAAGCTCGACACCACTAGGAACACGCCGACAATTCCGGACGTGATTTCCAGTACCGCAACAAGTTTGAGTGCAAAGTTTTTCACTGCGGAGTCTTTGCGGTGCTTAGAACCACAAGACATCGAACGCCCTTGCTTGAGCGGCTCGCCCACGCAACTATGAGTAAAAGCAACTCACGGCGAGTCCGATCCAAGCGCTTGTTGGATGCGGCGTTCGAACTCACGCGGCTCGCAATAAAGACCTTTCAAGGGAGCGAGGTAATTCAATGAACACGAACCAATCGGCAGGATAGAGATAATCTTCGCCGCTCTCATCGATGACGCGAATATCGCCGTCCACTGCAGCATCGGCATCCGGTAGCACACGATAGATCTTGTGAAGCTCTAACGAGGTCTCGTAATCTTCATTGCTAATACAAACTGCAAATTTTAGGGCCGGTTTCTTTTGACTCATAACGCCTAATCCAAATACCGTTTTCTCTTCATTTGCTTGCGGCCAATTGAATGCGCTTCATACCAGTGCAGTTCCGCCAGGCGTATTCTACCGCTTCTCAGGCGAACCTGCGCTACGCCTTTCAGCTTTCGCCATCGACCAAGACCATACTTTCGGCGCAGCCGCGTGAGCTCACGAATCTTCCTCCCAACAGCAATTACCTCGATCTCTGTTATCTCACTGATGATTTCAAAGTTCATCAGCGGCCAATTTAATCAAGGACCACCCAGAGATTCAAGGAAGCCATCCAACGCTGCGCTTGAGCGGCTCGCCCACGCAACTACGAATAAAGGTTACTCACCGGCGAGTCCGCTCCAAGCGCTTGTTGGATGCAGCATTCGTCTTCACAGTTATACGGAACGCTCAACTTTCCAATTCAGAAAGGACTCTACATCATCTGCCGCATCATTGGCGTGCCCTCTCACATACTCATTTTCATCCCTCAATGCGGCCTCAATCACTGGTTTCGCTTTGAGCTCATTTAGATCTCCATGAATGCGCGCAATGTGGCCCAGACCCAGAATTGCATTTCCCCTAACATTGAAATGCTCATGACTGCTCAGACGTAAACAGATGTCTTCAGCCCATTCTCCGTCCTCAGAATACATGGCCGGTGAAAGGACGGCGTACAATAATTCCCCAGGATCATTGATCGCGATAGCTGATTCGACTTCCTCTTTGCTTCGCCGTGCGATGATTTCGTACTGCATTTAATCTGGTAGCATCCAACGCTGCGCTTGAGCCGCTCGCCCACGCAATTTAGCAAAGAACCCCCTCATGGCGAGTCCGCTCCAAGCGCGTGTTATGTGGCTGGGATGTAGTGAGCAACGATTTGGGCAAATAACCTCGCTGCTTCGATGAAATCATTCACAACGACAGATTCGGTTGCCGCTGCGTCATTGGTTTGCGAAGTACTTTGGATCCCCACGTTTACTTGCGCATACACGCTAGCTTTGCGAAACGTGATCCAGGCGAAACCCTCCTTAGCCAATTCATACGCTTGCTCACCAATGCCCCCCACTGGTTTACTTTCGTTAATCTGCAATTGTTGTGACAATGCCAATGCCCTTTCGGCATCTCGCTTCGATTCGCCATAAAGTATGAATATGGTCAGCTGCATTGTTTTCCGCTGACATCTAAATAGATACTTTGTTCCTCGCGGACTGTTAGGACCAGGTTCTCCCTGTGATATAGATACACTTGAGCAACGCCACTCCGGCTCCATTTCTTTCAGGGCTTGCTCAATATTAGCTATTACCTCGTCAGATTTACTTTGGGCTCTCGTCGTGCCGAAGCAATAAAGTACAACAGCTAATACAGTCAAGCTAAGAGTGAGTCTTCTCATAAGCAATCCTAAGAGCAGCCACATAACGTTGCGCTTGAGCGGCTCGCCCACTCAACTTAACAAAGAAAGCCTGCTCATGGCGAGTCCGCTCCAAGCGCTTGTTCGGCGGCCGTCGCAGCTATGGTTTTCCGATTCTGCTCAATGAACTTCTTCAGCACCGGCTGCTTCACTTTCTCCTGCAATTCCTCCAATACCTGCAAATATTTTGCTGGCACTTGATACCCGTCAGCATGATACCAGCGACGCACAATCTCTTGCTTGGCCCATTTGATACGAATTTCATAAGTTTGCGGCGGTACATCAAAGCTACGCGGATAACCTACCTGCGCGTCATCCGCGAACCCCTTAGATAAGAGGCTGTTTGTTAAGCTGAGCAATTGACGTCGTGAAACCTTAACTGGAAACTCCGTCGGTGGCCGATAATTGTATAGACCAAACTTGCTTCCATTTGTTGATAGCGTGATGCTCTCAACACCGACAAAGATTCCCACACGCAAAGGTGCTTCCTTAGTGGTATATGAAGACCCAACACAACAAAGGCTCAGTGTGATAGTCATCAGTACGTAGTATCGCTTCTTCATAACAATACCTGTGACCGCCAAACGTTGCGCTTGAGCGGCTCGCCCAAGTTACTACGAACAAAAGTTATCCACCGGCGAGTCCGCTCCAAGCGCTTGTTATCGGCCGTCTGACGTGGCGGTGTCAAGCTACATATCGTCTTCGTAAGGTAGAGGACGGAACAGCAAAAGATGATCAGCACGAAGACATATTGCCCATGCCAGGACAACACTGCAAATGGATCCGATGTCACGCGACGCAAAAACAGCCAATGATAATGGAAACCGTCGGGGTAGAACGCGAAGTACCAGCCAATATTCCACAATAGATGTCCGGCGATTAAAAGGGCGACAACCGATCCCAAGACACGATTTAGACGAAGGACAACTGCAGAGATAAGTAACCTGCGTTGGTTCGTTGTCCCAGTACCATGGAAAGTACCAAGGACAGGCAGCACAAGTGATTCCCCATCCGGCCCTTTGCCGTGAGATAACCCAGATAAGAATGAAATCGAATAGCGCTACAAGGAGAATGACCGATCTTGGTTGCATGAAGAAGACAAGGAGAGCGCTGAATCGTCGATTCATACGGAAGATTAGACACCGCGAAAAGGGTTGCGTTCCTTAATTATTAGTAGGCGGATAACGTTGCGCTTGAGCGGCTCGCCCACGCAACTCACCAAAGACGCCCGCTCCCGGCGAGCCCGCTCCAAGCGCTTGTTGGGCTGCCCGTTGAATTAATCATTCGCATTACAAATCCTTTGGCTCGAGGCCGGTGTTCTTTGCTATACGCGCCAACATCCTCGGTCCAATTTCTTCTCGATCGTGAAATGCAAAGACGACATCAGACCAACCAGGCCGGGAAAGAATCTTGTGAGAACTAGATTTACGCTTCTGCTCCAGCCGATTCGCAACAGCGCGGCGAGAACGCGCTTAGCTTTCGCTGAGGACCATTGGCTCATGCTGCAGCGAATGAAATACTGACAAACTCCGGTTTACCTTCGCCGTGCTCTAAGCGATCCGCCAAAACACGCAGCGCCAATGCTTGAGCTTTAGCGATAGCCTCGTTCTCAGTACCGCCATAGGCAAGCACACCGGGCAATTCGACCACTTCGGCTAGCCAACGACCATCATCTTCTCGCTCGTACTCAACTGTGAAGGTCATCATCTATTCACCTCGAATCGAATCGTAGCATGAGATCTGATAGCGAAGCAGCCCAACGCTGCGCTTGAGCGGCTCGCCCATGCGACTCCGGATAAAGGCTACTCACCGGCGAGTCCGCTCCAAGCGCGTGTTCGGTTGCGACGCGGCGACCGCAAGCTCCCGCGGTCGACGATTGCCGTCGCTTTTATCTCAACAAGCAGTTCGTCGACCGTGAGCGACGCCACCGGCTTGGCTGTGGCCATGTGATTGCCACCACCACCAAAGGCCCCGCTCGTACCGTGTTCATACTCACGGTAGCATCCAGTCCGCGCGGCGAGCGAAATCCGACTGAAATTCCGGGCGGCATCGGTAGACCGTCTTCGTACCTGCCGGATCGTCAAACCAATGGTTGTTTGTTGCGTCAGGGCGGACGAACTTCCCTCCCCAGCCCGCTTCGTCGGGCCTTTCGGGATCGTTCACGCCGCGGAGCGCACTGACCAAATGCAAGAACGATGGCGTGTCCCCCTCCCACACGCCCGGGACCGTTGGATCCCATCCGCTCTGCGGATAAGCGCGGCCCAGAGGTCCGTGACCCTGTCGAATGTTGGCGTTGATCCAGGCCAGATCGGCGACCTTCGTGTCTGCGCCCGGCATGTTCCAAAACATACCCATATAGTTCTTTTCGGAGAGGATGATGAAAACGCTCGGGAAGGTATTCAGCAGCCAGTCCGTCGTCGCGTCCTGCTTGGCAATCAAGTAGATGCGCAACTTGTCAAGAAAGCGTTCCAGGTCGGCTGGGCTGCGCGTGGCCCGTACCTTCCAGATGGCTTGCGCCACCTCGCGCGAACCGCCCCACACGCAAATCCAAACCGGCCGCGGGTCTGGCCGGTCTACGATGCGGATAATTGCGTCCGAAGCCTCGCTATCTTTGCCCTCACCGAGAATCTTATCGAGCGGCTTGGTGGTCGTTCCCACTTTGGGTGTGCCCCATGCGTCATCGCGGCCTTGCCACGTAACCGAACGTAGTCTCTCGGCCGTGGGATACCGGGGATCATGCCGCCTCAGATTCTCATCCACCTGGTCATAGAGGTTCAACATATCCAGAATGTTCTGTTTTCTCGCTACGTTGGCAAACGTGCCTGCCGATGCGATTAGCCCCTCGACGTCGAACTCATTTACATACAGGAGAAAGCGGACCATCGACTGCACGTCATCCGGATCACTGCACTTCTCGGGAGGATCCCCCTTGCGCACCCCTTTGACCGGAACAACATCCAGCGGTGGGAAGTCCGTCGAGACGATGACGCGCAGAGGCGTGGCCGAGCCGTCCGCAAGCATCGGAGTAGCTTGTTGTGCCCATGCAAGGGTGGTGAGCAGGCACAACGGGATTGTCGCCAAGTGGGTTTTCACTTTTCCATTTTTTGATTGAATCCCGCGAGCGTCGTCCACACTGAGCAACCGAACGCTGCGCTTGAGCGGCTCGCCCACGCAACTACGAATAAAGGCTACTCAACGGCGAGTCCGCTCCAAGCGCTTGTTCGGCGGCCGCGATCAGACGAGCTTGTCATATTCCGCATGGGAACCAATCCAAAACCAAACTATGGCATCAGGA
>Ga0207674_10001907_pt1 | contig 26480 bp, 20 predicted proteins | sample KBSCornC72_FD_184303 | JGI IMG/M metagenome (GOLD analysis project Ga0207674, IMG submission 184303) | Corn rhizosphere microbial communities from Kellogg Biological Station, Michigan, USA - KBS Corn C7-2 (SPAdes) (version 2) | ecosystem: Host-associated > Plants > Roots > Rhizosphere > Soil ...
CCCCGGCCGACGGTGCGTTTGAGGGTACGGATGACGGAGCGGTGGTCGTCGTAAGGCCCGAACACATACAGCGGCTTGCCATCCTTGCCGAACGAGATGGTGCCCGGGCCTGTCCACGTACCCAGGTGCCCGGCGGCAGCGGCGAAGTCCGGGTGCGGTTCGAAGCCCAGGCCTCGCGCGTACCGTACCGAGCCGAACACGATCTCACGGGCCAGGTCTATGGGCGCCTCGACCGGATCACCGTGGTAGGTGGAAAAGTACCGGCGGACGAAACCGCGCAGGTCACGTTCGTCCATGAGTTCCGGGCCGAGGGCGTTCTTCACGCCGAGACAGTAGGCATCGACGAGATAGCCGCAGGCCGAGACCTTGCCGAATCTGGGGCGACGGGCCACCAGCACCGTGATCAGGCCTTCGCTTCCCCCGGCCGGATCGTCGTGCCGCGGCCAGTCCGGACGATCGCCAAGGTCCAGACCGGTACTCCAGCCCGGACTGATCCAGCAGCCGACCAGCGCTTGCTCCGGGACCGCAGCCTGCGCCAGGACGGCCGCCGCGCGGACCAGCCGGCTTGCCTCGGCAGGCCTGATTCCCAGGATGCGCGCGATCTCCTTGGGACTCCGTCCTTGCTCCCGCAGCAGGCGTACGCGCTCGAGATGTTCATCGTCCGCCACAGAGCCGATCGTAGGACAGGAAGGGCGCTGACGATGTGCCGATGAAACGGACCCGGTCAGCTCCGGGGTGACCGGGATAGGCTGGTGGCGGCGCGCGGGGAAGTCTGGTCGTCACTCTTTCGTCTGGGCCGGGAGGGGAAGGTCGGCGATGTGCGTGCGGTAGAGACCATCTTGTTCCTGGTCGTGCTGGGCACGGTGGTCGCGGCCTTCGCCGGCCGGCTTAGTATCCCGGCTCCGTCGCTGCTGGTGATCGCCGGGCTGGTCGTCGGCCTGGTGCCCGGCGTCCCGGCGGTCCATGTGCCGCCGGACGTGGTCAGCCTGGTGGTGCTGCCGCCGCTGCTGTACGCGGCCAGCGAGGAATTGCCGTGGCGTGACCTTCTCGCGGTGTGGCGCCCGGTGCTCGTGCTGGCGGTCGGCCTGGTGCTGGCGTCGGCGGCGGCGGTCGGCGCCGTGGCGGGGGCGGTGGCGGGGCTCCCGGCGAGCCTGGCCTTCGTGCTCGGCGCCGTGCTAGCCAGCACGGACCCGGTGGCGGTCAGCGCACTGGGGCGGCGGCTCTCGCTGCCGCCCAGGGTGCAGGCGCTGGTGCAGGCGGAGAGCCTGTTCAACGACGCGACCAGCCTGGTGCTGTTCCAGATCGCGGTCTCGTTCGCGGTCGCAAGCCCGGTCGGCCGGGCTACGCCCGGCGGTGTGCTGCTGCACGGGGCCGGGCAGTTCGCGGTCCTGGCCGCGGGCGGCGCGGCGGTGGGATGCGTGCTCGCGGCCGGGGTCGTCCTGCTGCGCCGGCGAGTCACCGACCCGGTGCTGGAGACCGTGATCGCGCTGGTCACTCCCTACGCCGCGTACGTGCTGGGCGCCGCGCTGCACGTCTCGCCAGTGACGACGGTGATCGTTACGGGCCTGGTCATCGGAGGGCGGCGGGAGCGGATTACCACCGCGCAGACCCGGCTGCAGCTGCACTCGGTTTACCAGACCGTGATCTTCCTGCTGGAAAGCGTCGTCTTCAGCCTCATCGGCCTTCAGCTGCCGACACTCATCCGCGACCTGTCCCACGGTGAGGCGTGGCCGGCCGAGGCGCTGGCAGTGGCCGGAACGCTGATCGTGACGCGCATCTTGTGGGTGTTCCCGCTGTCCGCCGTCGTCCAGCGTCGCAGCGGCGTCCGGCGTCCGACGTGGCCGGTTCCCGCCGTGGTGTCCTGGGCCGGCACCCGCGGGGTCGTCCCGCTGGCCGCGGCGCTGTCCATCCCGCTGACCATGACGGACGGGACGCCGCTGCCACAGCGGGACCTGATCCTGGTGCTCGCTACCGCCGTGATCGTGATCTCGCTTGTCGTGCAGGGGCTCACCTTGGAACCTCTGGTCCGGGTGGCCGGGATCGCGCGAGCCGAGACCGTGCGTCATGAGGAGACAGTCGCCCGGCTGCGCCTGGCCGAGGCGGCGCTGGCCCGGCTGGATGAACTCGCCGACGATGACTGCGCCGCTGATGACGCGATCGACCGGGCCCGGGCCAGCCTGCAGGCCCGGATCGGGCGCGCCCGCGCCCGCATCGATGGCGACCAGCCGCCGGAGCCGGGCGGCCTGACCGACCGTGACCTGCGGCGCACCCTGAATGCCGCCGAGCACGCCGAACTCGCCCGGCTGTACGACGACGGGACCATCAGCCAGCCCACCCGCCTGCGGCTGCAACGCGGGCTGGACCTGGAAGCGACCCGGCTCAGCGACGAGCATCACTGACGTCGCCGGCCTCGCCGACTGGCGGCCAAGGTGTCAGGCTGTGGCCAGAGCCGGAGCCGGATCGTGGAGGTGGGCAGGGTGGGTCGTGGTGCGCTGCGGGAGTATGTGAGCGGGTCGATGTGGGTGCTGCCTGGGCTGTCGGTGCTGGCGGCGCTGGCCGCGGGGGCGCTGCTGTCGTCGGTCAGGGCCGGGCCGCGGTCGCCGCTGGCGTTCCAGGGAACGCCGGATGACGCGCGGACGCTGCTGCTGGGAATCACCGGCACGATGATTACCATCATCGCGCTGCTGCTCGGCCTGGCCGTGGTGGCGCTGCAGCTGTCCTCCACCCAGTTCTCGCCGCGGCTGCTGCGGAACTTCCTGCGGGACCGACCGAACCAGATCGTGCTCAGCGCGTTCGTGGCGACCTTCGCTTACAGCGCGGCCGGGCTCTACACGGTCGGCGTCTCCGGCGGCAACCGTACCGCCGCCTTCCCCCGGCTCGCGGTCAGCGGCGCGATCGTGCTGCTGTTCGCCAGCCTGGGCCTGCTGGTGTTCTTCGCCGACCACCTGCTGCACTCGATCCAGGTCGACGCGATCATGGAAACGGTGCAGCGCAACACCCTGGCGGTCATCGAGGACGGGCTGCTCACCGGCGGCCAGCAGGCGCCGGAGCCGCCGGCCTGGGCCGTGCCGGTCCCATCCCGGCATTCGGGGTACGTGCAGGCGGTACGTCCGGCAAGACTGCTGCCGTGCGCCGCCCGGCACGGCGTGTCCCTGCGCCTGCGGCCCAGGGTCGGCGAGCACGTGGTGGCCGGGACGACGCTGGCCTGGATCTGGCGAGCCTCACCCGCCGATCCCGCCCCGGACCCGGCGGCCTTCGCCCGGATCCTGGACAGCGGGGTCCGGATCGGGTTCGAACGGACCCTGGAGCAGGACGCCGCGTTCGGGATCCGGCAGCTCGTCGACGTGGCGTGCAAGGCGCTGTCACCGGCGGTCAACGACCCGTACACCGCGGTCCAGGCCGTCGATCACCTGTCTGTCATCTTCTGCGCGCTGGCCCGGCGGCCGCTGGGCACCCACATCGCCGGCGACGGCCAGGGGGTCGTGATCGTCCCGGCCCGGCGGTTCGGCGACTACCTCGCGGTGATGTGCGGGCTCATCCGCCGCTACGGGGCGAGCGAGCCGACCGTCGCGCACGCGCTGCTGCGCCTGCTCGGGAACTGCGCCGCCATGGCCGGGGACGACCCGGAGCATGTCGCGGCCATCGCCGAGCAGGTCCGGATCATCGTCTCCGACGCCGACCGCGAAGTCGCCCAGCCCGCGGATCTCGACTTCACCCACGCCGAAGCCGAGTCGGTGCTCCAGGCGGTGGCCGGGCACCCGGCCCGGTGAGCCGAGGGCACCGCCGCGCTACGCCGGGCGGCGTATCCGGGCGAGTCCCGCCGCAGTGAGCAAGGCTCCGGCCGCGATCATCACCAGCCAGGGCACGGGATTCGCCGGCGGGCGTGGTGCGGTCCCGCCAAATCCCGCGGAGATGGCGCCTGCCGGCATGATCCGGCTGCCCACCGCGTCGGTCACGGCGTCGACCTTCAGACCGGAGGAGTCGTCAAGCACCACGATGGTGTGAACGCTGTCAGCGGCGAGATTGACCGGCTTGATGGCGTGCTCGCCCGGCGCGGCGAACCGCACCGTCTGGGCGCCCGGCGCGACCGCCTTATACGACGTGGCCGCCCCGAAGGAAAGCTCCCGCGCGAGAACGTCCGGCCCGTAGCTGACTGTCACCTGATGCTGCTTGAGCGAGGCCTGCAGGACCCGGACGACGGCCTTGCCCGCCGGCGCGTTCATCTGGTCCTTCAGTACTTCGGTCCGCAGACCGGGGTCGGGGCCGAGGGCAGCCAGGGTATATGCGGCCCCCGCGGTCACCATGAAGCTCGAGGTCAGAGCGGGCTTGCTGGTGGCGGCCGCGCCAAAGCCGCGCATCGCCACCGTGTACTGGCCCGGGACGACCGCCATGTACGCCGAGACGGCGCCGTAACCGACGTCCTTCAGCACAACGGGGTGGCCGGGATTGCCGAACGGATACACGTACATGTCCATGGCCGGCGCCTGAGGAGACAGGTGGGCGATCCGGACCCACCCGTCCTTCCCGGCCGCAGGTGCTGCGGACGCGGCCGGCGATGTGGCCGCCACAACGGCAGCCGCGCTCGCGAGCAGGGTTGTGATCATCGCTATCCGGACAAGACGCCGGCGGAGCAGGCCCATAGCTACTTACCTCTCATCTAATTAATGCCGATCCCGGAGGAATGCGCCCGGCCGCCGCCGGACGCGACGAGCCACCGTCAAGAACCGGTGACAGCAGCCCCAGCGGGCTGGGCGCAGCGAACTCGATCCTCAGCCCGCCCTGGCCGGCGACAGCGGAGCGGGCGGGCAGGTACGGCGGGTTCTGCGCGCGCACCATGGCCAGGGCGTCCGCGAGACCGCGGCCGATACCGGTCACGGTTACCTCGCGGAACAGCACCGGAGCGCCGGGAGCGGCATCGCTGAACGCGGTCACCTGGAACGAGTACTGGGACGCAAGCGCCGCGAGCGTGGCCAGGAGGCGGGTATCTACCTCACTCGCCCGCAACTGCGCGGTGCCTCGTGCGGTAAACCGGATACGCGGGTTCCGGAGCAGCTGAGATCCTGCCGCGCTGCGCGCGGCAAGGTCGGCCCGCAGCGCGGCACGGTAGGCGGATACACCGCCGGACTCGACCGCGCGGACCTCAATCCGGTTCCCGCCAGAACCGAAGCTGGCGATCAGCGCGGGCGCGTACTGACTAGCCGACTGGCCGCCCGCCGACTGGGAGGTCACCAGCACGCTGGCGCCAAGCGGGCTGGCGGCCGCGGACCGCAGCGGCATCAGCTGGCCCGCGGCTACGCCCTGTTCCTGCAGCGCCGCGCACATGCGGGGATAGCACGCAACCATCACGTCACTACTCACCTGAGCGGTGATCCAGGCGGCCGCCCGGGCCTGCGCCGCAGCTGCCGGGGAGGCCGGGCCAGCACCGGCCGACGGCAGCCCCGTGGTGCGGGAAGAGGTGCCGTCCAGGCCGCCGGCAAGCCAGAGCATGATCACCGCGACGCTTCCCAGGGCCAGGGCCAGGGCGACGGCGGTGACCACCCGCAGCCGCCGCGATTCCGCCGACTTGACGGTGTTGACCAGCACCCGGCCCCACGACGGCTGAGAACGACTGGCTAGTCTCTTCCCATGCCCAGCCGACCTCGGCCCGGCGCCGGCGCTGAGCTGGACATGAGGAAATGGCGCGTTATTGTCTTCCCGGCCCACACGTACCACCCCCAAGCGGCTCATGGCGCCGCCGCTATGCGGAATAGCAGAGCACGGGAAATGACAGGTCTCAACCGAAATGGCCAAATTAATGACGTTTAATGCGCCCGTGGCCCTGCTTCAGCACTGGGACGGATTTACCGGTACGTGCAGTCCGCTCCTCACCGCGGCACCCTCTGGAGCGCATGGAAAAGCGACGCAACGGCGAGCAGGTAGCCGGAACTGGCCGACAGGCCGCCGAGCGCATAGGCAACCGGTTTCAGAGGTATCCACCACACGATCAGGCTGACCGCCGGGACGACCACGACCGGAGAGAGGTTGAAGAGCTGGTAGCCGGACGCCGGCGGGAGCGTGCTGGCGGACCGGTGCGCGCCGCTGGCCCGGGCCACGATCGAGAACCCCAGGGCGGCACCGGCCACGAACAGCCAGATCGCGATCGGCCCGGGATGAGGGCGGTGCTCGAGCAGAATGGCGAAAACCCCGGTCGTGGACAAGGTGAAGCCCTGCGGAACCACCAGCTGGCGGGCGACGCTGGGCAGGGTCGAGTGGATCACAGGCCGGAACTCATGCCTTCTCCTCGGCTCATGCCGGCTGGGCCAGCCCGATCCGCGCCGCCATCTCAGCGGCCACGCCCGATCCGTAGGACTCGCTGATACGGGTGAGGAACTCCTCCGGCTGGAACAGGTACTCCTGCGTCCCGGATGTCTCCATCACCAGGGCGGCCATCACGCAGCCAAGCCGCGCCGCCCCCTCGTGGCCGAGCCGGTGGCCGGCACCAGCGAGGAAACCCGCGCGGAAGGCGTCGCCCGCACCGGTAGGGTCGGCCATCCGTTCCAGCTCGGCCGCGGGCACCGAGACGGCGGGTTCAGTGGCCGATTCGACGATCGCGCCCTCGGGACCGGTCGTGGTCACCCAGGCGCCGACCCGGCGGAGGAGCTGACCGGCGTTCCAGCCGGTCTTGCGCATCAGCAGGGCTCGTTCGTACTCGTTGGTGAACAGGTACCGGGCGCCGTCGACGAGCCGCCGCAGATCCGTTCCGTCCATCCGGGCGATCTGCTGGGAGGGGTCGGCGGCGAACGGCACGGCGCGGTTCCGGCAGGCCTGGGTGTGTCGCAGCATGGCGTCTGGATCGTCGGGGCAGATCAGGACGATGTCCACGTCATGTTCTGATCGCAGGATCGCGTCCAGGTCGATATGCCGGGCCTCGTTCATGGCCCCGGCGTAGAAGGAGGCGATCTGATTGTTGTCGGCGTCGGTGGTGCACAGGAACCGGGCGGTGTGGAGGTTCTCGCACACCCGCACGTGCCGGGTGTCGACGTCGTGCGCCTCGAGCCATTGCCGGTAGTCAGCGAAGTCCGCGCCGACCGAACCCACCAGCATCGGCCGCAGCCCGAGCCGGGCCATGCCGAACGCGACGTTAGCCGCGATGCCGCCGCGGTGGATCTCCAGCTCGTCCACCAGGAAGGACAGGGACACCTTGTCGAGCTTCCCCTCGATCAGCTGCTCGGTGAAGCGGCCGGGGAAGACCATCAGATGATCGGTCGCGATGGACCCGGTAACGATCTGCCGCACCGGGCTCACCGTTCCGCGGTGACCAGCGTGGCCGACTCCCGCAGGAGGTCGGCCTTGTCGGTGTGTTCCCAGGTGAAGTCGGGTTCGTGGCGGCCGAAGTGCCCGTAGGCCGCGGTCTGGCCGTAGATGGGGCGATGGAGGTTCAGGTACTGGCGGAACGCGGCCGGCCGCAGGTCGAAATGCTCGTTGATCAGCTCGGCTATTCGTGCCTTGGGAACACGCTCGGTCCCGAACGTCTCGACCAGCAGCGACAGCGGACGCGCGACGCCGATCGCGTACGCGACCTGCACCTCGACCCGGTCGGCGAGTCCCGCCGCCACGACGTTCTTCGCGACGTACCTGGCGGCGTAGGCCGCTGACCGGTCGACCTTGGACGGATCCTTGCCGGAGAACGCGCCGCCGCCGTGCCGGGCGAAGCCCCCGTACGTGTCGACGATGATCTTGCGGCCGGTCAGGCCGGCGTCTCCCACGGGGCCGCCGACGACGAACCGGCCGGTCGGGTTCACGTAGAAGTTCCGCCGTAGCGCCTCAGCGTCGTACAGCGACGGCGGGATCGCGACCATGACCACGTTCTCCCACAGTTCAGCGGGGAGCCGGCCCTCCGTGCCCTCCTCATGCTGGGTAGAGATCAGCACCTTCTCCACCGCTACCGGTACTCCGTCGCGATACCGGACGGTGACCTGCGTCTTGCCGTCCGGCCTGAGGAAGGGCAGCACCCCGGATTTGCGCACATGCGCGAGCTGCCGGGCCAGCCGATGAGCGAGGGCGATCGGCATGGGCATGAGCTCCGGCGTCTCGTTCGTGGCGTAGCCGAACATCATTCCCTGATCCCCGGCACCCACGCGGTCGAGTTCGCTGTCGCTGAGGGACACCCGGGCCTCGTGGGCCATGTCGACCCCCTGGGAGATGTCGGGCGACTGCCGGTCCAAGGCGACCAGGACGGCACAGGCATCGCCGTCGAATCCGCAGGCCGAGGTGTAGCCGATCTCTCGTATGGTCGACCGGACGATCTCCGGGATGTCCAGCTGCGCAGACGTGGTGATCTCGCCCGCGACGAGAGCAAGGCCCGTGGTCAGCATCGTCTCGCAGGCCACCCGGGAATGGGGGTCGGCGGCTAGGGCCTGGTCCAGGACGGCGTCCGATATCTGATCGGCGATCTTATCGGGATGGCCTTCTGTCACGGATTCGGAGGTGAACAGGAATTCACCCTCGCCGGCGCTGATCGTCATGGCGCAGCAGCTCCTCTTCTTGCTGTCGTGGGTACTTCGTAGGTTCGGGGTCGATGTGGCTAGGCCGCGCGGCGGCCGAGGATGTGGATGACGCTCGCGACGTTGTCGCTGCCGTGCCACCCGCCCGCGTTCTGGGTCAGCGCAACCCGAGCCCCCGGCACCTGCCGGTCACCCGCCGTGCCGCGGACCTGGGCGACCGCCTCGACGATCTGAGCCAGGCCGGTGGCGCCGATCGGATGCCCGCGGGCGAGCAGGCCGCCGCTGGTGTTGACCGGCCGCGGGCCGCCCAGCATCGTGTGACCGCCCCGGATCAGGGCCGCGCCGTCTCCCGGCCCGGCCAGGCCGAGCTGTTCGTAGATGACGAGCTCCGCGGACGCGGCAGCATCATGAACCTCGACGCAGTGCAGGTCCGCGGGTCCCAGCCCGGCCTGCTCGTACGCGGCCGAGGCCGCCAGGCTGGTCACGCTCGTCGTCTCGTCGGCAGGGGCGGACCTCACCGCCGACGCGAGCACCGCGACCGCGGGACCGGGGGAGCAGAGGTCCCGGCTGACCAGCAGGGCCGCGGCTGCGCCGTCGGAGATCGGCGAGCACATCTGCAAGGTGAACGGCCAGACGATCTCCCGCGCCGCCAGGACCTGCTCGACCGTGAGCTCGCCGCCGTACTGGGCGGCCGGGTTCAGCTGGCCGTGCCGGTGGTTCTTGACCACCACCCGCGCGAGGTCCGCGCGCGTCGTCCCGGTCCGCTCCATGTACCGCAGCGCGGCCCCGGCGTACATGTCCATGAGGAAGGACCGGCCGGCCGGCGGGTCCGCGGGCACGGTCTCGACATCGACCGAGCCGCCGATGGCCGCGAACGAGCGGGCCTTGTCGGGGTGCGTCATCTTCTCGGCCGCGACGGCGAGCACGGCATCGTGCACACCGGTCGCGACAGCCTGCCAGGCCAGGTGGAACGCTGTCGAGGCCGAGGCACAGGCGTTCTCGACGTTGAAGACAGGGATCCCGGCCAGGCCGAGCGGCCGGAGGAGGAACTGACCGGCCAGCATCTCCTGGCCGGTCATCGATCCGGCGACGGCATTGCCGAAGTAACAGGACTGCACGTCCCGCACCGGCTGGCCGGCGTCCTTCAACGCCGCGGTAACAGCCTCAGCTGTAAGGTTCTTCAGGGTGCGCCCCGGCTGCTTGGCGAATCTCGTCATGCCGGCGCCGGCGACGTAGACATCCCGCATCATGCTGCTCCGCTACCTGTGCCGGCGCTCAGCGGCGGCAGGTGAGGTAGGTCCAGGTGCACGGGAACGAGTCCTGGCCGGGGAACAGCTTCTCCAGGCTGTACTTGATCAGGAACAAGCGCTGGCGCACCGCCTCGGCGGACGGCGGCGTGCCTTCCACCTTCTCCGAGCCGCCGACCCAGCTGAGCACGCCGTCGTGATACGTGGTCAGCAGGCGGTACCACTCGTCGACGCGGGCGAAGATGGTCTCCTCGAAGACGTGGAGCACGCTGAATCCGGCGTCCCGGAACGCATCCAGGTAGAAGTCGAGCGGGCGAACCGGCACGAACACCTTCTCCCTGAGCTTCGCGTGCCTGGACATCAGGGCTGTGTCATCGAGCGTCTGGCGGTACTCGGCGAACGCCGGCTCGGCCTGCACGATGTCGGCGGCGATGTCGTTGACCCTGGCCACGGTCTCGTCGATGATCCACTCGTCCGGCCTGCCGTGCGGGTTGCGCATATTGCCGGAGCAGATGAACGCCAGCCCGCCGGGACGCAGCGTGCGTGCCCACGAGGCCAGCGTCTCATCGAGGTCGTGGTACAGATGGATGGCGTTGGTGGAGGTGATGGCGTCGGCTCCGCGGTCGAGCAGGCCGGCGCCGGCCACCTCGTCGAGCGACTGAAGGCGTTTCTCCGCCTTGAGCCAGCGAAGCAGCCGGAAGGCCACCCGCTCATCGTCGCGGAATGATTCCAGCGCCACGCGCAAGAACTTCGGCGATGCGTCCACGTTGAGTATGCCGACCGGGTAGCCGATCGAGTCGACCAGGCGCCGCGTCAGGATGCCCGTCCCGCTGGAATAGTCGATGAGCAGGTCGCCGGGCGTGAGCGTCGCGAGCAGCTGGGAGACCGTCGGTTCCAGGTTCTTGTACCACCCGTGGCTGCCGACGTCATCGTAGTTGAGGCCGAACTGGTCGACGGGCTGACGAGTCCATTCTTCATCCGGAATCCGAGCGAAATCTCCCGGCCAGGTGAATGCGTCAAGCGATGGGAAAACGGGGCTGCTTCGGACCGACGTGATGCTCATGGTGTCTCCGGATCGTCGCGGATTCCTGCATCATGATTGTTTCCCGGCAAGCTGCCAGCGGAATAGCCGCTACGTGACACAAATTGCGCGCACCGTTCCTTGTGCACCAGGCACAAGGGAACGGCTAGCCATCCCGGCCGGCCCGCGATCCGGGCGAGCCCGCGGAGGTAAGCAATAGCCCCCGGGATTCAGTGCGCTGCCATGAATTCGGCTCCACAATTCTTGTGCTTGCCGCACAACAAGGCCGGACGCAGATGGTATACTGTTCATGGATTCTTCCATGAAGCGATGAGGACGCGTGGCAATGACTGACCGGCGGAAACTGCCGGACCGCCCACCGGACGAGGGGCAGGACAGCGGGCGCGAACGGATAAGCCGGGCCGCCTACGATCTGTTCAGCCGCGAAGGTGTCCGGGCGGTGGGAGTCGATGCCGTCATCGCCAGGGCCGGTACGGCGAAGATGACGCTATACCGGAATTTTCCGTCCAAGGATGACCTGATTATCGAGTTCCTGCGCCGCCGCGAGCAGCTCTGGACCCAGGATTGGCTCAAAGCCGAGAGCACGCGGCGCGGTCATACTCCATGCGAGCAGTTGCTGGCGATATTCGACGTGTTCTCTGAGTGGTTCGGCAGCCCAGACTTCGAGGGTTGCTCATTCCTCACGACAATGATCGAGGTCAATGACCGGGAACACCCCGTGCATCAGGCGGCTGTCGGGCATCTGGCGAATATCCGGGGCTATATCGAAAAGCTGGCCGCCGAGGCCGGCATCGGCGACATCGATTCATTCGCACGGCAGTGGCATATCCTCATGAAGGGTGCCATCATGGCGGCTCACGAGGGCGACACCGCGGCGGCCGCCCGGGCCCGGGAACTCGGTGAGCTGCTGCTCAAAGAGCACGGCTGCTTACCCGCCCGCGCCCGGGCCCTGTGCCCGCCGATCCGTACGAGGGTCAGCCGACGCCGAGTTTCTCGGCGGCTAGCTTCGTCCCCGCGACCCGGTTGGTGATCTTCTGCCAGGCGGTCTCGCGGGCGAAGTCAGGCGAGCCGTGGCTGGGCTTCTCGTCGATGCTGAACGGGGAGAACCCGCAGTCGTCAGTCGCGCCGAGCTGCTCCTTCGGGATGAAGCTGGCCGCGCGGACCAGGGCGTCGCGAACCTCTTCGGGGCTCTCGACGCGCGGGTTCAGCGGGTTGATCACCCCGATGTAGGCCATCTGGGTCACGCCGTCGGCGTCGTCGCGCAGGTTCTCGCCGATGAGCTGGTAGACCGGGTCCTTGTCCCGCTCGCTGGCCAGCTGGATCAGGAAGTAGCCCGCGTTGATGCCGAACATGGACGGCAGCAGGTCGCTGTAGGGCACGTCGGCGCTGTGCACCGAGTCCCGGTCCCCGCCCGGGCAGGTGTGGACGCCGATCCGGGATCGCTCCTCCGCGGTGAACCGAGCCATGACCCGGTTGTTCAGGTCGATGAAGTGCGGCAGCATGCCCCGCCCGGTCCACGGGTTACGCGCGTCGTTCCTGGTGGCCAGCCGTCCCTCGGTGAAGTCGACGGACACCCGGGCCGCGCCGGCCGCGAAGGCCTGCCTGATGTCCTTCTCGCACTCGTTGACCAGGTCCTCCTCGAACTGCTCGCGCGTGTAGCCGGGGATCTCGCTGTCCAGCGGGTACAGCAGGGCGAGCATGGACGGGGCGATCACCGCCTGCTTCATCGGCGTGTGCGCCATCGGCAGCGACTTGCGCAGCGTGTCGGCGGCATAGGTCTTGTACCGGAACGGGCCGCCGGTCAGCCTGGGCAGCTGGCGATTGTGGCCGTCGGCGAAGATCGCGAAGAACTGGCCGCCGTCCCCGGCCAGGTTGTCGGCCAGCCCGGTGCCGGCCAGCGTGTCGGTGATCGCGTACGTCGCAAAGCTCGACCAGCGCTGCTCCCCGTCGGAGATGATCGGCGCCCCGGTCTGCTCCAGATGCTCGATCGAGTCCTTGACGGCCTTGTCCTGCTCAGCCTCGAGCTGCTCGCGGGTGATTTCCCCGGCGTCGTACCGCGCGTACGCTTCCTGCAGCCAGCTCGGCCGCGGCAGCGAGCCGACCGGCTCGGTGGGGATCCCGGTAGCGGTCCTCGGGTCGTATTCGGTCATGGCTCTGGTTCTCCTTGTTCGTCAGCGAACGTGGCATTGCCCTGCTCGGAGCGCGGACACGCATGACCCGGCCGAGGCGAGAGGCCTGTTCGGGACGGTGTGCACCCGGTTCGTTAGGCAGATAGAGAGAGACCGGCCTGTCTCAATGGTTGTGATCGGATCATAGGCCCGCCGTCGGCGGCGGTCAACGGGATGTAACACAGGTATTTCGGTGCGGGGTCCTGGCCAGCCCGGCCGCCGGCCCGTACAGTGAGAGAGACCGGTCTGTCTCTCAGGTGATCGGCTGGCAAGCAGGTCAGCCCGGTAACCGGAGAGCGTGATCCCGGCTGCCCGGACCTGGCCATGGCCCTTTGGTGGTGCCCGATGGACACAGACCCGCGGCCGGATTCCCGCCCGGCGCTGGACCGCTTGCTGCGCAGTCGCGTGCTGGTGTGCGACGGCGCGATGGGAACCATGCTGCATTCAGCCGGGGTTCCGCTTGACCGGTCCCTGTCCGGACTCAACCTGGCCCGGCCTGATCTCGTCCGCGACTTGCATGCCGCGTACCTGACGGCTGGCGCGGACATCGTGCAGACGAACACCTTCGACGCCAACCGTCCGCGGCTGGCCCGGGCCGGCTTGCAGGACAGCGTGGCGGAGATCAACATCGCCGGGGCGCGCCTCGCGCGGGAGGCCGTCCGGGAATCCGGCTCTCCCGCGCTGGTCGCGGGCAGCGTCGGGCCCGTGATGAGCGCCGCCGCACCGCGGATCCCGCATCAGGACCGCGAACCGATCCTGCGCGAGCAGATCGCGATCCTGGCCAGCTGGGTGGATCTCATCATCCTGGAGACTTTCGGCGACACCGAGTCGCTCGCGCAAGCCGCGTCCGTCGCGCTCGCCGAGTGCGACCTGCCCGTGATCGCCCAGCTCACCTTCGGCGACGACGGACGGACGCTGGGCGGCGAGGAACCACGCGTGGCGGCGGCCGCGCTCGCCGCGCTCAACGTCACCGCGATCGGCGCGAACTGCACGGTCGGGCCGACCGTCCTGGCCGATGTCGTCGCGGAACTCGCCGCAGGCGCCCCCCTGCCGGTCAGCGTCCAGCCCAACGCCGGGGTGCCCCGTCGCCTGGGGCGCCAGGTGCGGTACGCGCGCAACACCGGCTACTTCGCGCAGGCATCCCGCGGCTTCGTCGCCAGCGGGGCCACGCTCGTAGGCGGGTGCTGCGGCACCACCCCGGCGCACATCAGGGCTATCGCGCACGCGGTGAAGGACCTGCGACCGGCCCCGGCCGCCGTTCCCGCCCCGCCCGCGTCCCGGCGCCCGGCCGTGTTCGGCGTGCCGCCGAAGCCGGTTCGGCAGCTACCGGCCGGATGGCCGGACCTAGGCCGTTTCGCGGTGGTGGCCGGGGTACGCGCCCCGGGCGGCCACGACATCCCTGAGTTCGCGGCCCACGCGGCCGGACTGGTCTCGGCGGGCGCCGACCTGCTGGCGATCACCGGCCAGGAGACGTCCGCCGCCCGCGTCAGCCCAGTGGCGGCCGCGGCCGTGTTGCGAGAGCGCGCCGGCGCCGACGTCATGGTGGATATCGAGACCGCCGGCCGGAGCCTGGCCGCTCTCCAAGCCGACCTGCTCGGCGGCTATGCGCTCGGGGTGCAGACCGTGGTGTGCCGGAGCGGAACGCCAGCGGCGGCAGGTGATTACCCGGACCCGTACTGGATCGGCGAGGTCGATTCGGTCCGTCTCATCGCGGCCCTGGCCACCCTGAACGAAGGGGCCGACTGGCGCGGGGTTCCCACGCCCGACCGGACCCGCTTCGTGGTGGGCGCGTGCGTGCACACCTCGGCGGCCGACCTGAGACACGAGCTGGCCAGGTGCGGGGAGAAGGCGGACGCTGGCGCGCATTTCCTGGTCACGGACGTGATCGACGATCTCGATTCCGCCGCGCGCCTGCTCGGTGAGCTGCGTGGGCACGGCGTCGAGTTGCCGGTCCTCGCCGTTTTCGCGCCCTTCAGCGACCCCAAGGCGGTCATGCGGCGCATCCACGAGGTCCCGGGGGCGGCGCCTGCTTCCCGGCCAGCAGCGGCGCGAGCCGGGACAGATCCGGTTTCCGCCATGGTGGAGAGCATCGGCCGACTTCGCGGACTCATCGCCGGGGCCCTCATTCACCCCCCGGCCGAACCAGATGACCGGATGACGAGCCTGGTCACCGAGCTGGCCGGCGTGCGGTGGGCGTCGTGAGCGCGGATACGGCGCCGGGATCGGTGGCCGGATTGTCCCGCCAGAGCTCGGTGTACCGGCGCATGATGGCCGTGTGCGACAAGCTCGCCGCCGCAGCGGTCCAGGGTGCCGACGCCGTCGAGCTGACCAGGATCTTTGCTCAGACAGCCGGGAAGACCGTGATCCTGCTGGATCCCGGGCTTCGCCCCCAGGCCCAGGCCGCGAGCGCTGGCGACCCGCGTGACTGGGATCCGGGAGACGCCAGCCTGGAGAAGCTGCTCCGTCTGCTGACCGCCGAGCGCAGGCCGCTCCGGGTGCCGCCGGTGCCCGGCTCGGCGCTGGCGTGCGGCTGCCTGGCCACGCCGGTAAGCGTCGGCGATACCACCCTGGGTTACCTGCTGGTGCTCGACGAGAAGGCCGCCAGCGCGGACGACGTGGACCTCATCGTGGCCAGTTACGCCGCGACCTTGTTCGCCCTCACGCTGGCCAGGACGCAGACCAGCCTGGAACTCGGCCTCCGCTACCGGGGCGCTATCGTGGATTCCCTCGTCAGCGGGCACTTCCTGGACAGCACGGACGCACGCCGCAAGGCCCGCATCCTCGGCGTCACCGACGCGCAGCCCTTCCGGGTTGCGGTCGCGCGCCTCAGCGCCCCGGCTGTGTCTCCCCCGGGTCAGCCGAAGGAGCATGATCATGCCGGGGAACTGCTTGCTCGCCTGGCGGGCTCCATCGAGGGTGGTGCCGCCATCCGGGGAGCCGAACTCGTGATGTTCCTGCCGGAACAGCAGGATGCCAGCCCGCCCGCCGGGAACACCGGCGCCGACGCGGGCTCCCCCGGGGCCCGGGCTCAGTTGCTGCTGCGGCAAGCCGGCGCCACCAGGCTGACGTGCGGGCTCAGCGAGCTGACCCGGTTGCCGGAGATGGCACCGCAGGCCCTGCGGCAGGCTCAGCATGCCCTCGACCTGGGAATCCGGCTCGGGCGCGCCGGCCAGGCCATCTGCTACGAGGAACTCGGCATTTACCGGCTGCTCCTGCAGGTCGGCGACATGCATCAGTTGTGGCAGTTCGCCCGGGACGTGCTGGGCCCGCTGATCGACTACGGTGCCGGGCACAAGGTCGATCTCGTCGGGACCCTATCCGTTTACCTGAACCAGCACGAAAGCCTCAAGCAGACCGCCCGGGTCCTGCGCGTTCACGTCAACACGGTTGCTTACCGGATCCAGCGCATCGAGCAGCTGGCGTCGCTGGACCTCACCAACCCGGACCACCGGCTGAGCGCGCACGTCGCCACGAAGATCGTCGAATCGCAGCGGCCGGGCTAGCGTTTACCGCGTGCCGGGAATCCTGCTGTTCTCCCTCGGGGTGGTGGTGAGCCTGGCGGCGAGCTGGCTGCTGGTCACCCGGCTGGAGCGGCTCGGGGAACGGGCCGGGTTTTCCGAGGCGTGGCTAGGGCTGGTCGCGGCGCTGGCCGCCGATGCCCCGGAGATCACGTCTTCGGTGGTCGCGCTTTCGCGGGGCCAGGCCAGTGTCGGTGCTGGCGTGGTAATCGGGTCGAACGTGTTCAACCTGGCGGCGCTGCTCGGGCTGGCGGCGGTGGTAGCCGGATCTATCGGCTTCCACCGCCGGGTGGTGGTTCTGTCCGGGGTGCCCGCGGTGTGGCTGGCCGCGGTGTGCTTGCTGACGGTGGCCGCGGTCGTGGCCCCGGTGGCCGGGCTGGCGCTGGCGGCCGTGGTGCTGGTGCCTTACGTAGTGGTGCTGGGAATGAGCCGCGCGCGGATGGAGCACCTGCGGTTGCCGGCCAGGTGGGTCCGGTGGCTGCTGGCCGCGGTCCACGAGGAGGAGACCGAACTCGCCGAGGCGATCCGGCCCAGGCCGGGCACCTGGCGTGACGCGGTCGCCGCGCTGGCGGCGCTGATCGCGGTGGTCGGGGCGAGCACGGTCATGGAGATCGCGGCCACGGCCGTGGGGCGCAGGTACGCGGTCGCGGACATCGTGACCGGCGGGCTGGTGCTGGCCGTGGTGACCAGCCTGCCGAACGCGGTGTCGGCGGTGTACCTGGCCCGGCGGGGCCGCGGCGCCGCCGTGCTGAGCACCGCCCTGAACAGCAACGCGATCAACGTGGTAGGCGGGCTGCTGATCCCGGCGAGTCTGGCTGGGCTCGGGCCGGGTTCGGGGCAGGACACGCTGGTGGCCGCCTGGTACGCGGGCCTGACCCTGTTCGCGCTCGCGCTGGCGTACCGGGGCCGGGGCGTGGGCCGCGCGGCGGGCACGGCGATCATCGCGGGATATCTGGCGTTCGTGACCGCCCTGATCGTTACCGTGGAACAAGGAGGCGTCCGCCCGGTGGTGGCCGTACTTCCGGCCGTCGCCGTCGCCGGTGCGCTGATCCTGGCTCGGCCGGCGGCGCGGCCAGCGGCCCGCACCCGATCCTGATCGGCCTGCTGATCGCCGGTGACTCTATCCCTCCCTCGTCGTCGCAGGTTACAGTCACTAGCAGGAAAGAAGGGCCGGGTGCCGCTGCGGCAGAGGCGGTGGGGTGGGGTGACGGCTGGCACTGCCGAGGTCGTGATCACGACCAAGTTGTTCAGGCCGGGCCTCCGGCAGCAGACCGTGGAGCGCAAGCGGCTGTATGACCTGCTGCGCGAGGGGCGGACGCTGCCGCTGACCCTGGTCGTGGCGCCGGCCGGGTGGGGCAAGAGCACGATCGTGGCCGACTGGCTGGCCCGAGACGATGTCACGGCGGGCTGGGTTTCGCTCGACGGCGGCGACAACGACCCCAAGCGCTTCTGGCGTTACCTGCTACTCGCCGCCGGCCAGGCAGGCTCGGCCGCGGGGGCCGCCGCGTTGCGGCGGCTGGACGCGGCCGGCTCCGACGTACTGCGCGACGTGCTCCCCGCGTTCGTCAATGAGCTGGCGTCGGCCGAGGCTCCGCTGATCCTGGTGCTGGACGACTACCACCTCGTCACCAGCGCCCAGGTGCACGCGACGGTCGCCACGCTGCTGGATCGCTGTCCGCCGCAGCTGCACCTGATGCTCATCACCCGGGCCGACCCGCCGCTGCCGCTCAGCCGCCTGCGGGTACGCGGGGACCTGGCCGAGCTGCGGGCCGACGACCTGCGTTTCAGCGCCGTCGAAGCGGTCGAGTTCTTCAGCAGCCGGCTCGGAGCACTGTTGTCCGAGCAGGACGTGCTCAGGCTGCTGGCGCGGACCGAGGGATGGGCCGCCGGACTGCAGCTGGCCGCTTTGCGGTTGCGCGACCGGCCGGACCGTTCGGATTTCATCGAGCGGCTCACCGGCGCGGACTGGCACATCGTCAACTACCTCGGCGAGGAGGTGCTGGCCACTCAGCCCGCCGAGGTCCGCGACTTCCTGCTGGTGACCTCGGTCCTCAACCGCATGTGCGCGCCGCTGTGCGACGCGCTCACCGGTAGGGCCGACGGCACCGGGCTGATCAGCGAGATCTACCGCGCCAACCTGTTCCTGGTCCCGCTGGACGACGAGCACCGGTGGTTCCGGTATCACCACCTGTTCGGCGGCCTGCTCCGGCACGAGCTGGCCCGGACGGCGCCGGATCGACCGCCGGCCCTGCACCAGCGGGCCGCGCGATGGTACGCCGACCACGGCGACGCCGCCGAGGCGATCGGCCACGCGATCGCCTCGGGCGACGGATCGCTCAGCGGCCGGCTGGTCGCGGCGAACTGGCGCCAGCCGTTCAACGCCGGGCAGCTCGAGACGGTACGCATGTGGCTGGATGCCCTGCCCGCCGAGCTCGTCTCCGCCGACGCGTCCCTGTCAGCGGCGCGGGTATGGGTGGCCCTCGACACGGGACGGCTCGAGGAGGTCGGCGCCGCGCTCGACGCCGCCGAGACCTCGGTTCCGCGGGACGTTCAGCTCATGGTGCTGCGCGCGCTGCAGCTGTACAAGGCCGGGGACGTGGGCGGAGCGGCGGCCCGGCTGCGGGAGATCTCGCCGAGCGCCGACGACCCGTTCATCGCCACCGTGCACCGCCTGGTCCAGGGCATTTCGTGGATGTGGCTGGGGGACACCGGCCGGGCCGGGGAGCTGCTGGTCGAGGCGGCCCGGCGGGCCGAAGCCGACGGAAACCGGCTGGCCTACATCTACGCCGAGGGATACCGGGCCCTGCTGGCGGTGAACCGGGGCGACCTGACGCTGGCGGACTCGCTCGTGGCCGACGCGGAGTCGGCGGTGGGCCAGACGCTGAGCGGCTCGCATTTCGTGGCCATGTTCCCGGCCCTGGCCCGGGCCCGGCTGGGAATCGAGCGCGCGGACTGGGCCGGGGCGCGGCACGCGGCCGGGGTGGCGGTGGAACTCGGCCGCCGCGGCGCGGGCCGGGTGGAACTCGCCGCGGCCCTGCTCACCGCGGCGAAGGCCAGCCGGATCTGCCCGGACCCGCAGGACCCCGACGTCGATCCGGAGGCGCTGGTGGGTGAGGCACGTGGCCTCCTCCGGCACTGCGCCGACCCGGGGCCGCTGGTCACCACGTGGCTGGCCGGAGAACAGCGCGCCGCCGCGGCGCGTACCCGGCAGGAGGGACTGATCGAGCCGCTGACCGACCGGGAGCTGGCTATCCTGCAGCTGCTGCCCGCGCCCTCGTCACTGCGTGAATTGGCCGCCGAGCTGTTCGTCACGCCCAATACCCTCAAGACCCACCTGCGGGCGATCTACCGCAAGCTCGGCGCCGAATCACGCGAGGCCGCGGTGATCCGCGCCCGGGAGCGGGGCCTGATCTAGGGATCACGGCGGTCAGGGCCAGCCCGGCGAGAAGCCAGCCCAGCACCAGGTAGGGAAGGAACTGGTACGGGACCGGCGGTACCGGCCAGACGTTGTGGTACAGCACGAAGCCCGCGATCAGCACCCCGGCCACCGCGGGCACGAGCTGGACCGGTGAGCGGCGACCCAGGTGGCGCGCCGCGGCCACGTTGGTAAGTACGTACATGACCAGCAGGGACAGCGTCCCGATCGTGGCCAGGTAGAAGAACACGTTCAGCGCCGGGGTCCCGGCCAGCCGGAAGGCGGTGAGCAGGACCAGGCCGGTGAGCATCTCCGCCGCCAGCGCCCGCCGCGGCACGCCGGTCGCCGCCGACACGGTGCCGAGGCGGCGCGCCGCCAGCCCGTCGCGGCCGAACGCGAACATCATCCGCGCGGCGACGGTAACCCCGCCGAGCCCGGCGCCCAGCGCGCTCAGCACCGCGCCCAGGTCGAGCAGGGCCGCCAGCGGGCTGCCCACGTACCGCCGGGCCAGCTCGCCCAGGGGCGCCTGGGAGTGGCGGAAGGCGGACACGCCGGCCGCGCCGGCGCCGAACCCGAGCGTCTGTACGACGATGCACGCCACATAGAAGACGGCACCGAAGGCGACCGCCGTGATGATGGCGCGGGGAATCACGCGCGTGGGCGCGACGGACTCCTCCCCCAGCGAGCCGGCCGACTCGAATCCCGCGAAGGCCAGGAAGCCCGACGTCGCGGCCAGGGTAAGGGCGGACAGGCCGGTTCCGGGCGGGAGCGCGAACACCGCGCCGGACCAGCGCTGGCCGCCGGGCGCGGTCCCCGCCGACAGCCGCCAGCTGATGACGCCCATGAGCGCGAGGATGAGGCAGACCGATACGACCTCGAATACCAGCACCGACCTGGTTGTCGGCCGGACCCCGCGGGACGCGAGAAGCCAGATGACCGCCCACGCGGCGAGCGCCAGCGGGTACCAGTCGGCGTCGCTGGCGAGCCCCGTGGCGCTCAGGAAGGCCCGCCCGAAGATGGCCACGCCCATGATCGACACCGGCGGGAATACCAGGTACGTGCCCAGCAGCGCCCATCCGGCCAGGAACCCGGGCCGGGGACCGAGGGTGTTGCCGACGAAGGCGTAGACCGACCCGGCGTGGCTGAACTCGCCGGCCAGCCGGACGAACCCGTAGGCCACCAGCCCGACGCCCAGGGCGGCGACCACGAAGGCCAGCGGCGCGGCGCGGCCGAGTGCGGCGGCCGCCGCGACTCCGGTGACCGACATCGCGAGCGTGGGCGCCATGACCCCGACCGAGACCGAGGCCGTCTCCAGGAAGCGGAGCTCACGGCGCAGGGCGGACCGGGTGACCGGCTCGCTCACCACCTCAGCCACGGTAATACCCGGTCAGGGCGGCGCGCAGGGCGGCCCGGGCGCGATGCAGCAGGACCCGCTGATTGGCCGTTGAGATCCTCAGCGCGGCGCAGACCTCCTCGGCGGACATGCCGGTGATCTCGCGCATGATCACCACCTGGCGCTGCCGGGCCGGCAGCGCCGAGATCGCCCGGTCGAGCTGGAGCAGGATTTCCCGGGACAGCACCGCGCGTTCCGGGGTGATGTCGGTGGCCACGCAGAACCAGGGCTGAGCCGGCTCCTCGGTCCCGTCCTCCAGCGGTGAGCGGGGCAGCGTCCTGGCCTCGCGGGCGCCGCGGGTCCGGGCCCGGTTGACCAGGATGGTGAACGTCCAGGTGCGCAGCGACGAGCGGCCTTCGAACCTGGCCAGGCCGCTCAGCATGCCCAGCCAGGCCTCCTGGACCACGTCCTCGGCGGATTGCGCGCTGTCCACGAACGACCGCGCCAGCCGGAACATGGTCGGTGACCACTGCTCCACGAGCCGGGATATCGCCTCTTCGTCTCCAGCCCGGAGCAGCGCCACGAGGTCCGCGTCGGTGTAGGTAACGTCATCTGCCTGGGACATCACGGTCGCCTCCTGTTCACGGATAACCGCAGCGTCGCCCAGCAGCCCGTCCCGGCACCTCCCCCCTCACCCCATCTCACCTGGGTGAGAAACCGGCCTCGTAACGTCAGCCCGCCCGGCGAGACGAAACCTGCATGACGCGACGCCTGGGCCCACGTCACGACCCCAGCTAGGAGGACATCATGAAGGGACTGCAGGACAAGGTGGCCCTGGTCACCGGGGGAAGCTCCGGCATCGGCCAGGCGATCGCGATCCGGCTGGGCGAGGAGGGCGCCCGCGTCGCGATCAACTACGTGGGCCGGCCCGAAGGCGCGATCACCACCCGGGAAGCCATCGAGCACGGGGTGGAGATGTGCGTGAAGAAGGTGGCCGAGGCGGGCGGCCGGCCGATCCTGGTCGAGGCGGACGTGTCCGACGAGCAGGCCGTGGCCGGGATGTACGACCGCGTGATGAGCGAGTACGGGCGGCTGGACATCCTGGTCAACAACGCGGGGATCCAGGTCGCTGCGGACTCCGACGAGCTATCGGCCGCCGACTTCGATAAGGTCCTCGCCGTTAACCTGCGGGGCGCGTTCCTGTGTGCCCGTCAGGCGGTGCGAAGCTTCCTTAGTACCGAACGGCCCGGCGTGATCGTCAACGTGTCCAGCGTCCACCAGCTCATACCGAAGCCGCGGTTCCTCGGCTATTCGGTGTCCAAGGGCGGCATGCAGAACCTCACCCGGTCGCTGGCGCTGGAGTACGCCGGCCGCGGCATCCGGGTCAACGGGATCGGGCCGGGCGCGACCGTCACGCCGATCAACCGGTCCTGGATCGAGGACCCGGTCAAGCGGCGCATGGTCGAAGAGCACATCCCGATGCGGCGGGCGGGCGGCGCCGAGGAGATGGCCGCCGCGGCGGCGTTCCTGTGCTCCGACGAGGCCGCCTACATCACCGGCCAGACGCTGTTCATCGACGGCGGCCTCACCCTGTACCCCTCCTTCGAGACCACCTGGTCGTCCGAGTGATGGACACCTACGACGTCGTGATCATCGGCGCCGGCCCGGCCGGGGAGCATGCGGCCGGGCGGCTGGCCGACGGCGGCCTGCGGGTTGCCATCGTGGAACGAGAGCTGGCCGGCGGTGAGTGCTCGTACTGGGGCTGTATCCCGTCCAAGACCCTGCTGCGGCCGGGCGACGTGGTGGCGGCAGCGCGGCGGGCGCCGGGCGCCGCCGAGGCGGTCACTGGCCGGCTCGACGTCCCGGCCGCCTTCGCGCGGCGGGACTACATGACCTCGGGCTGGCACGACGACGGGCAGGCGCGCTGGCTGGAGAGCACGGGCATCGCGCTGATCCGCGGCACCGGCCGGCTGACCGGGGAACGGGCCGTCGAGGTCCAGGCCGCAGGCGGCACCGTGCTGCGGCTCCGAGCGGCCCGGGCCGTCGTGCTGGCCACGGGCAGCACCGCGGTGATCCCGCCGATCCCTGGGCTGGCCGAGGCCCGGCCGTGGGACAACCGGGCCGCGACCAGCGCCAAGGAGGTTCCCCGCCGGCTCCTCGTGCTCGGCGGCGGCGCCGTCGGAGCCGAGATGGCCCAGGCGTTCCGGCGGCTCGGCAGCGAGGAGGTCGTGGTTCTGGAGGGTTCGGACCGGCTGCTGGCGCGCGAAGAACCGTTCGCCGGCGAGGAAGTGCGCACCGCGTTCGAGGCCGAGGGCATCACGGTGGTGACCGGAGCGCGGGTGACCGAAGCCCGTCGGGTGGGCTCGGACGGCCCGGTCGTGGCCCAGATCGCGGACGGCCGGGAGTTCACCGGCGACGAGATCCTGGTCGCGGTGGGCCGCAGGCCCGCCACCGCCGACCTCGGCCTGGAGCATGTCGCCCTAGAGCCCGGCCGGCCCGTCCGGGTGGACCGGAGGCTGTGGGCGGCTGGGGTACCCGGAGGCTGGCTGTACGCGATCGGCGACTGCAACGGGCTCGCCCCCCTCACCCACATGGGCAAGTACCACGGCCGCATCGCCGCCGCGACCATCCTGGGCCAGGACGTGGCCGACGAGGCGTCCGAGCTCGTCATCCCCCGGGTGACGTTCACCGACCCGCAGGTGTGCGCCGTCGGGTTGACGGCCGCGCAGGCTCGGGCCGCGGGGCTACGGGTCACTGTGGTGAGCACGCCGACGGGGGACGTGCCGGGCGCCTACACCCAGGGCGACGGCATCCGCGGCACCAGCCAGCTGGTCATCGACGACCAGCGTCGGACCGTCGCCGGCGCCACCTTCACCGGCCCGGGACTGCAGGAACTGCTTCACTCGGCGACGGTCGCCGTCTGCGGGGGCGTGACCGTCGACCAGCTGCGGCACGCGGTGCCGTCGTTCCCCACGGTCAGCGAAGTCTGGCTGCACCTGCTCGAGGCCTACGGCCTGTAGACGAAAGGACCCCACCATGGATGGCTTGCCGATCGGCGACTATGCCCTGCTGTCGGACTGCCGCTCGGCGGCGCTGGTAAGCCGGGCCGGCTCGGTGGACTGGCTGTGTTTCCCCCGGTTCGACGCGCCCGCCACCTTCGCGCGCATCCTCGATCCGGCCGGCGGGCACTTCGCGATCACGCCGGCGGGCGAGTTCGAGGCCAGCCGGGCCTACCTGGACCAGACCATGGCGCTGGAGACGACCTTCCGGACCGCGGCCGGCACCGTGGTGCTGACCGACGCGATGGCGGTCGGCCGCAACGAGCGCGGCCACGACCTGGGCGCCGGGTCCCCCGGGGTGCTGCTGCGCCGGCTGGCCTGCACGACCGGGGAGATGGCGGTCGAGGTCGGTTACGGCCCGCGCCCCGAGTACGGCCTGATCCACCCGATCCTCGAAGAAGTGCCCGGCGGGCTGGCTGCCCGGGGCGGCGCGGGCCGGCTGCTGCTGTCCGCGCCGGGCGGCTTCCTCCTCGACGGGGCCACCGCGCACGCCCGCCTGCACCTGACCGCCGGGCAGACGCTGATGTTCGCGCTCCAGCACGCGCCACTATGGGACCCGCCGCTGACGGCCTGGGCCGCGGACGAGATCGCGGCCCGGCTGGCAGACACGGTCGAAGGCTGGCGGTCCTGGTGTGCGATCCACCAGACCTACGAGGGCCCATGGCGCGAACTGGTACACCATTCCGGCCGGGTGCTGCAGGCGCTGACGTTCGCGCCGACCGGGGCCATCGTGGCCGCGCCCACCACGTCGCTGCCCGAGACGATCGGCGGCGAGCGGAACTGGGACTATCGCTACACCTGGGTCCGCGACGCCAGCCTGACCATGGAGGCGCTGTGGGTGGCGGCGTGCCCCGACGAAGCAAACAAGTTCTTCGGCTTCCTGGCCGACGCCTCAGCGTCTCAACTGCAACGCGGGGCGGACCTGCAGATCATGTTCGGGATCGGGGGCGAGCGCGACCTGTCCGAGCGCGAGCTGCCGCACCTGGCCGGGTGGCGGGACAGCCAGCCGGTGCGGGTGGGCAACGGTGCGTGGACCCAGCGACAGCTCGACGTGTACGGCGAGCTGCTGGGCGCCGCGCAGCGGCTGACCGGGCAGCTGGGCGAGCTGGACCCGGTCACGCAGCGGTTCCTCGCCGCTGCGGCGGACACCGCGGCCAGCCGCTGGAAAGAGAAGGACCAGGGCATCTGGGAGATTCGCGGCGAGCCGCGAGATTTCCTCTACTCCAAGCTGATGTGCTGGGTGGCGCTGGACCGGGCGATCGCCCTGGCCCCGCGGCTCGGCGCCGAAGAGCGGGTCGCGGCCTGGACGACCGCGCGGGACGAGATCCGGGCGGCCATCCTGGAGCACGGCTGGAACTCCGAGGTCGGCGCCTTCACCCAGGCGTTCGGCGGTGAGGACCTCGACGCCTCGAACCTGATGCTGGCGATCACCGGGTTCTTGCCCGGCGACGACCCGCGGATGAAGGCGACCATCGACGCCACCGCCGAGCGGCTCACCGACAAGCGCGGCCTGGTGTACCGGTATCTGGCCCAGGACGGGCTGGCCGGGGAGGAGGGCACCTTCCTGCTGTGCACCTTCTGGCTGGCCCAGGCGCAGGCAATGGCCGGGGAGGTCGACCAGGCGGTGGCGACGTTCGAGCGGGCCGTCTCGGCCATCAACGACGTGGGCCTGCTCGCCGAGGAGATCGACGCGAACGGCGAGATGATCGGCAACTTCCCGCAGGCGTTCAGCCACATCGGCCTGGTCAACGCCGCCTGGGCCATCGCCCAGGCGCAACAGCGCAGGAGCTGATTGTGGCCGCGAACAGATACCGGATCGTGCTGCGGGGACGGCTCAGCGAGCGCTTTGAGTCCGCGTTCGACGGGATGACCCTGGAACACGGCCCCAACCGGACCGTGCTGACCGGGGACGTCCGGGACCAGGCGCAGCTGTACGGGCTGATCGGCCGGCTCCAGGAGTTCGGGATCGAGTTGCTCGCAGTGGAGCCGGCCGACCGCTCCGACGGGGGTTCCGAGCCGGGACTGTTACCCGGCGCGGGCCGGGGGTCCGTGGCTGTGCAGGACTTTGGTCTTGTTCTTGTTCCACGCGGTGGTGGTCCGTCGGGGTTGACGACGAGGGTCCAGCCCCACCGGTGGATCACGATCTGGTGGTGGAACGGGCAGAGCAAGACGCAGTCCGTCGCTGAGGTCTTGCCGCCGCGGGCCTTGTGCGTGG
>Ga0207674_10001908_pt1 | contig 26457 bp, 29 predicted proteins | sample KBSCornC72_FD_184303 | JGI IMG/M metagenome (GOLD analysis project Ga0207674, IMG submission 184303) | Corn rhizosphere microbial communities from Kellogg Biological Station, Michigan, USA - KBS Corn C7-2 (SPAdes) (version 2) | ecosystem: Host-associated > Plants > Roots > Rhizosphere > Soil ...
TTTCTGGTCGGGTGCGACATCGGCAAGCAAAGCGCTCAGCCGGGTGCGGCCGCGCTCGATCGGATAGGAGCCGGTCTTCGCAGCCGCCCCCTGGACGCTGACCATCCGGCTGCGGCTATCGACCGGGCGGATGTCGACCTGCGGGTCGAGCACGACCGTCCGCAGCCGCCGCGTCACCGCCGCGCGGACTTCCGGGATCGTCATACCGGTCACCCGCAGAGCACCCGCGTAGGGCACGAAAAGGCGCCCCGAATCGTCGATCACCACTTCGCCGAGATCGGTCCCGGCGCCGTTCTGGTTGAAGACCGCCGGGGTGCCGCTCTCGTAGATGCGGATCGCAAGCCGGTCGCCGGGCACGAGCCGGTCGTAGGCATAATCCGATCCGCCGGTGAGCTCGACGGGGAAACTCGCGTGCAATTCCGGAGCCGGCGGAGGCACGGTCGCCGCGGTCACCGGGACGAGCTGGATCTGCCCGGCCGCCGACGCGTTCTGTACTTCATGGAGGGACGTCGCGGCGCGCGGCATCGCGCAGCCGGTGAGCAGAGCCGTCGCGAGCAGAACGAGGCTTGCTTTCGCACTGACTGGATTGCGCCCCCTCATCGTCAACCTCCTTACGCAGCCTGTCGTTTTGGCTCGGCCGTCACGCGTGACCCGATATCCGATCCTAATCCCCGAACCGTGCAAGTCACAAACTGGGCGAGCATGTGCGGCACCGAAAAGTGCGAATCGAGGAACGCCCGGCCCATCCCACCCTCGACGAACATCGCCCGGTTCCACGAGTTCACCGCGAGATCGTGGACCTTCTCGATCATCATGTCGAAGTCGGGGTTCTCGGCGCAATCGAGGACATGGCCGGTTACCCCGTCGATGAGGCATTCGGCGGCTCCGCCGGCCGGCGTCGTGACCACGCGGACGCCCATATATTGCGCTTCGATGAGCACGTTGGGCAGGCCCTCGTAGCGCGACAGCAGGACGAATACGTCCATTTTCGACATCCAGAAGCCGACGCGCGTCGAGCGGCCGGTGAACAGGATTCGGTTGGCGATCCCGAGCTCTTCGGCGAGTTCCTGCGCCTTGGGCAGGAGGCGCCCGTCGCCTACGAGCAGGAAGCGCGTCTTGGGATGCTTGCGCAGGTAGCGCGCGGCGAACCGGATCCACATCACCGGCTGCTTGTCGGTGTCGAAGCGGAACACGCTTCCGATCGTCTCCGTCGCGTCGGGGGTCGCCTCGATGAAGCGCTGCCACGCACCGACGCAGGCGGTGCAGGGCTCGGCATGGAGCATCTGGACGCCGTTGTAGACGATCGCGAACCGGTTAAGCGGGATGTCGAGCCACTCGGCATAGGCGCGCGCGGCCGAGATATTGTTACTGACGAACGACACGCCCGGGATCTGCGCCATCGCCCGGTAGAGCACCTCATATTCCGGCCGGAACATGTGCCGCCGCATGCTCGGCGGAAGGCCGCGGATGGCGAGCTGGATGTGCGGGATCCCAGCGATCAGTGCTGCGAGCCCGACGAACAGGCAGGCACCGTCCTGCCACGCCGAAACCGTTTCGGTGCCCGAATCGCGGAAGTGCTGGACGAGGCGCTTCACCCCGAAGTTCACGCCCGACGGGAGATAGTCGAGCAACGTCAGAAGCTCGGTATCGGTCACCCCGAGCGTGCGCGGCGAGAGCGGTTCGAACAGGTTGATCTGGTGCAGCTCGACGCCGGCAGTCAGCATGTCGGACAGATAGAAGTCGTTCTGCTTTTCGGGCCCGTGCGAACGGACCACGACCTCGACCGGGCGGTTGAGCCGGATTCCCGCGACCTCGCCGGTGGTCTTTCGCGCCCGCTCGAGCTCGATCGCGAGCCGGGTCAGCTGCCGCTCCGCTCCGCCCGGGCCGAGGCCGCCGGTGACCAAAGTCAGGCGGCCGAGCTCGTTCGGCGAGTGCGGAGCGACCGAACGATCGCGGAAATGCAGGATCGCATGCTTCATCGCCACGATACGGGCGTCCTCGGCGCCGTCGATCGGGCCGCCTTCGAGCTTCTCGAGGCAGCGCAGGATCGAGTCCGCGCGCTCCCACAAGGCACGGCTCTTGGTCCCCTCGGCGAGCGTATCGGCCACCGGCGCCATAAGCGCGTGCGAGCGGACCAGATGGCCGTCGGCGAACAGCCGCTTGGCATAACCCATGCGGATGTCGCGGCGGTCGGCGAAACGCTCGAGCACGTGCGCGAAGAGTGCATTCGACCGCTCGTAATCCCGGGCGTCGTAGAGGAGGCCCGCCTTCAGCGCCAAGCCATCGTCGTCGAGCGCATCGACCTCGCGCCCCCAGATCCACTCCACCGCTTCGTCGAACTGCTTGCTCCGGATCAGCCGCTGCGCGCGCGCCTCCCACAGCGAGGCATGGTCCGGATGCAGGGCATCGAGCTCGGTCCAGCGCGCCGCAAAGGCAAGATCGTCCTCGATCGCCGCCAGTTCATCGAGCTCGACCGCGAGATCCGAACCGCGCCCGCCATCGGCGAACTCAAGATCTGCCGCCCGGTCTGGCGCGATCTCGGCGCTCTCTCTGATTGGTTTGTTCATTCGCCCCGCTCTACAAAGTTACGCTCACCGGCCGCTTCAGGCTGCGGCTTCGGTTAAAGAGGATCGTTGCCGGCGCGCCGCAAGAAGGCGGCACTTGTGTCGATTGCGCACAACCGACTCCACATTGGGTTTGATCGCATCGAGCCGCTCCCAATAATCGGCCGCTTCGCTGAAGCGGAACTGCCGCATGAACTCCAGTGCGAGACGGCGCAGGACCGCCTCGTCGTCGGGCTTGATCCGGTCCATGAGCCGGAGAATCGGCTCACGGTCCTCGAGATCGCCTTCGTCCTGCTCAACGGCCCGGAGCTGGATTCGAAGCATGCGATGGATTCTGGCGAGCTCGAGCTCGGCCTGCTCGGCCATGTCGGTCTCGTCGCGAACCGCTTCGGCGATGGCGATGGCCTCGGCGAATTGCTCTTCGCGTCCGAGGATACGGACGATCTGGAGGGCGCGCCGCCCGGCGCGTTCGAGGAAGCGGCTGGTTTCGGCCTGGAAGCGCCTGGCTGCCGGATCCTGGGAGCGCGCCAGCGCGCCGTACATGCGAATGGCGGTCGCATAATCCTCGTCGGCCTGGGCGAGGCGGCCGCTCCAGCGAAGGACCAGGGGGCTCTCCGGGTCGGTTTCGTACAGGCGCCGGAAGATCTCGCGCGCCTCCTCGGAATGACCGAGGCGCGACAACGATACGCCGACGAGAACGGCGAGCCGGGTCGAATCGAAGATGATCTCGCCCGCTTCGGCAGCGAGCGCGACCACCGCCTGGAAATCTTCCTTGGCATAGGCCTCGCGGATGGGGTCGCGGAAATGCGCTGCGACCTGGCGGACGATGCGCACGGCAGCGCTGGCCGAGGCGTAGGGTCGAACCGCGTTGGCGAGGCGGAACGCGCTCTTCGTGTCGCGCTGTTCGATGCGCCTGGTGGCGTGCTCGATGATTTCCGCTGAAACCGTCCTGAACCGCCGCCTGACGACCATCTGGTCGGGAAGCTCCGCCGCCGCCTTGAGGCACTCGATCACCGCCTCGTCGAGACCGTTGCGGACGGCCGAGCGCAAGATGTCCTCGGCGCGTTCGAGGCTTTGATTGACCACCACCCGGAAACAGCGCGCAACCAGGTCCTCCTCCCCGTTGGCGAGCGCCCATTGCGCGACTTCGAGGATGCCGTCGCCTTCTTCGGAATGCTCGATCACCTCGCGCTTCCAGTCGTCGAGATGCTCCGGCTCGCCGAGGCGCGCGAGGAGGACGAGCGCGTTCAGCGCGGCGCGCAGGTTCGACCGGTCGTGACGGAACGCTTGCTTCCAATGGCCGAGCGCGTCCTCATCCCGACCCAGCCGCTCGCTTGCCAAGGCCGCGCCTTCGTAGATGGCGGTGTCGGCATATTCGTCGGCAAGCAGGTCTTCGGCGACACCGAGCGCCCGTTGCCAATCGCCGGTGTTCACCAGCGCGTCGAGGAACGCCATGCGGGCATCCTGCGACAGGGTCGCCGAGCCGTCGACGCTGGTGAACGCCGCGATCGCGCCCTCGAAATCGCCGATCCGGCTGAGGACCATCCCGCGAAGCTGCTTGAGCGGGGTGTTATTCGGATGCTGGCGAAGTGCCTCGAACATCTCCCGCGCGCCGTTGCGGAAATCGAGTTCGATCATCGCCTCGATATTGTCGGCGATGATCTGCTGGCGGGACTCCTCGTCGTCCGAAGCGCTGAGATACGGCCCCGCCTCGACCAGCTTGGCGACGTGGTCGCGATGGATAATCGCGAAGACCCGGTCGTAGAACGCCGGCGTATAGTGGGTAAGGTCGAGGCCGCCGTGCTCCATGGCCCGTTCCTGTCCGAATTCGCGCATTGCTTCGGTCGGGTCGAAGCAGGGAATGCCCATCTGCTCGGCGGCGAGCTTGACCCAGCGAATGAGTCGGTCGCGCGCCGGGATCACCGCCTCGTCGGGAGTGGTGACGTTGACGTGCGTGACGAACAGCAATTTGTCCCGGCCAAGGCGCTCGGCGATCTCCTCCATGTCGCCCTTCAGCTGATCGAAGGTCTGCTCCTCCATCGTCAGGCTCATCAGCAGGGCGCGATCTTCGGCGGGCAGCCGGCGATAGGTCGATTCACCGCGCAGATATTCGAGCAGCGCGCGGCGGTCCTTGCGCTTCACCAGCGACCAGAATTGCGTCGTTCGCGCGGGATCCGCGAAGAAATCGGCGAAATAGCGATAGACGTAGTTCCGCTGGACCGGACGGCCGTGGGACGAGACCAGCTTGGCCGAGCTGATCTCGACGATGTTGAGGTCGGGCGCGGTCCAGTTCTCGGTGCGATAGTCGCGCGGGATGTCCGGCCGGAAAGTGATCGGCAGGATTTCGTCGGGCAGGTCCTGCTCGCGCTGGAGGAACTGGATCTGCTGGACGGCTTCGGCGCTCGAATGGACGTAGCCGTAGACCCGGCCGTGCTCGCTCTCGATCGGAAATTTCCCGAGCGCCCGCCGCAGCGGCGTGGTGACCCGGCACGTGCCGATCGTCGTGATTCGCAACTTTCTCACTTCGAAACCAGCAATCCCTCGGCCCTATAAGCTCCAGTAGCGGATATCCTCGCGCAGGCTCGCCCGCGGCAGCCTGGCGCGGATATCCACAAGAATTCCACCGCTAATGATTCGTTCGCTCAAGTTCGGTTCCATCGCGACATATTCATCGTGCGGAACGGCATAGATAAGTGTCCCAAGATCGCGCAGTTCGTCGAGGTCGACGAGCTCGATGTCGTGGGCGCGCCGGACCGCCGCCGAATCCGCCCGCGGATCATGGACCATCGGCTCGATGCCGAACGATTTGAGCTCGTTGTAGATATCGAGCACCTTCGAGTTGCGGATGTCGGGAACGTTCTCCTTGAACGTGAAGCCGAGAATGCCGATGCGCTGATCGCGGATGCGGTGGCCGTGCGCGGCGAGCTTCTTGACGATCCGCTGTCCGACATAGGCGCCCATGCCGTCGTTCACCCGGCGGCCGGCGAGGATCACCTCGGGATGGTAGCCGAGCGCCTCCGCCTTGGCGGTCAGGTAATATGGATCGACACCGATGCAGTGGCCCCCGACCAGCCCGGGGTAGAAGCGGAGGAAATTCCACTTGGTCCCGGCGGCGGCGAGCACGTCGCTCGACTCGATGCCGAGCAGGTCGCAGATCTTGGAGATTTCGTTCATCAGCGCGATGTTGATGTCGCGCTGCGTGTTCTCGATCACCTTCGCAGCCTCGGCGACCTTGATCGACGGCGCGCGGTGAACCCCGGCCTCGATGATCGATCCGTAGAGCGTGGCGAGCGTGTCGAGAGTCTCGGCGTCCTGCCCCGCGACGACCTTGACGATCTTCCCGATCGGATGGTTCTTGTCGCCCGGATTGATGCGTTCCGGACTGTAGCCGAGCTTGAAGTCGACGCCCGCCTTCAGCCCCGACGAGCGCTCCAGCGCCGGTGCGCACACTTCTTCGGTGGCGCCGGGATAGACGGTGCTTTCGAACACCACGATCGCGCCTTTGCGCAGCGCCGGGCCGATCAGTTCGCAGGCTTTCAGGAGCGGGTCGAAATTGGGCCGCTTGGCATTGTCGATGGGCGTCGGGACGGTGGCAATGAACACGTCGCAGCCGGCGATGTCCTCGACCTTGTCGGTGACGGTCAGCTGCGCTTCGGCAAGCGCGGCCGGCTCGATCTCGTCAGTTGAATCGACGCCCCGGCGAAGCTCCTCGACGCGGGACGAGCTGACGTCGAAGCCAATGACGTCGTTGGCCTTTGCGAACGCCACCGCGAGCGGGAGCCCCACATAACCGAGGCCGACAACTGCAATCTTCACCTAAGTCCCCGTTCCCTACTCGTTCGAGCCTGCGCGCCTCGGCAACGACGCGCGGCCTCGAACGTCAGTCCCGCACGCTTCACACACGCATCGGGCAACGACCCGGAGCGCACTTGCACCCCGGCTTACTGAAGGTGAGAGAATTGACAACCCCCTCCGCCGGTTTAACAAAGCCTATTATATCAGAAGTTAACCAGTTTATCCTGTAGCAAGGCCAACTCGTTACAGTTGTTTACTTTCCGAGAACAGCCGTAGTCGATTTGAATTGGCTGGGGCGGCAGGATTCGAACCTGCGAATGCCGGTACCAAAAACCGGTGCCTTACCACTTGGCGACGCCCCAGCAGGCATGTCCGTGCGAAGTGACGGGCGCTTATAGCCGCCGATCCGCAGGTGGGAAGTGGGCGTTCGGACGCGACCGCGCTATAGGGCGGCCATGGCCGAGCCGACGATCCGCGATTTCCACGCGCACATCTATTACGATCCCGAACAAGTCGAGCAGGCGAAGCAGCTCGCCGCGGCCGCTCAGGCGCGCTTTCCGGTGGCCATCGGTCATTTTCATCTGCGGCCAGTCGGGCCACACCCGCGCGGTAGCTGCCAGCTGACTGTCCCGACCGAACTGTTCGGGGACGTCGCGCAATGGCTCGCGCTCAACCGCGCCGGGCTGACCATCTTCGCCCATGCCGAGACCGGCAACGACCTTGCCGACCACACGCAGCACGTGATCTGGTTCGGCGAAAGCGAGCCGCTCGACATCTCGATCTTCAGCTAGCCGGCACTGCCCGCGCGGCTCCCTTCCGCGCAGCGAGCCAGCCGCCGAGCGCGACCAGGGGGACGAGCGGCACGAGGAAGGCGAGATGATACCAGACGGGGAATTTCGGCCACAAGCCGATGTGAATGGGCAGGAACATGGCAAGGATGATCAGCCCGACGAGCCACGGCGCCCAGCGCTTCGACGGTGCGAGCCAGCCGACGACTGCGCCGGCGGCGAGCGACGTCAGCGCGGCCTCGGTCAGCCGCCCGATCTTCATCGCCATGGTGAACTGCAGCGTCGTTTCGGCAGCGTGGTAGCCTGGAATTGCCGCGCGCAGGCCGAAATTGAGGATGGTCACGATCACGCCCCAGGCAACGATACCGGCAACCACGCTCCCCACGGTCCGTCCCATCGCAACTCTCCGCTTGATTAGTCGAATCAGATTAGTTTAATTAAAGTATGAATGCAAGACTGCTCATCCTCGGGGTGCTCCACCGCGGCGACTTCCATCCGTACGAAATCAAGCGCCGGCTGCAGGCGGCGATGGTCGAATGCTACATCGATGTGGACGTCGGCACGCTCTATTATGCGATCCGCCAGCTCGAGAAGGCGGCGCTGATCGCGCCAGTGGCTGAAGAACGCGTCGCCCGCGGCGGAGTGCGCACCATCTACGCGATCACTCCCGACGGCCGCGCCGAGTTCCGCGACGGGCTGCACGGGCAGCTGGAGGTCGAAGGGCCAGTCTCGCACACGCTCTACGGCGCCCTGCTATTCCTTCATCTCGCAGATCCGAACGTGGTGGAGGGCGCGATCCGCCGCCGCATCGCCCGCCTCGACGAGCTGATCGCCAAGCTCGAGCCGGTGCGCGACCAGATGGCGGCAGTGCTGACCACCGGCGGGGAGCATCTGCTCGATCACATCGGACGGCAGCGCCGAATGGATCGCGCCTGGCTGAAATCGCTGCTGGCCGACATTAAGGCGAACGGCATTCGCGACATTGCCGATCCGGCAAAGCTAGCGCGCCAGGCGCCGGCGTCTCAGTCGACTCGCTCGGTCCAGCCGTAGGGGTCTGGCGCAAGCCCGCGCTGGATGTCGACCAGCGCCGAGCGCAGGCGCATTGTCAGCGGGCCGATCGACTGTCCACCGATGCTGAACGAGCCGTCGGCACCCTTGACGCTGCCGATCGGGGTCACGACCGCGGCCGTCCCGCAGGCGAAGGATTCGGTCAGGCGCCCGCTCTCCGCGTCCGCCTTCCACTGCTCGATCGAGTAGCGCTCCTCGCGCACGGTCAGGCCCATGTCTCGCGCCAGCGTCAGCAGTGAATCGCGGGTGACGCCGTGGAGGATCGTGCCGTCGAGCGGCGGCGTCTGCACCGATCCGTCGGCGAAGACGAAGAAGACGTTCATCCCGCCGAGCTCTTCGATCCAGCGCCGCTCGACCGCGTCGAGGAACACCACCTGGTCGCAGCCCTGACGGATCGCTTCGGCCTGGGCGATCAGGCTGCCGGCATAATTGCCGCCGCACTTGGCTTCGCCGGTCCCACCGGGCGCAGCGCGGACATATTCCCGGGTCACCCACAGGGAGACGCTCTGCGCGTCCTTGCGAAAATAGGCGCCGACCGACGAAGCGATCACCGCATAGATGAACTGCGTCGACGGCCGCATGCCAAGGAACGCGCCGTTGGCGATCATGAACGGCCGCAGGTACAGAGTCCCCTCGCCCGCGGCCGGGACCCAGTCGCGGTCGGCGCGGACCAGCGAGCGAACCGAATCGAGGAACATGTCTTCGGGCAGCGGCGGCATCGCCATTCGGATCGCCGACTTGGCGAAGCGGCGGGCATTGGCGTCCGGCCGGAACAGCCCGACCGACCCGTCGGGCCGCCGATAGGCCTTCAGCCCTTCGAAAATCTCCTGCGCATAGTGCAGCACGGGCGACGCCGGATCGAGCGTGAAGGAATGGCGCGCGGTGATCCGCGCGTCGTGCCAGCCCTGCTCCTCGTCATATTCGATGATCGCCATGTGATCGGTGAAGACGCGCCCGAAACCGGGGTCGATGAGCAGCCGGTCGCGCTCCTCGGCGGGGACCGGTTCTGCCGCAGGTTCAAAGGCAAGACCTTTGTTCACTGCCTTGTCGAGCTCACCGATCATGCCGTCACCCTTTCGGGCTGTGGCGACTAGTGCAGCGTACCCTCTTCGGCAAGCGACGGCGCCTTGGCTGCCTGCCCAAGCTCGCGATCGCGTCGGGATGCCGCCTCGATGGTGCTCGCGACCAGCCGGTCGAGCGCCGAATCCTGGTCGAGCACGGCGAGCCCGGCCTCGGTCGTCCCTCCGGGACTCGCGACGCGGCGCGGAATCTCGTCCATCGTCTCCCCGGTGCTGGCGGCCATCCAGGCGGTTCCAAGCACCGTTTCGAGCGCCACCGTGGCAGCGATCTCTGGACTGAGCCCGCGCGCTTCCGCGGCCTTGCGCAGCGCATCGATGAAGCGCGCGACATAGGCCGGGCCCGCTCCCGCAGCCTCTCCGACCGCGCCGAACTTGGCTTCGTCGACAGTCCACATCGCCCAGCCGAGCGCAACGAACAGGTCGCCGAGCTGGCGCTTCAGCGCCTCGTCGCCGCTGTCCGTGTAGAGCGCCGTCACCCCCCGCCGGATCGCGACGGGCAGATTCGGCATTGCCCGGACGATCGCGCCGGCGGCAGGGAAGCGCTGTCGCAAGCTCGCGGCTTCGACCCCAGCGAGAATCGACAGGATGGTTGTGCGCCCGGTGATCCACGGCTTCAGCTCGGCCGCGACTTCGTCGAGCTTCTGCGGTTTGACCGCGAGGATTACGAGCCGCGGCGGAATCCCCGCTTCTGGCAGCGAGCGGACCGTCCGCACCCCCTCGACCGGCGTTCCGCTCGGCCGGATCACGACGACCTGCGACAGATCGATGCCGGCGGTCCGCCAGCCCTCGACGATCGCCTGGCCCATGTTGCCGCAGCCGACGAACCACGTCGGCGCTGGAAGTTGCGGTGTGCTTGTCATGCTTCTCCGTGCGTATCGATGAGCGCCGCGGCGATGGCTTCGCCGGGCGATTTGCCGCCCCAAAGGACGAATTGGAAAACGGGATAGAAGCGCTCGCACTCCTCGACCGCGGCTTCGGCGATCGCTTCCGCCTGCTCGAGGCTGAGCCCCTCGCCTTCGCGCGCGTCGAGGATGGTCGAGTGGCGGAACACCACCAGGCCGGAGCCCGACCACATTTCGAAATGGCCGAGCCACAGCTGCTCGTTGATCAGGCTCAAAGCCTCGAAGATCGCGGTCCGCTTGTCCGGGCCGACCTTGATGTCCGGGAAGGTCAGGAACTGCAGCACCTGATCCTCGGGCCGCCACACGCCGCGCAGCTCATACTGCGCCCAGCTGCCGGTCGCCGAAGCGACGATCTCGCCTTCGGCGGTGCGCTCGCACGCCCACCCGCGGGCTTCGAAATAGGCCTCGAGCACTTCGATCGGAGCGCCGTCGTCGCGCTCGTCCTGGATTTCTTCCTCGCTCAGGATCACGCCCCTGCTTTGCCCTTGCCGGTGGCGCGCTTCGCGGTCGCGGCCGCGGGGCCTGCGACCTTCGCTTCGAGCGCTGCGATCCGGGCTTTCAGGATCTCGTTCTCGTCGCGGGCGGCTGCCGCCATCGCCTTCACCGCCTCGAACTCGTCGCGGCCGACGAAATCCTGACCGCCAACCCACTCGCGAAATTTCTCACGCGCGGAAGACTCCGCTTCACGGCCCATCCCGGCCATGGTCCCGGCAACGCCGTTCACCATCTTCACGAAGTCGTCGAACAACTTGTTCTCGGACTGCATCGGCAATCTCCCTTTCGGCGCGGATTTAGGGACTTGGCGGCAAATCCGCCACCCTGGCCATCGGACCTATCCCCAATTGCCTGCACTATCCCCAGATTTTTGCGCGCCGAGCAGGAACTCGACATTGCCTTCGGGTCCGGTGATCGGGCTCGGGGTGATGCCGAGGACCGCCCAGCCCTGCGATTCCACCCAGGCCCTGGCTTGGGCGCAGACGCGGTCGTGCACCACCGGGTCGCGCACCACCCCGCCCTTCCCCACTTCCTCACGGCCGGCTTCGAACTGCGGCTTGATCAGCGCGACCAGCTTCGCGCCCGGTCTGGCGAGCTTGAGCGGCGCTTCAAGGACCTTGGCGAGGCCGATGAAGCTCGCATCGCAGACAATGATGTCGACCGGCTCGGGGATGATGCTGCGATCGAGGGTCCGGGCGTTGGTTTGCTCGTGGACGACCACGCGATCGTCCTGCCGCAGCTTCCACGCGAGCTGGTTGGTGCCGACGTCGACCGCATAGACCTTCGCCGCGCCGCGGGTGAGCAGGACATCGGTGAACCCGCCGGTCGAGCTGCCAACGTCGAGCGCGATCGCGCCGGTCACGTCCAGGCCGAAGTAACTCAAGGCGTGGTCGAGCTTGATCCCACCGCGCGACACCCACGGATGGTCCTTGCCGCGCACTTCGAGCGGCGCGTCCTCGGCTAGCGTATCGCCTGGCTTGGCGATCTTCTTTTCGCCGCTGAACACCGCACCGGCCATGATCAGCGCCTGCGCGCGAGTGCGGCTCTCAGCGAGCCCCCGCGTCACGAGCAACTGATCGGCCCTGAGCTTTTTCATGTTTCACACGAAGACACGAAGGCACGAAGAAGGACAAGGTTATGGTCCACGCGGAAACGCGGAGACGCGGAGACGCGGAGAAACAAAAAGAGCCGCCAGCGGCGGCTCAAGAAGAGGTGGTGACGACTTCGCGGCTTCGCGCCTCGTGTGAAATCCTTCTTCTCCTCGTCTCCGCGTCTCCGCGTGAACCAGATTAAGCCCGCACCTCCTCGACGCCGGCGCTGTTCACGCGCAGCGCCTTCAGCACCGTTTCGACGATGTGCGGCGCGTTGAGGCGGGCTTCGTCGTATTGCTTCTCGGGCTTGTCGTGCTCCTGGAAGCGGTCCGGCAGGCGCATGGTGCGGATCTTGAGGCCGGCGTCGGTCAGACCCTCGTCGCTAGCGAGGGTCAGCACGTGCGCGCCGAGGCCGCCGATCGCGGCTTCCTCGACCGTGACGACGACTTCGTGCGTGGTCATCAGCTTGCGGATCAACTCGCTGTCGAGCGGCTTGGCGAAGCGCAGGTCGGCGACGGTGGTCGACAGCCCGCGCGCCTCGAGCACGTCGGCGGCTTTCTCGGCCTCCGCGAGGCGGGTGCCGAGCGACAGGATGGCGACCGTCTTGCCCTCTCGGACGATGCGGCCCTTGCCGATTTCCAGCGCCTGCGGGGTCGCCGGCAGCGGCACGCCCGTGCCCTCGCCGCGCGGATAGCGCACCGCGATCGGGCCGCTGTCGTGCAACGCCATGGTGTGGACCATGTGGGTGAGCTCGGCCTCGTCCGCGGCGGCCATCACCACGAAGTTGGGCAGTGTGCAGAGGTAAGCGAGGTCGAACGCGCCGGCGTGGGTGGCGCCGTCCGCTCCGACCAAGCCCGCGCGATCCATCGCGAAGCGGACCGGCAGATTCTGGATCGCGACGTCGTGGACGACCTGATCGTAGGCGCGCTGGAGGAAGGTCGAGTAAATCGTTGCGAACGGCTTGTAGCCCTGCGCTGCGAGGCCGGCGGCGAAGGTCACCGCATGCTGCTCGGCGATGCCGACGTCGAAGGTGCGATCGGGGAAGGCTTGGGCGACCTTGTCGAGACCGGTGCCCGACGGCATCGCTGCGGTGATCGCGACGACCTTGTCGTCACGCGCCATCTCAGTGCCGAGTGCCTTGGCATAGACGCTGGTGTAGCTCGGAGCGCCCGGCGCGGCCTTGGCCTGGACGCCCGAGACGACGTCGAACTTCACGACACCGTGATATTTGTCGGCGGCGTTCTCGGCGGGCTCGTAGCCCTTGCCCTTGCGGGTGACGACGTGGACCAGCATCGGGCCGATCTCGGCGTCGCGGACATTCTCGAGTACCTCGACCAAGGCGCGCACGTCGTGGCCATCGACGGGGCCGACGTAATAGAAGCCCAGTTCCTCGAAGAGGGTGCCGCCGGTGACCCAGCCGCGGGTATATTCCTCGACCTTCTTCGCCCAGTCGTGGATCGCGTCGGGCATCGCCCGTGCAATTTTCTGCGCGACCTTGCGCGGGGCGAGATATTTGTTCGAGCTGACCAGCCGAGCGAGGCTGTTGCGGAGCGAGCCGACCGGCGGCGCGATCGACATGTCGTTGTCGTTGAGGATGACGATCAGGCGATTGCCGGCGGCGGCTGCGTTGTTCATCGCCTCATAGGCCATTCCGGCCGAGAGGGCGCCGTCGCCAATGACCGCGATCGCCTTGCCCGGGTCGCCGGCGAGCTTGTTGGCGATTGCGAAACCCAAAGCGGCGGAGATCGAGGTCGAGCTGTGCGCGGCTCCGAACGGGTCGTATTCGCTCTCGCAGCGCCGGGTGAAGCCGCTGAGGCCCCCGCCCTGGCGGAGCGTGCGGATACGGTCGCGGCGGCCGGTCACGATCTTGTGCGGATAGGCCTGGTGGCCGACGTCCCAGATCAGTTTGTCGCCCGGCGTGTCGAACACGTAATGGAGCGCGACGGTCAGCTCGACCACGCCGAGCCCGGCGCCGAGATGGCCGCCGGTGACCGACACGGCGGAGATGGTCTCCTGCCTGAGCTCGTCGGCGAGCTGGGGGAGCTGGTCCTTGCTGAGGGCGCGGATATCGGCCGGCAGATTGACCGTATCGAGCAATGGTGTGTCGGGGCGATCGCTCATCGCGGCAGGCACTTACGCGGATGACTTAGGGATGTCACCCGCGGCGCCGGCCACGCCGACGATTTCAGCGATTGCTCAGATGTTGCTCAGGCGTTCGCGGTTTCCGCGTTCAGCACCGCGTCGAGCAAGCCTGGAAAGCGCGCGTCGACGTCGGACCGGCGGAGGCGGTTGATGACCATCGTCCCCTGCTTCCGGCTTTCGATCAGCCCGGCGCTGCGGAGGACGTTGAAGTGGTTCGACAGGGTCGCCCGCGGGAGGTCGTCGGGCGCGGCGCAGTTGCAGGCGAGGCCGGCGCTTTCATCGGCGAGATCGTGGTCGAGCCGCCGGACAATCGCGAGCCGCGTCGGATCCGATAAAGCATGAAGCACGCTTGCCAGCGGAACGTCCTTGAGGTTGGGGTGAATGAAGCGATCCATGGCACTGATATAGGACGAGAATTCGGAATCTTCAAAATTCCGTTGTTCGGATATCTTGAACTAAACTCTCGCTCCGCCCACCTGTCCTCCGCAACCACGGAGGAAATCATGTCCAAGCCACTTGCCAACAAGACCGCGCTCGTCACCGGCGCTTCACGCGGCATCGGCCGCGCAATCGCCAAGCGCCTCGCCAACGACGGCGCGCACGTGTTCGTCCATTACAATCAATCGTCGAATAGCGCCGAGGCGCTGGTCGGCGAGATCGAGCAGGCGGGCGGCTCGGCCGAAGCCATTGCCGCCAACCTCGAAGACGTGAAGTCGGTCGAGCGGCTGGTCGCCGACGTCAAGCAGCGGCTCGGGGACCGGAAGCTCGACATCCTCGTCAACAATGCGGCGATCGCCGAGTTCGTCGCCTTCGCCGACACCGACGCCGAGACGCTTGATCGCCAGCTCGCGATCAACGTCCGCGCGCCGTTCCAGCTGACCTCGGGGCTCGTCGATTCGCTCGGCGAAGGCAGCCGCGTACTGTTCACCAGCTCGGTTGTCGCCAAGACCTATTTCCCCGGCGCCCCCGCCTACGCCATCACCAAGGGCGCGATCGACACGCTAACTCGCCACCTCGCCGGCGAGCTCGGCGAGCGCGGGATCCGGGTCAACGCAATCGCCCCCGGAGCGACCGAGACGGACATGGCCGAAAGCCTGCTCGGCAGCGACGAAGGCAGGGCGCAGGTGACCTCGCTTCAGGCGCTGAAGCGGATCGGCCAGCCCGAGGACATCGCCGGCGTCGCCGGCTTCCTCGCCGGCCCCGACAGCGCCTGGGTCACCGGCCAGGTGATCGACGTGTCGGGCGGCATCAAGCTCTAGGCCCGTCGGCCAACGGTTTGGAGGGCGCCGCCGCTCCCCTCGCGGCGCCCTTCATTCCTGAGCCCCATCTGCTCGATCAGGTCATCGATCGCCCGGATCGCGGCCGACTGCCGCTCCTGCCACGATCCGGAAATCTCGACGAACTTGCTGCGCGACAGGACCAAAGTCTCGCGCGCGATGCGGTTGAACCGGTCGCGCTCCTCGGCCGACTTGTAGACTCGCGTCCCATCGTCGACGAACGGTGCGTCCGTCCCAAGCATCAGGTAGAGATCGGCCTTGCGGTGGCAGATCAACTGGTCGGGGGTGTAGCCGATCATCATCTGCGACCAGGCCGCGGTCATCAGCGCGTCGGTGTCGGCGATGAGCAGCCGATTGGCCCACGGCCGCGCAGCCTCGATCATCGCCTGCTGCGCTTCGCCGATCAGCAGCAGATCGTCCTCGCGGCAGTCGGTGCCATGCGCCTGGCAATGCGAGCGGCCATATTCGGGCACCAGCACCGTCGAATAATGCTCGGCCAGCCGCTCCGACAGCGTCGACTTGCCCACGCTCTCGATCCCGTGGAGGCAGACCGTCAGCGCGTAGTAGCTGCGCACGGGATGCGGCAGGAAATCCCAATAAGCCCAGGGATCGGTCCGGATCGCCGATGCCGACAGCCCGCCGACGCCTCTCGCATCGGCCTCGAGGATGCGGCCGCCGAGCGGCACGAACATGCCGCCGACATGCTTGGCGAGGTCGCTCCCGTAAGCTTCCCCGGCGAACACGTAGTCGATCGATTCGGGATGATGCCGGGCGACGATCCGCTGCCACTTGGGCCAGAAATCCACATCCTCGTCGGGATGCTGCGGCGCGGCGTCGGACTGCCATGCGATCCGGCAATCGGGGAACAGGCTGCGCAGCCACTCGAGCCGCGTTTCGCCCGGGATCGGGTCGTCCGGCAGCGAGCAGAGCAGGACGGTGAGCTCGTCGACCAACGCCCGCGCCGATTGGATCAGCGTAACGTGGCCGGCGTGCGGCGGCATGAACTTGCCCAGTATGAACCCGCGACTCATGCCTCGGCTCTCCGCCGCCATTCGAACAAACCAACGGCCGCAAGCACCAGGAACAGCGCGTAAAGAGCCGAGGTCACCCAAAGCCCGCGCCACGCGAAAAGTCCAATCGCGATCACGTCGACCGCGATCCACAGCATCCAGCTTTCGATCCGCCGCAGTGACTGCAGCGACTGCGCGGCGATGCTGAGGCCGGCGGTGGTGGCATCGACGAACGGTGCCGCGGCATCCGTGAAGCGCGCCATGCCGGAGCCCCACAACACGATTGCGAGGGCAGTTCCGGCAAGCCAGCGAAGCCGCTGGTCACGCGGCATCCAGCTGACCGAGACGCCATGATCGACCTGGCGGGCATGGACCCACGCCCACCAGCCGTAGATCTGGATGATGAAGAAGAAGATCTGCAGCAGCGCGTCGGAATAGAGCTTCGCGTTCCAGAACACGAAGAAATAGAGCGCCACCATGACGATCCCGAACGGGTAGTTCCAGGCGGAGCGGCGCACGACGAGCACGACGTTGATCACGCCCAGCACCGCTGCGAGGATTTCGGTTGCCCCCATCGGTGAAGGTCAGGTCGTCACTGCGATGCGTCGCTAGGGCCTAGTCGGTCTCGCAATCGCCGCAGGTGCCGCGCACCTCGATCACCGGCCGCGGCGCCGAAAATCCAGCGCTCTTCGCCGCCTGGCGGACTCCGCCGGACAGGCTGTCGTCGTCGATGTGCACCGTCTGCCCGCAGGTGTCGCAGATCAGGAAGATGCAATCGTGGAGGCAGTCGGGATGCTGGTTGGCGACGTAGGCGTTTGCGCTTTCCACGCGGCGCGCGAGGTTGGACGAAACGAACAGGTCGAGGATCCGGTAGACGCTGTTCGCAGCAACCCTGCGGCCCTGCTTCTTCGACACCGCGTCGGCGATGTCATAGGCACTCGCCGGCTTGTCGAACCCCGCCAGCGCGTCGAACACCGAGGCGCGCATGTCGGTCCACTGCTCGCCTTCCTTGGTGAGCCGGGCGCGAGCCGCCTTGCGGAGGTCGTCGCCCTCGTGAAGCTGATGATCGTGTCGGGCCATTGGATTGTTTCTCGAAATAGACCCCGCGTTACACGCGGGCAACATGAGATATCATTCGGCCGCCATCGCGTTGAGGCGGTGGCCGAGCGCCAGGATCATCACCCCGACGACCGTGAACAGGGCCTCGGTACCGTCATGCGGGCGGCTCAGTGCGCCGGCCATGACTCCAAGACCAAGGCCGCCGACTGCGCTCGGCATCATGAAGCCATGCTCGAGGATCCCGCGAACCAGCGCGATCGAGCCGAGGCCCATTGCCAGCGTCAGCCCGACCTCGTGAATGATCGGCGAGCCAAGGAATCCGCCGGCCGAGGCGAGCAGGCCGAGCAGGACCGCGGTCGCCAGGCAGTGCACCAGGCACAAGCCCGACAAAGCCACGGCAATCCGGTCAAGCCGGCTGGTCGAAATCGGCATCTGAAGCATGCGTGGGCGGATATAGGGCAAGCGCTGGTAAGATACAACATCACATTGCGCCGATCTAGCGCTTGCCCCTTGGCTCGCCCGGCGCGAATAGGCGCCCACCGATGGCCACCTCCGCTTCCCGATCCGCCGCTTCCGCCGCGCTTCAGCCGCGTCCGTCCGCGCTCGCCAACCTTCTGTTCCTCGTTGCCGCTTTGGTGTTCGCGATGGTCGTGGTGGGAGGAATCACCCGGCTGACCGAGAGCGGCCTCTCCATCACGGAGTGGAACCCGATTACCGGCGCAATCCCACCCCTCACCCATGCGGCGTGGGAGCATGCGTTCCGCCTCTACCAGGCGACTCCCGAATACCAGCAGATCAACGGACCTGCCGGGATGACCCTTGCGACCTTCAAGCACATCTATTGGTGGGAGTTCGCGCACCGCCTGCTCGGTCGGCTGATCGGCCTGGTGTTCGGGGCCGGCCTGCTGTGGCTGTGGCTCCGCCGCGCGATCCCCAAGGGCTATGGCTGGAAGGTCGTCGGCCTGCTCGTGCTCGGCGGGCTGCAGGGCGCGCTCGGCTGGTACATGGTGGTGTCAGGCCTGTCGCAGCGGACCGACGTCAGCCATTTGCGGCTCTCGGCCCACCTCCTCCTCGCGCTGACGATCATGAGCTGCCTCATCTGGGTCGCGCTCGACCTGCGGCGGTTCGCGGCGACCCGAGAGGACCGGCCGTCGCGTCTCACGCTTCCGGCGCTCATCACGCTCGCGGTGCTTTACGTCCAGTTGCTCTACGGCGCGTGGATGGCGGGTCTCAACGCCGGCCAAGTCGCGCCTGACTGGCCGCTGATGCAGGACCGCTTCTTCCCCCAGGGGATCGACTGGAGCCGCGGCGTCCTGTGGGCCGCGGCCAACGACCCGTACCTAGTACACTTTATCCACCGCTGGTGGGCGTGGGTCGTGGTCGCGGCTCTCGTCGTCTTCGCTCGCCAGGTGCGCAAGGCGCCCGGCGCGAGGGCAGCGTCGATCGCTATCCACTCGGCGTTCGGCACGCAGGTGATCCTCGGCATCCTGACCGTGATGAGCGGAGTAGCGATCTGGCTCGCGGCGCTTCACCAGGCGGTCGGCGCGCTGCTCCTCGCCTCGACGGTGTGGGGCGCGAACCTGCTCGGACAGAAGCGATGAGCATCGTTTCCATCTATGCAGTCTTCGCCGATGTCGAAGAGGCCCAGAGCATTGGGCGGCAGGTGATCGAGGAGCGGCTCGCCGCCTGCATCAACATCCTGCCGCCGGTCCGCTCGATCTATCGTTGGCAGGGTGCGATCGAGACCGCGGACGAAGTTGCTGCGGTCCTGAAGACGACCGATGGCCAAAGCGACGCACTGATCGCCCGCATCGCCGGCCTTCACAGCTATGACGTGCCGTGCATCGTCACCTGGCCGGTCGACAAATTGCTCGGCTCCTACGCAGCGTGGGTCGAAGGCAGCGTCGGCTAAACCTCGCGCCGGTCGAGATAGAGGTAGGAATCGTCGAACTGGGCCAATGCCGTCAGCCCGGCCCGATCGCGGATGGTCAGCGAGCGGTTCTCAAGCTCGATCAGGCCGCGGCGGCGAAGCTCCTGGATGGTGCGGTTCGCGTGGACGACGGTTAGGCCCAGGCATTCGGACAATTCCCGTTGGGTCAGCGGAAATTCGCAACGGTCGCCGCTCGCGTGGCCGACCACGTCGAGCCGCACGTAAATCTCGCAAAACAGATGCGCCATGCGCGAGATCGCGGAGCGCTGGCCCAGCGACAGCGCCCACTCGCGCTGGATCGCCGCGTCCATGTTGGTCATGAACCAGTAGACCCGGGCCAAACGGGGAAATTTCTCGGTGATCGTCCGGATGCGGTCGTGCGGCACCACGGCGATGCGGCAGTCGGACATGCTCATCACGTCGTGATCGAGACACTTGAGGGTGAAGCTGTGCAGGTCGGCGAAGTCACCGGCGATGTGGAGTTGGGTGACCTGTCGCTCGCCGCTAGGCAGGTCCTTCGCGCGCGCCATCCACCCGCTGAGCAGCATCGTGCTGACATGCATGCGTTCGCCGGCGCGGACGACGACCTCGTCAGATTCGACCTTGCGGATTTCGCTGACGGAATCACGGATCGCCTGCTCTTCCTCGGCGCTCAGGGCAACGCGCTTGCGCAGCTTCTTCAGATGGACGCTGATCATTCCCGCTCCCGTGCACGCCCGCGGGACTTTCGGGGTTAACTTACATTACACGGACGTGACCGCCGTGCTGTACAACGCTTCGGCTGAAACATGTTGTAACCTAAGTGAACAGCGGCAGAAATCCGCCATGTTAGGCTCCCCTGCAAGGGAGTGTGCGTCTTGCCGAATTTCAGGCTCTACCGGCTCGACGGTTCGGGCAAGATCTCGACTGCCGAATGGCTGACGGCCGACGACGACGCGCACGCCGAGCGTCTCGCCCGCGAACTCCAGGCTCCCACGTCGCTCGAACTCTGGGACCGCAACCGGCTCATCGCGCGAATCCCGCCCCGGGGTTCGCGTTAGCCGTTCTTTCCGGCGTTGCGCTTGAACGGCATGTCGTCGAGCTTGCGCTGAAGATCGTCGATCGCGTCGTTGACCGAATTCGAGCCCGCATAGCGCTGCTCCAGCTCGACTTCCTCGGGCGTTTGCTCACGGAAGTAAGTGATTGTGAGCCGACGCCCGAACACTTCGTCGCCGCGGATCTGGAGCTCCGCCTCGTGGTCCGGCGGCAGATTGTCGCGGATCGTCTCGAGATAGCGGATCAGCGTGTCGAGTGAGGTATAGTCGCTGATCTCGATGAAGTCTTTGACACGTCGGGGCACGGTGAACTCGCCCTTTCATCGATTTTCGGGATCGGTGGATGAACGGAGCAGCGCCTAAATCTGCTCCGGCCCGGACGCAACCGGTCAGACGGCTCGTGTGTGGCGCGGGGCCGGGCGAACCGGCCCTGCGCCGGCCGTGGCTTGATTGAAGGTATTATTTTACCCGTCGGGAAACGCCCGCTTTTGCTTGACTTTCCGGCCCCTGCCCGCAAATAGCGGCGCACAAGCGCTGCCCGGCGGGCGGCGCGTTTTCGTTTCAGAAGGACCGTACGCCATGAAGGCGCTGATGAAGACGACCAAGTCGGCCAAGCCGGCCGAGGTCGAGAAGAAATGGCACCTGATCGACGCCGACGGGCTGGTCGTGGGCCGCCTCGCGACGATCGTCGCCAACATCCTGCGCGGCAAGCACAAGCCGAGCTTCACTCCGCACGTCGACTGCGGCGACCATGTCGTCATCGTCAACGCCGACAAGGTCCGCTTCACCGGCCGCAAGCTCGACCAGAAGATCTATTACAAGCACACCGGCTATGCCGGCGGGCTCAAGGAGACGACCGCGGGCAAGGTGCTGGAAGGCCGCTTCCCCGAGCGCGTGATCGAGAAGGCAGTCGAGCGCATGATCCCGCGCGGCCCGCTCGGCCGCGACCAGATGCGCGCACTGCACCTCTATAACGGCACCGAGCATCCGCACGGCGGCCAGAATCCTCAAGTCCTCGACGTCGCGTCGATGAACCGCAAGAACAAGGTGGGCGCATAATGGCCGACAAGAAGTCCCTTTCCGATCTCGCCGAGCTGACCAAGGAGCCGACCGCAGCGCCGGCGGCCGCGGAAGCCGAAACTCCGGCTGCTGGCGATGAGGCTCCGGCCGCTCCGCCGCCGCCGCCCGTCGAGGCCGCTCCGCTGCGCGAGCAGCAGCTCGACAAGTTCGGGCGCGCCTATGCGACCGGCCGCCGCAAGGACGCCATTGCGCGCGTGTGGCTGAAGCCGGGCTCGGGCCGGATCGAGATCAATGGCCGCGAGCAGGAGGTCTACTTCGCCCGTCCGACGCTGCGCCTGGTCATCAACCAGCCGTTCGACGTCGCCGATCGCCGCGGCGCTTATGACGTGGTCGCGACTGTCGTCGGCGGTGGCCTTTCGGGTCAGGCCGGAGCCGTCAAGCACGGCATCTCCCAGGCGCTAACCCGCTACGAGCCGGCGCTGCGCGGAGTGGTCAAGCAGGCCGGCTTCCTGACCCGCGACCCGCGCGCGGTCGAGCGCAAGAAGTACGGCCGCGCCAAGGCCCGGCGCAGCTTCCAGTTCTCGAAGCGCTAAGCAAGGGCACTACGCCAATCAAATGGGGCGGTTGGGACATTCCCAGCCGCCCTTTTTGTCGGCGACCTGGAATCACGCGGCGGGGACGGTCGCGGCCATTACCTCCTTGGGAAACGGCTTAAACGTCAGCGCGATCAGCACCGATCCGATCCCCATCGCGAAGGCGAACAGGAACAGCCAGCTGTAAGTCGCGTAGGCGTCGTAGATCATTCCGCCAACCACCGGCCCGGTGGCCATGCCGAGCCCGCCGGCCATCACCGTCCCGCCGATCACCGTGCCCATCATCTTGAGCGGAAAATTCTCGCGCACGATCACTGAATAAAGCGGCATGGTGCCGGCGTAGATGAAGCCGAACATGGCGGCGACGGCGTAGAATTCGCCGATCTGGCGCACGAACAAATAGCCGAGCGTGCCGACCGCCTGTGCCATCAATCCGAACACCAGCACGTTCTTTGCGCCGAGCTTGTCGCCGGCAATTCCGAACGCGATCCGCCCAAACAGACCGGCGAATCCTTCGACGCTATAGATGGTCACGGCGGCCATCAGCGGGATTCCGCAGCTGACCGCATAACTGACCGTGTGAAAAATCGGCCCCGAATGGGTCGCGCAGCAGAAGAAGTTGGTGAACACCAAGATAATGAACTGCGGCGAACGCAGCGCTTCGCCGATGGAGATTTCCGACTGCTGCGCGTCGGCTGTCGGTTCGCTCCGTTCGAGCACCGGCGGGCGGCGGATGAGGAAGGACAAGGGGATCATCACCCCGCCGGCAATCGCGGCGATGACCAGCATCGACGTGCGCCAGTCATAATGCGTGACGAGCCACGCGGCGAGCGGCGACATGGTCATCGGCGCCATGCCGATCCCGGCCGAAACAAGCGATACCGCGAGGCTGCGTTGGGTCTCGAACCAGCCCGTGACCGCCGCCATCAGCGGCGCAAAGATCGCCGCAACGCTCCCGCCGACGAGGAGGCCGAAGGTCAACTGAAAAGCGAGCAGCGATTGAGCCCGGCTAGCCAGAGCGACGTTGGCCGCGATCAGCACCGAGCCGATCAGCACGACTGCCCGCGGCCCGATGCGATCCGACAGACTGCCCCACGCGAAGCTCGCCAGCGCCATCGCGACGAAGGCGAAGGTCATCGCGGTCGAAACGCCGGTCATCGACCAACCGGTGGCTACTGCGACCGGGCGAAGGAACACCGGCAGCGCGAACATCGCGCCAATTGCGACGCAGCCGAGCAGCCCGCCGGCGCCGACGATCACCCAACGATAGCGCGACTGGGTCATGTTTTTCGCGCGATAGCGTTCAAGGTCCTTCTCGAGCAAGCGGCCGAACCGCGGCCCAATGGCGCAGCTGAAATTTTCAGCTTAGGCTCGCCGCGGGAGGCTTCGAGAATGCGTCTTCTGATCCTGTTTCTGCTCAGCCTGCTCGCGGCAGCGCCGGCCGTTGCGCAGCCGATCCTCATTCGTCCCGAGCGCGTGTTCGATGGCGTGAACGGGGCGCCGCACGACGGCTGGTCGGTGCTGGTCGAAGGCGACCATATCGTTGCCGCTGGGCCGAACGTCTCAGCGCCGGCCGGTGCGCGCGTGATCGATCTACCCGGCACCACCTTGCTGCCCGGCCTGATCGAGGGCCATTCGCACCTGTTCCTCCACCCCTACAACGAGACCCTGTGGGACGATCAGGTGCTGCACGAGCCGCTGGCGCTGCGCACCGCGCGGGCAGTCGTGCAGGCCGAGCGGACGCTGGACGCCGGCTTCACCACCGAGCGCGACCTCGGCACTGAAGGCGCCGGCTTCGCCGACGTCGGTCTGAAGCAGGCGATCAACCAGGGCATCGTCCCCGGCCCGCGCTTGCTGGTCTCGACCAGGGCGATCGTCGCGCGCGGCGCCTACGGGCCGAAGGGCTTCGAGCCGGGAGTTGCGATTCCCCAGGGCGCCCAGGAAGTCGCAGGCGTGGACGAGATCGTGCGCGCGGTCCGCGACCAGGTTGCCGGCGGCGCCGACATCGTCAAATTCTACGCCGACTATCATTGGGGCAAGGGCGAGCCGAGCCGCCCCACCCTGTCCCAGGCCGAGCTCAACGCCGGGGTCGCCGCGGCGCATGACGCCGGACGCCTCGTCGCGGTTCACGCGACCACCGCCGAAGGCATGCGCCGCGCGGTCCTCGCCGGCGCCGACACCATCGAGCATGGCTACAGCGGCACGCCCGAGGTCTTCAAACTGATGCACGACCGCGGCACCGCCTTGTGCCCGACCATCGCCGCGTCCGAAGCCTATGCGCGCTATTTCGAGCATTGGACGGGCGAGGAGCCGGCGCCCGAGAGTGTCGAGCAGAACCGCCGCTCCTTCCGCCTCGCGATGAAGGCCGGAGTCGCGATCTGTATGGGCGGCGACGTTGGAGTCTTCACCCACGGCCACAATTGGCTCGAGATGGAGGCGATGCAGCGCGCCGGAATGCCCGCCGCACAGGTGCTGATCGCAGCGACATCCGGCAACGCGCGCATCCTCCACCTCGCCGACCGCGGCGCCATCAGGCCGGGGTTGCTCGCCGACCTCGTAGCGGTCGATGGCGACCCGACGCGCGACGTGGCCGCGGTCGAGCACGTCCGCCTGGTGATGAAGGGCGGGAAGCTGGTTCGCGGCCCCTAAAGGTTGACCGACGCCATCCCGGGCTCGGCGTAGCGCTGGCCGGCCACCGCATCGGCCGGGATGATCGCCGCGATCCGCTCCAGATCCTCGTTCGACAGCTGGACGTCGAGCGCGCCGATATTGTCGTCGAGGTGCCGCCTGCGCCGCGTACCCGGGATCGGGACGATGTCGTCGCCCTGCGCCAGCACCCAGGCGAGCGCCAGCTGCGCCGGCGTGCAGCCCTTCTCCTCGGCGAGCTTCTTCACCGCCTCGGCGAGCCTCAGGTTGCGTTCGAAATTCTCGCCTTCGAACCGCGGGAAGCGGCCGTTGCGGCGCGAATCATCGGGGGCGAGCTCGTCCGGGTTCTGGATCTGCCCGGTGAGGAACCCGCGGCCGAGCGGCGAATAAGGCACGAAGCCGATGCCAAGTTCGCGGCAGGTCGGCAGGATGTCGGCTTCGATGTCGCGCGTGAACAGCGAATATTCGCTCTGCAGCGCCGTAATTGGCGACGTCGAATAGGCCGCGCGGATGGTCCGCACGCCGGCTTCCGACAGGCCGAGGAAGCGGACTTTTCCTTCATCCTTCAGCCGCGCCATCTCCCCCACCGTGTCCTCGATCGGCACGTTGGGATCGACCCGGTGCTGGTAATAAAGGTCGATCGTGTCGACGCCGAGCCGCTTCAGGCTCGCCTCGCATGCGGAGCGCACATATTCGGGATCGCCGCGCACGCCGAAGAACTCGCCCTTCTCGCCCCGGACGTTGCCGAACTTGGTGGCGATGAACACCTGGTCGCGCCGCCCCTTGATCGCGCGGCCGATCAGCTCCTCGTTCTTGAACGGGCCGTACATGTCGGCGGTGTCGAGGAAGTTGATTCCCCGCTCGAGCGCGTAATGGATCGTCGCGATCGATTCCTGCTCGTCCGACGGGCCGTAGAACTCGCTCATGCCCATGCACCCGAGGCCGATGGCCGAGACTTCGGGTCCGTTCCTACCGAGCTGCCGCTTGCCGATCTGATGCATTGGGGGTCTCCTTTTTTGATTAGCCGCCGAGCCGCCGGCGGGCTTCGTGCAAGTCAAATGGGATCGCGATGCGCTTGTGACGAGCCGTCGCACCGGAAATGATCGACAGTTCCGAACGGCTGATCCCGAGCGCCTTGGCGAGGAGCTTCAGGACGGCGTCGTTGGCGACTCCGTCGGCCGGCGCCTCAGTCACGCGAACCTCGAGCTCCTCGCGCTCGTCTGCGCCGGTCCTCCAGCCGCCAACACCGGGCCGTGCCGAGCGCGGCGTCACGCGAACCGCCAGCTGGTGGCTCATTCCATCGCCACGTGCTGCTGGCCCCCGCCCGTCCCGACCTGCCGGCCGCGGCGCATGAACAACAGCAGCGGCAGGACCGCGAACGTCACCCACATCATCAATTTGAAATCGTCGAGATAGGCGATGAACAGCGCCTGTTTCGTCACCTCGGCGTTCATCATCGCCAGGACCAGCGGCCCGGCGGTCGGGATGGCCGTCTGGATCTGGGTCGAATTGATCATCGACAGGCTGTGCTGGGTGATGTTCTGCGCGAGGTCCGCGTGAGCGACCTGGGTCATGCGGACGAGCTGCGTGCTGACTACCGAAATGCCGACCGAGCCGCCGATGTTGCGCGACAGGTTGAGCAGCGCGGCGGCGGTCGTCCGCATCTGCGGCGCGAGGGTCTCGAACGCCAGGCTCTGCAACGGCACGAAGATGAGGCCGAGCCCGAGGCCCTGGACGACGCCGCTCATGATCACCGGCCGCGACGGCTGATCGATTGCGAAGCCGGTCATCATCCACAGCGACACGCCCATCAGCACGACCCCGATCCCGACGAGCAGGCGCGAATCGACCTTTCCGGTCAGGCGCCCGGCCATCAACATCGAGATCAGGGTCCCGACCCCGCGCGGCGCGGTGAGGAAACCCGACTGCAGGACCGAATAGCCGTACATGTTCTGGAGCAGCGG
>Ga0207674_10001909_pt1 | contig 26445 bp, 21 predicted proteins | sample KBSCornC72_FD_184303 | JGI IMG/M metagenome (GOLD analysis project Ga0207674, IMG submission 184303) | Corn rhizosphere microbial communities from Kellogg Biological Station, Michigan, USA - KBS Corn C7-2 (SPAdes) (version 2) | ecosystem: Host-associated > Plants > Roots > Rhizosphere > Soil ...
CCAGCCAGCTGATTCCGGGAGATGGGGAGATCATCGAGGGAGTCGCCTCGGTGGACGAGAGTGCCGTGACCGGGGAAAGCGCCCCGGTTATCCGGGAGAGCGGAGGAGATCGCAGCTCGGTGACCGGCGGCACCCGGGTTCTCTCCGATTGGATTGTCGTGCGCATCACCGCCAATCCCGGCGAGTCGTTCCTCGACCGCATCATCGGCCTGATCGAAGCGGCCAAGCGGCGGAAGACCCCGAACGAAATCGCGCTCGAGATTCTCCTGGCGGGACTCACCATCATCTTCTTGCTCACGACCGTGACGTTGTTGCCGTTCTCGGTCTACAGCGTGCAGGCTGCGGGACAGGGCACGCCGGTTACGATGACGGTTCTGACGGCCCTTCTGGTGTGCCTGATCCCCACCACCATCGGCGGTCTGCTCTCGGCGATCGGCATCGCGGGGATGGACCGCATGATCCAGAAGAACGTGATCGCCATGTCGGGCCGGGCGGTCGAAGCTGCGGGAGACGTGGATGTCCTGCTGCTCGACAAGACCGGGACCATCACGCTGGGCAACCGGCAGGCGGTCGCCTTCATGCCCGCGACCGGGGTGTCGCCCGAAACCCTGGCCGACGCGGCGCAGCTGGCCTCGCTGGCAGACGAGACTCCCGAAGGTCGCAGTATTGTCGTACTGGCGAAGGAGAGGTTCGGCCTGCGGGAGCGGGACGTACAGGCCTTGGGGGCCCATTTCGTCGCGTTCACCGCCCAGACCCGCATGAGTGGCGTGGACCTGGATGGCCGCCAGATCCGCAAGGGCGCAGCTGACGCGGTCGAGGCCTGGGTCAAGAACGCTGGTGGCCAAATGCCGGCCGATGTGCAGACCGCCGTGGAGGGAATCGCCCGGCAGGGTAGCACGCCCCTCGTGGTAGCGGAGGGAGCTCGGGTGCTAGGCGCGATCCAGCTCAAGGACATCGTTAAGGGTGGTATCAAAGAGCGGTTCACCGAGCTGCGGCAGATGGGCATCAAGACGGTCATGATCACCGGTGACAACCCGCTCACCGCCGCCGCAATCGCGGCCGAGGCTGGGGTGGACGACTTCCTGGCCCAGGCGACGCCGGAAGCGAAACTCGAGCTGATCCGGAAACATCAGGCCGGCGGCAGGCTGGTGGCCATGACGGGAGACGGAACCAACGACGCTCCCGCCCTGGCCCAGGCCGACGTGGCCGTCGCGATGAACAGCGGCACTCAGGCGGCCAAGGAAGCCGGCAACATGGTCGATCTCGACTCCAATCCGACCAAACTGATAGAGATCGTGGAGACAGGGAAACAGATGCTGATCACCCGCGGAGCCCTTACCACGTTCAGCATCGCCAATGACGTTGCGAAGTACTTCGCGATCATCCCAGCGGCGTTCGCGACTACCTATCCCGCCCTCGGTGCTCTGAACATCATGCACCTGGCCACACCCACCAGCGCGATTCTCTCGGCGGTGATCTTCAACGCCCTGATCATTATCGCGCTGATCCCGCTCGCCTTGCGGGGGATCCGGTACCGTCCGATCGGCGCGGCCGCATTGCTGCGCAACAACCTGCTGATCTACGGGGTGGGCGGCGTGCTGCTGCCTTTCCCCGGGATCAAGCTCGTCGACATGATTCTCGTGGCTTTGCACCTGGCCTGAGTGGAGCAACCTATGCGTTCGGAACTTCGCCCCGCACTGTTATCTCTGGCACTGCTCACCATCCTGACCGGTGCCATTTACCCGGCCGTGGTCACTGGTATTGCTCACCTGGCCTTCCGGCATCAGGCGGAGGGAAGCCTCATTCCGCGAGATGGCAAGCCGGCCGGCTCGGCGTTGATCGGCCAGCCGTTCGACGATCCGAAATACTTCTGGAGCCGGGCGTCCGGAACCAGTCCGGCATACAACGGTGCGGCATCCGGAGCGTCGAATCTGGGACCGATGAATCCCGCGCTTACCGATGCGATCAAGGATCGGGTCGCCGCGCTCCGGTCCGCCGATCCCAGTGCCACCGGCCCGGTGCCGATCGACCTGGTCACAGCCTCGGGGAGCGGGCTGGATCCGCACATCACGCCGGCCGCGGCAGCGTACCAGGTGAACCGGGTGGCTCAGGCCCGCTCCCTGCCAGCGAAGCAGGTCCATGATCTGGTGGCGCAGTACACCGAGGGGCGACAGCTAGGCTTCCTGGGTGAGGCGCGAGTGAACGTCCTTCGGCTCAACCTTGCGCTGGACAGCCTGACTTCCACACCATGAGGTAATGAGCGATCGCCGCCCGGATCCCGACCTCCTCCTCGCCCAGGTCAGGGACGCCGAGGCGCGCGTTAAACGTGGCAAACTCAAGGTCTTCTTCGGCGCCAATCCAGGCGTCGGGAAGACCTTTGCCATGCTGGAGGAGGCGAGGGTCAAACGTGCCGAAGGGATGGATGTCGTAGTCGGGATCGTCGAGACCCACCGCCGCGTGGAAACCGAAGCTCTCCTTACCGGTCTCGAAATCCTGCCCCGCCGCCCGGTAGAGTATCGCGGCATCACCCTGCATGAGTTCGACCTCGATGCCGCCCTCGCCCGGCATCCCGCCGTTCTGCTGGTCGACGAGCTGGCCCACACCAATGCACCGGATTCCCGCCACACCCGGCGGTGGCAGGACGTCGAGGAGCTGCTCGACGCCGGGATCTCGGTCTATAGCACCCTGAACGTCCAGCACCTCGAGAGCCTGAACGACGTGGTCGCCCAGATCACCGGAATTCAGGTGCGGGAGACCGTCCCGGATGCGGTGTTCGACGCCGCCGACGAGGTGGAGCTGGCGGACCTGACCCCCGACGATCTGCTGCGCCGGCTGGAACAGGGCAAGGTCTATTTCCCCGAGCAGGCCGAGCGGGCTCGGGAAGAGTTCTTCCGCAAGGGAAATCTCATCGCACTGCGCGAGCTGGCGCTCCGCCGTGTGGCCGAGCGGGTGGACGCTCAGATGCGTGGGTACATGCGGGAGCAGGGCATCCGGGAGATCTGGCCTGCCGGCGACCGTTTGCTGGTCTCGATAGGACCCAACCCCGCCAGCGCCCGGCTGATCCGGGCCGGGCACCGGATGGCGTCACGCCTGGACTGTGAGTGGGTTGTGGTTTACGTCGAGAATCCGGCGATCAGTCTCTCCTCGGCGGACCGGGAAGCCCTGGTCGAGAACCTGCGGGTGGCCGAAGAGCTCGAGGCTCGGGTGGCCACCCTGCAGGGCCGGGACACGGCCGATGAGATCCTGGCCTATGCCCGCGAGCACAACGTCACTCGCATCATCGTCGGCAAGCCAACCCATCCGCGGTGGCGGGACAAGGTTCGAGGCTCCCTGCTAGACAAGCTGGTTCGGGGCAGTGGAGATGTGGACGTGTACGTCATCAGTGGCGAGGTCGAAGGGGATGTGCCGCGGCGGCCTCCGTCCCCCTCACGCGTGTCGCCACTCAAGGAGTATCTCTGGGCAGCGCTGGTGGTCACGCTATGCTCACTCGCCGGGTGGGCCGCATTCCGCCACTTCACCGTCACCGATATCGCGATGATCTACCTGCTCGGCACAGTCGTGGTGTCGAGCCGCTCCGGTCGTGGGCCGGCGCTCGCGGCGGTGTTCGTTAGCATCGCCTTATTCGATTTCTTCTTCGTTCCCCCCTATTTGACTTTCGCAGTCTCCGATCTGCAGTTCGTCTCGACCTTCGGCGTCATGCTCGTTATTTCCTTGGTGATCAGCGGGCTGACCGTGCGGGTAAGGGAACAGGCCGGGTTCGCCCGGGAGCGCGAGAGCAGGACTGCAGCCCTGTACGCGATGAGCCGGGAGCTCACGACCGCCAGAGATCGCTCCCAGCTGGTGGACGTCGTTCGTCGCCAGATCGGCGCCAGCTTCGGCGCAGCAGTGCAGCTCCTACTGCCGGACGAGGCCGGAAGCCTGGCCCCGCCGGAGGGGCAGGCTCCTACTTACTCTCTGGATGACCGGGAGCGCGGTGTGGCGCAATGGGTGTTTCAGCGAGACCAATCGGCCGGTCTCGGCACCGATACGCTCCCCGCCGCGAAGGCCCTGTATCTGCCTTTACGCGCCAGCGGCCACTTGGTCGGGGTCCTCGGCGTCATGCCGTCGGATCCCCGGCGCTTTCAGGGACCGGCTCAGCGCCAACTCCTGGAGGCGTTCGCGGACCAGGTCGCGCTTGCCCTGGAACGGATGACGCTGGAGCGGCAGACCCAGCAGAGCCAGGTGGAAATCGAGGCTGAACGGCTCCGCACCGCGCTCTTGAGCTCCCTGTCGCACGACTTGCGTACGCCCCTGGCCGGGATCACGGGATCGGCCACCAGTCTGCTCCAGGACCGTTCCATGCGAGATGAGGTGCGTAGAGATCTGCTGCAGACCATCGTCGAGGAAGCGCAGCGGATGAACCGGCTCATCGGCAACCTGCTCGACATGATCAGGGTGGAAACCCAGACCCTCGTAGTGCAAAAGGAGTGGCAGCCACTGGAGGAGCCGATCGGCGTGGCACTCATCCGGCTCGACGACCGGCTCCAGGGGCGGGAGGTACAGGTCCAACTGCCGCCGGACTTGCCCCTCGTCCCGCTGGATGGTCTCCTCATTGAAGAAGTCCTCATCAATTTGTTGGAGAACGCCGTCAAGTACACGCCGGCGGGCAGCCCCATCACGATCAGCGCCCGGGTAGACAACCAGACGATTGTCGTCGATGTAGCGGACCGGGGACCGGGATTGCCGCCGGGAGAAGAAGCGCGGATCTTTGACAAGTTCTATCGATCGGTGGGCGCGCCACCTGGTGGCGGTGTTGGGCTTGGGCTCACCATTTGCCGTGGCATTGTACAGGCGCATGGTGGGAGGATCTGGGCGGAGAACCGTCCCGGCGGGGGAGCTGTATTTCGGTTCACGCTTCCTATCGAAGGAACGCCTCCAACCCTCCCGCCGAGGGAGGCCGTCGCCGAAACCGTCTGAATCTCCACGGGGCATGACCATGGCCGTTTCGCAGCCGTTGGTCCTGTTGATCGAGGACGAGCCCCAGATGCGCCGCTTCCTCAGGGCCGCACTCGATGACGGGCAATACCATCTGGTGGAAGCCGCCACGGCTCGCGAAGGTCTCGCTCAAGCTGCCAGCCGCAATCCGGACATCATCCTTCTTGACCTGGGCTTACCCGACGGGGATGGGCTCGATCTCACCCGACGCATTCGCGAATGGTCAACCCGGCCCATCATCGTTCTCTCGGCGCGCGGCATGGAAGCGGACAAGGTGGCTGCCCTTGATGCCGGTGCCGATGATTACCTGACCAAGCCGTTCGGGGTCGGCGAGTTGTTGGCCCGGATGCGGGTAGCCCTGCGTCACGCGACTCTTGCCGCCTCGGGAAAAGAGGAGTCGGAGTTTGTGGAGGGAGATCTGCGGGTGGACCTGGCGCGGCGTCAGGTCTTCGTGAGGAGTGAGGAAGTGCACCTTACGCCGCTGGAATACCGGCTGCTCCAGACCCTGGTGCATCACGCAGGGAAGGTGGTGACACACCGGCACCTGCTCAAGGAAGTCTGGGGGATAAACTCGATCGGGCAGAACCACTATCTGCGAGTCTACATGACGCAACTGCGGCACAAGCTCGAGGCGGACCCGACTCATCCGCGGTTGCTGTTGACCGAGCCGGGGGTGGGATATCGGTTGAAGGTGTCGGGCTAAGCGTTTGAAAATTGCAAAATTGATAATTGAAAATTGGGATCTGAACACTGCTCCGCTATCAATCTCTCCCCACCACCTCAAGCACCACCGGCACCCGCCCCAGCGGTGCGGAAACCTGGGCTCCCTGCACTCTGGCCTTGACCGCGGAAAGCATCTCGCGGGCGATCATGACCCCTTCCTGAAGCGCCTCCTCCTTACCGTTCACGCTGGCTTTCCGCATCCGCTCCAGGATGCCATTCGGAATCGAGATCCCGGGAACTTCGTTGGCGAGGAACTCCGCGTTGCGCTGCGAGATGAGCGGCCAGATCCCCGCGATGATCGGGATGCGGAATGCCTCGACCCGGATGAGGAAACGGTCGAGTTGGTCGATGTCAAAAACCGGCTGGGTCACCGCGAATTCGGCCCCCGCCTCCACCTTCCACGCGAACCGCCGCAGTTCACGGTCGAGATCCACGGCCGCGGGATTCACTCCGACACCAATCACGAAGCGGGCTGGTTCCCCCAGAGAGTTTCCTCCCGGGTCGAGGCCGTGATTGAGCCGTGACACCAGGTTCGTGAGCCCGATGCTGTCGATGTCGAAGACAGCCGTCGCATCCGGGTACGGGCCCATCTTCGGGGGGTCGCCAGTGACGATGAGAAGGTTGCGGACCCCGCTTGCCGCAGCTCCCAGCAGATCCGACAGCATACCGAGAAGGTTCCGGTCTCTACAGGCGTAATGGACGACGGCTTCCATCCCGACTTCGTGCTGGATCATCAGGGCTGACAGTAGAGCGCCCATTCGGCTCTGGGCCCGGGGGCCGTCGGGTACGTTTACCGCGTCTACCCCTACGGCTTTCAATTCCCGGACTTGGCGGAACATCGGTTCCGGGTCCACGCCCTTGGGCGGAACGATCTCCACGGTTGTGACGAATTCTCCCCGCGCGAGTTTGCCGCCCAGGCGCGAGCGCTGTTCCAGCGGAATTGGTTCGAGAGGCTTAGCCTGCGCCGGAGTTGCCGCATGGACGCTGGTGTGTTGAGGCGACACGCTCTTCACGAATCCGACAACCGCCTTGATGTGGTCGGGAGTCGTTCCGCAGCAGCCTCCGACGAATCGTGCGCCTGCTTCGGCGATCCGGCGGGCGTACTCTGCCAAGTATTCCGGGGAGGCCATGTAGATCTTCCGGTCCCCCACCTCGCGAGGGAGACCGGCATTGGGCTGTGCGGAGAGCGGCACGGTGACCACCTTCGCCAGCTTTTCCACGGCCTCGAGCACGCCGTGAGGTCCGACCGAACAGTTGACGCCGATCACATCGGCACCCATCGCCTGCAGGATCGGACCGAAGTCCACCGGATCGGTGCCGTAATGGGTCTTGCCGTCGGTACCGACCGTCATCTGGGCGAAGACCGGGATGTTGCTCTTGCCGCGGACAGCGTTGAAGGCCGCCCGCAGCTCCTCCACGTCGCTGAAGGTCTCGAGTATGATGCCCTCGACTCCGCCCGCCAGCAGTCCGTCTACCTGTCGGGCGAAAGTCGCCTGAGCCTCATGGACCGCCAACTCGCCGAACGGCTCGATTCTGACGCCGAGCGGTCCTATGGCACCGAGGACCACGGCGCGGCCCGCGGCGGCCTCGAGGGCCAGGCGCGCGGCAGCCTCGTTGATCTTCTCGGTCTCCGACGCGAGACCATAGCCTGCGAGCTTGAGCGGATTGGCGCCAAACGTGTTGGTCTCGATCAACTCGGCCCCGGCGCGCACATACTCACGATGAATCTCCCGGACCAGATCGGGCTGTTTCAGGTTCAGCTCGTCGTAGCACACGTTGAGGAAGACGCCACGGGCATAGAGCATGGTGCCCATGGCGCCATCGCACACATGAGTGCGGCCGTCGGCGATTAGATCCCGGAGAGCGGTCATCGCCCATACCCCAAATTTGGCCCCAACCACCTTTCCGCCTCAGCGACGCTCATTCCCTTCCGCCGGGCGTAGTCCTCGATCTGGTCCTTCCCGATCTTGCCCAGGCCGAAGTAGCGGGCCTCCGGTCGCCAGAAGTAGTAGCCGCTCACCGATGCGGCAGGCAGCATCGCAAACGACTCGGTCAGACGGATACCGACTCGTTCCTCCGCGCTGAGGAGGTCGAACAATGTCCGCTTCTCCGTGTGATCGGGGCAAGCCGGGTAACCGGGCGCGGGGCGGATCCCCTGATACTGCTCTCTGATGATTGCGAGCGGATCGAGAGATTCATCACCCGCGTAGCCCCAGAACTCTCGCCTCACTCTCGCGTGCAGTCGTTCGGCCAGCGCTTCGGCCAGCCTATCCGCCAATGCCTTGGCGAGAATGGCGGAATAATCGTCGTTGGCTTGCTCGAACCGCTTGACCACCTCCTCGAGCCCATGACCAGCGGTCACCGCGAACAAGCCGATGAAGTCCGTCACACCACTATCCCTCGGTGCTACGAAGTCGGCGAGTGCCAGGTTCGGCCGGCCGGGTTGCCGGCTCATCTGCTGCCTGAGGGTCCGAATGGTCGTGAGTCTTCCCTTTCCGTTCTCGCTGGAGACTTCGATATCGTCTCCTGATGCGGCCGCGGGGAGAAAGCCGAACACCGCGCGCGGCTCGAGCAATCTTTCCTTCACAATGGTCTCCAGCAGCGCCTTCGCGTCCTTGAACAAGCTCCGCGCCGCGGACCCCTGCTCCGGATCATCGAGAATCGCGGGATAGTGCCCTCGCAGCTCCCAGGTCTGGAAGAAGGGAGTCCAGTCGATCCATTCAACCAGGTCCTCGAGCGGATAAGGCGCGATCTGCCGGATCCCAACGAACGTTGGCCGGGGCGGCGTGACAGCCGTCCAGTCAACCACCAGCCGATTGCGTCGAGCCTCGCCGATCGGCGTGAGCCGTTCCTCGGCCCGCTCCGCGGCGCGTTCTTCCCGGATCGTCTGGTACTCCCTCGCGATCCCACGGGCAAACTCCTCGCGCAGGTCATCGCTCAGAAGCCGGGCTGCGACTCCGACGGCCCGGGAGGCGTCGAGGACGTGAACGACCGGGCCCTGGTACTGCGGCGCGATCTTCACCGCAGTGTGAATCCGCGACGTGGTGGCTCCTCCGATGAGCAGGGGAGTCGTGAATCCAGCGTGCTGAAGTTCGCCGGCCACGAAGCTCATCTCCTCCAGTGATGGCGTGATGAGTCCGCTCAGCCCGATGAGATCTACCTGCTTCTCCCGCGCGATCTCCAGAATCTTGGCGCTCGGCACCATCACGCCGAGGTCGATCACTTCGTAGTTGTTACACTGGAGGACCACGCCCACGATGTTCTTGCCGATGTCGTGGACGTCGCCCTTCACCGTCGCCATGAGCACCCGCCCCTTGGTGCGGGTGTCGGCGTTGGCGGCTTTCTCCGCCTCGATGAACGGGATCAGGTGTGCGACGGCCCGTTTCATGACCCGGGCGCTCTTCACCACCTGGGGCAAGAACATCCGTCCGGATCCGAAGAGATCCCCCACCACGTTCATCCCCCGCATCAGCGGGCCCTCGATCACTTCGATGGGCCGCTGCACCTGCTGGCGGGCCTCCTCCGTGTCCTCGACGATGAAGTCCGCGATTCCCTCAACGAGGGCATGGGCCAACCGTTCATCGACCGGTGTCTCCCGCCAGGAGAGATCCTTCCCCGGCTGAGCGGCCTGGCCCCGTACTGTGTCGGCCACCTCGAGCAGCCGTTCTGTGGCATCGGCCCGGCGATTGAGGACGACATCTTCCACCCGCTCCCGCAATTCCGGCGGGATGTCATCGTAGATCGCGAGTTGCCCGGCGTTGACGATACCCATGTCCATCCCGGCATGGATGGCGTGGTAGAGAAACACCGAGTGGATCGCTTCGCGCACGGGATTGTTCCCCCGGAAGGCGAAGGAAACGTTACTGACGCCACCACTCACCAGCGCGTGAGGAAGCTGCGCCTTGATCGCGCGGGTGGCCTCGAAGTACGAGACCGCGTAGCCATTGTGCTCCTCGATCCCGGTCGCGATGGCGAAGATGTTGGGATCGAAGATGATGTCTTCGGGCAGGAACCCGACCCGCTCGGTCAGGATCTTGTACGCCCGCCGACAGATCTGGACCTTCCGATCCGCAGTGTCGGCCTGACCCTTCTCATCGAAGGCCATCACCACAACGGCCGCACCATAGCGGCGCACGAGCTCAGCATGCTGAATGAAGGCTTCCTCGCCCTCCTTCAGGCTGATCGAGTTGACTACTCCTTTGCCCTGGAGACAGCGCAGCCCCGCCTCGATCACAGCCCATTTCGAGGAGTCCACCATCACTGGAACGCGGCTGATGCCGGGCTCGGATGCCACCAGGCGCAGGAAGGTCGCCATGGCCCGCTCCGCATCCAGCATCCCCTCGTCCATGTTTACGTCGATGATCTGGGCCCCGCTTTCGACCTGCTGCCGCGCCACCTCGAGCGCCGCCTCGTAATTGCCTTCGAGGACCAGCTTGGCGAAGCGGCGTGACCCCGTCACGTTGGTCCGTTCACCGACGTTCACGAAGTTGGTCAGCGGCCCAATGGTGAGCGGTTCCAGTCCGCTGAGGCGGCAGTGCTTTTCCGGCGAGGGCGGTACCCGAGGAGGCCGACCCCGGACTGCTTCCGCGATGGCCCGGATATGAGCGGGTGTGGTGCCGCAGCACCCGCCTACGATGTTCACCATCCCACCTTCGGCGAAGTCCCGAATCACCTCGGCCATGGTCTCCGGTGTTTCATCATAGCCACCGAACGCATTGGGAAGCCCGGCATTGGGGTGGCTGCTCACAAAGACCGGTGCGACCCGGCTCAAGTCCTGGACGTATTGCCGAAGCTGTCGCGCGCCCAGAGCGCAATTGAGTCCAACCACCAGAGGCCGGGCGTGCGCCACCGAGTTCCAGAACGCCTCGGTGGTCTGTCCCGACAGCGTCCGCCCGCTGGCATCGGTGATGGTGCCGGAAATCCAGACCGGGACTCGACTTCCGGTGGCTGCGAAATGGGCGTCGATGGCGAAGATCGCCGCCTTGGCATTGAGCGTGTCGAAGATCGTCTCGACCATGAGCAGGTCCGCCCCGCCATCGAGAAGTCCGCGTACCGCTTCCGCATAGGCATCCACCAGTTGCCGGAATTCGATGTTGCGGAACCCTGGGTCGTTCACGTCCGGCGAAAGGGATGCGGTCCGGTTGGTGGGGCCCAGAACGCCGGCCACGAAGCGGGGGCGCGAGTCGGCCGCCTCGGCTCGGTCGGCGACCCGGCGGGCCAGGGCTGCGGCCGTCTGGTTCAGCTCCGGCACCAGCGACTGCATGCCGTAGTCGGCCATCGAGATCGCCGTGGAGTTGAACGAATTGGTCTCGATGATGTCCGCTCCCGCGTCGAGATACGCGGTGTGAATCGCCTCGATGATATCGGGCCGGGTCAGGACCAGGAGATCGTTGTTGCCCTTGACGTCGCGGGGCCAATCCTTGAAACGAGAACCCCGGTAGTCAGTCTCGCCGAGCTTGTAGCCCTGAATCATCGTGCCCATGGCACCGTCAAGCACGAGAATCCGCTCCCGCAGCAGGCGGGGGAGAAGTTCAAGGCGTGAGGCGCGATCGAAGGGCATAGTGATGAAAAATCCCCGAGGCCAAAACGGCACCCGGGGGCGGCCGTTTTAGCACTTGTTTAACGTGGCTGCAATAGGCGCAAATCACCACGACTCAATTGTCACTGAACCCAAGATAGTCCATCAGACACCTAATCGCCAAGTCCGAGCCGCTCTCGTGCCTCCTTGGAGGTCAGGCCGGCTATTTCGACGATCTTCCGCCGAGCCGAACCTCCAGCGGTAAGCCGGACTCGCGCTGGCGCGACACCGAGAACCGTGGACAGCAGCTGAACCAGGGCTTGGTTCGCGGCACCGTCAACCGGCGGCGCTGTCAGACGGACTTTGAGCGCATCGCCGTGAAGTCCGACCACTTGGTTGAGAGCCGCTCGCGGCTGAGCGTGAATCGTGAGCCTCACGCCTCCGGGCACTTCGTCAACCGGTGGCATTGATTTACAAAAGGCCCAGCACCAGTGAGCGGGCGAGGATAAGGAGCAGCCAGGCAACCAGAGGACTGATGTCGAACATCCCGAGCGGCGGTATCAGTCGCCGCAGCGGTTCGAGCAGCCAGTCGGTAAGAAAGACGATGGGCCTCATCCACCGGGCGTAGCTCGAGATGCCGAGCCAGGATGCGATGACGCGGATCAACACGCAGGCGATCAACAGTCCGAAGAGCCCATCCACCAGGAAGCGCAGGACTCCTCGTGGCCCGGCTTGGGCGGCATAGCCCAGCGAGACCAAGGTGCCCAGCGACCACTGTAGCAGGCTCAGGAAGACCAATCCGCCGATCACCACGATCCAGAACAGCCACCACGGCGCATTCACCGGGTTGCCACCGGATCGGACCATCCGGCGTTCCAACGGCTTGATGATGGGGTCGCTGACTTTGCGAATCGCTCGGGCGAAGCCGCCGAACGGACTCAGCTTCTTGGCCTTTACGGCCCAGTGCGTGAGCGCAACAATCCCGGCGCCGAGGCAGACGACGGCGACGAGGAGCCGGGCGATCTGGATGACTTCAAGCATCGAAGGGTACGAGGGAAGGCTATTCCGAAGGACGACTTCCCACCGTAAAGCCCCGGCTCCCTCCACCAACCATCGTGCAGGTTATTGTGTACGCCCCCTCACGCAGGCTGGCATCCTCGAGCACGTCGTTGGTCCCCTCGCAGCTGGCTAACTGCCGGTCCGAATTGCGCCGGAACACAGCGGTCACCAACGGAGATGAACCGGATCTCCCATAGCGCAGGACGATGGTGGGGCTCAGACTGTCGATGCCTGCTGTCCGGAGTGAATTGGGAAGCTGGTTCTGGTGGGAACTGCGGTAGGACATGACGCGATCAACTGCGTCGAAGAGCGCCCGACCCAGCTCTTCCGCATCCGCCTGCGCGGGATCGGCCGGGTGTTTTCCACCGGAATCCTTGCCGGTTGCCTTCTTGGCTCCGCACGCGACGATCAGACCGGCGACAATGGTCCAGCCGAACTTGCGGATCCGCGAGCTACTCCATCGCGAATTCACGATTGAACACGACGTCGAAGGCGAACGTCTTGGACTTGGTGCGCGATTCGATGTGCTCGGCAATGCGGCGGAGCCGGTCGGGAATTCCCGCGATCTTTTCCTGGGCGAGCCGTCCCATCTCCCCCAGGCCGGTCAGCGTTTCGATTCTCCAGTATTGGATCTGCTCCTGCACAATCCGCAGGTAGTCTCGTGGACCGTAAATCCCGGCTCGCCTAATCACATCCGCGATTTCCCGGAAGCTTGGCATCGTATGGCCCGGCATCTCGATACTCGGCATGATGAAAGAGGCCGAGTGCAGGGCCTGATCCGGATCCCGCTTCAGAATTTCTTCGAAAACCGTCCGGTAGAACGCGAAGTGCCGGGCTTCGTCGAGCGCGACATTGGAGAGCACTTCGTTCAGCAGAGGCTCGTAGTCCGCGACCGCTCGCCCTGTGCCGCTGTGCGACACTTGGGTAGCCCGTTCCTGCAGGGTGGTGTAGACAAAGACCCGGTAGGGATCCATGTCCCAGTCGGGATGAAAGCCGCTCTCGAGATAGGAATACTGCATTTCCTCGAGACGCCGCTGGTTGATGAGCCGAGTGTCCCGGATGTAGTCGTGCAAAACCGCCCCGTGCCGGTCCTCTTCCGCGGTCCACATGTTGTTCCAGCGGCGCCAGTGGCTGTCGTCGCCCAAGTGCACCGCCAGTAGCCGGTGGAAATGAGGCAACCCTTCTTCGGTCAGGGTATTCAGGGCGAGGGCCGCGCGGGCCGAATCGGGAATGCCGGTCGCGCGCTTGCGAAGCATGACCACGTGATCGTCCGGCGATTCACCCGGGGGAGGCTCCAGGAGGTCGCTGGGGAACCAGAGGTTCCGCTTGCGTACGTGGGCCTCCATCATCTCGTGGACCTTGGCCTCGAGGTCGCGAAGCACCTCGACCTTGGTAAAGAAAGCCTTGGCAGTGGCCGTGAGGGTCACAAGTCAATCCCTGGTTCGATGCGATACAAGAGCAAGCCTCCGTGGAGGCCCACGGTCGCGCAGTCAACCCTTGTAATGTGGAGCAGTTGGAGGCTGGGGGGAAGGTCGGAATCCGGCGCCAGGGCGCCGTGCCCGGAATTTAGGCCGTGGAGGTGAGCCGCTTCTCCATGAGGTACCACGTCTTACCGCCGAAGTACTCGTCGCGCTTCATAACGCGATGCCAGCCGTTAAGGATGAACTCACCCTCATCGCGAAGGTCGTCGGTCCAGAATTCCGCCAAGTGGGCTCCAGACTCTCGAGCACGGGTCTCGAAGGCGCTGACCAGCAAGTGGCCGTGACCAAGATGCCGCTCTTCCGGCGTAACTGCGATGTCCAGGATGTGAGCGACCCCGCCGCGCATGGAGTAGCGGAGTCCGCCGATCCAATCGCCGATTTCGTTGCTAAGGACCAGGAAACGTTCCTCCAGGTGAACGCTGTCTCCTGTCTCCTGCTCCTCCCGCAACGTGAGGTCGGAGAACCATTCGGCGAACTCTTCGCCGTTTTCCATTTCCCGGATGGTCAACTCGCTCATCGAAGCACCCTTTTACGCGTTACAGTAGCACTCCTCTACCATCTGTAGACGCGTAAGACGCAACGTTAGTGCCACATGGCTCGGGCACAGTTACATCGACGGACATCGATAAGTCTCAGTCCGGCACGGCGTTACCAACCACCAAAGAATAGCCCAATCCTTCCCCGTGGCAAGCAAAGTGGTGACCCGTCCCTTGGGAGAAGCAGGGCTGAGTCACCTTATCGCTGACCGGAGCAGAATCGCGCGCACCTGGACCAATTGTCCCGGGGGTCCTGCAACCACCCGGGGCGAACGCTGATCCCCATGCTGTTGGAGCCCTCGGATTCCTGCTCCTCGCGATTTCCCGGCTGAGGCTGCACCCTGCGGCGACCTCGCGGCGTACAGGATCCGCGAGGACCCGCTAGAGTGAAATGGCGATAGCGAGGATGATCGCCGCGATTCCGAGGAGAGCCAGCCCGCCGATCAGCTTGGTGAAGGCCTTGAGCCAGTCATCGTAGCCGACGCCGGCGGCCGCGAGCATGGCCATGAGGGCGCCGTTCGTCGGAGTAACGAGCTCGCACAACCCCGCGCCATACTGGTAGGCCAGCACAGTCACCTGCCGGGATAAGCCGATCAGGTCGGAGAGCGGAACCAGAACGGGAAGGGTGAGCACGGCCTCACCGCTCACACTGGGGACCGGCACGTGAATCCCGGCCTCCACCGCCATGATGCCGATGGCGGAAACGGCCGGTGGGAGATTCGCCAGCGGGGCGGACAACCCGTGAACGATCGTATCGAGAATCCTGCCCTGCTGAAGTACCACCGAAATGGCGCGGGCGAACCCGATGAGGAGAGCAGCCAGCGTCATGGATCTGAAGCCTTCGACGAACGCGTCGACGGTCCCGCGAATACCGAGTTTGCCCAGGAGTCCCACCACGACTCCCATGATGAAGAAGACTGCAGACAATTGATCGAAATCCCATCCCAGTCTCAGGATCCCGTACAGGAACACCGAGAACGCTCCCAGCACCGAAAGCAGAATCAGCGGAGTGCGCCAGCCGAGTGATGCTCCGGCTTCCAGCTCGACGGCCTCGGGAGGCATGCGGGTCCGGCGGGCGTGCCGGGTCACGCCCCAGGTCCAGAAGCCGAGCGCCAGCAGCATCAGGGTGGTACGGAACTCCCACCCCGAGCCGAGGGGGAGCTGGGCCAGCTTCTGGGCGATCTGAGCCTGGAACGGGTTGATCGGGCTGAATGCTGCAGCGACCGCTGCTGCACCCAGACTCATCGCGACCGCGGTGAGCGCGTCAAAGCCGAGTCGCCGGGTCAGCAGAAGGAGGAGAGGAACGAAGGCGATAATCTCCTCCTGCATGTTCTCGAGCGCGCCGCCCAGCGCGAAGGCGGCACAGCAGACGGGGATGACGAGAGTTTCCCGCCGGTCAAGTTTGCGAACCAGGGCGCCGATCGCCGTGCGGAGCGCTCCGGTCCGGTCCACGACAGTGAACGCCCCGCCTATGAGGAACACGAGGAAGACCACCGAGGCGGCGTCGGCCATTCCGCGCGGGATTGCCACTGCCGCCTGGAACAGATTGACGGGAGAGCGCGGTACCGGGACAAAGGTGCCGGGTACTACGACCTGGCGGTGGGTGACCGGGTCGTCGCGTCGCTGGTATTCACCCGGAGGGAGAATGTAGGTCAGGGCTGCAGCGACCAGCAGGCAGCCGACAAGCAAGGTCAGTGGGTGGGGGAATCGGGCATGGATTGCCTTCATTTCGTGCGGCACTGGACCGAGAGTGGCTTGGCCCTTCCGCACGCGATCGATTCATTCATTCCGTTGGCCAACACACCGCATGCGGTGTTCTGGGCGGAACGAGTTGCCTCTTCCTCGTTCTGGTGTGACGCAGCGGCACAATTGCGCTTACCGTTAAACTCGACGCACACGTTGCACTCAGCCTTCTGTGCCGAAAGCGTATTGAAGAGCAGCAGGGCGCCGAAAAGAGCCAGGGCAACGAGTGTGATGATGGTCCCGCGCTTGATTTTCATGGCTACTCCTGACGGTGGTTCAGCCCATCGCGCGGATGGCGCCCAATACGGGAAGCAAGGCTCCTATCAACCACACGATTGCCGCGGCCAGCGCGGCCTGGGCCCGGGGGATCTTGCCGGTGATAGACAGGCCAATGGCGAGAAGGACAGTCACCCAGATGGTGAATACATCGATACGGCCGATTAGCGCTAGCAAAAGGGGGTTGGCAGTATCGGGATCAAAGAAGCGACCGAGCCCGAGCGTCACACTGTACCTGCCTACCAGCGATTCCTCAGGAAGAAGCAGAGCCTGAAGCGCGTTGACGATGCCTTCCAGGACCCGGGGGTACAGGGCGAACGTTGCTACCATGCAAGCCGCCGCCAGTTCCTGTTTGGCTCCAAACAGCTTGCCGGCAAGCCACAGGAAAAAGCCGAGAAAGAACGGCGCGAAAAACGCGTAGCCAGTCACAAAGACCGGCACAAACTTGCTGGATGTTTCCCTGGCCTGCGCCTCCATTTCCGAGGTGAGCTGCGGGTTCTGCTTCATCGCCGCCGCAAATCCGCGCTTGAACTCCGCGTCGAAGATCGGATCCATCGCACTTCGCGACGCGAAGAACAGGATGCCGACCCCGAGCACCAGGATGACTAGGGGCAGGCCGAAAGCGGGTTCCAGCTTGCGGCGTTCGAAGACCTCCGACGGAGCGTAGAAAATTTCGAGCGCGTCGGTAAAGGCGCTGGGCGTCGTGTCGGCAGACGGCATCGAGGTTTTCCTGCGTGGGAGGACGCTCTCAAGGTATCCATCACGGCGCCAGTTTCAATCGGCTTGGATTCAGCTACTCTTCGAAATGCTCGCGCTCGAGAGGTTCGGTGAAGTGGGCACTTTCTTGGTGTTGGGACTGCTGTGTCTCCTCGGTTGTTCCCGGGGCCAACCGGTCATCCTGCTGTCGCGGCCGGTTGCGGACTCCATGAACGCAATCTTCGATCGTTCCAACGAACATTGGGACGAACTTCAAGATCTGACCCAGCTCGAGAAGATGCTGGGGACAGTGCGTCCGACTCAGCGCGAGTACCTTGGGTGCCTCACCGGGATTCGCGCGGGCGATACGTTGCGGGTGGATGGGTGGACGCCCGCGCGAAACATGAAACAGCTGCAGTTCGCGGTTACGGGTGATTGCGACAGTACCCCGGGTCTCCTAGGAACTTTTCACACCCATCCCTACCGAGCCGATACCCTCAACCGGCCGCTCAAGGAACCGATCTTGGCCAAGCAGGACCTCGAAACGTTCGCCGGTTCCAAGGATCTGATCGCGCTGGTCATCTGGGACCGCGATTCGATCGATGCCGCGGCCAAAGGGGAGGATGGCCAGCTGCTTCATCCCATCCCGGTCCTGGTTCGCTAAGCCACCGCTCCTCGCGTCCTGCAAGCCCGGAAATTCTCAGACTGATCCGCCGTGCGGGACGAAAATTCGCTTTATGAAGTTGTTGGCGCGGCCAAGCACCGCGCCTTTTTCACGTTCCGCTCGCGGGCCTCCTTCGTGTGTCGCCGCTTCGACTTAGGTCCTCTATGGAGGTAGGGGTCCGGCCTCGCATTTCCCTCCGAGATTGCACGCCATCGGTGCTGTTCAAGAGTTTGACAGGGACGGGCCTGCTTCTTGCCCCTCCCACCCTCAACCTTTCACAGAGATTGTCGGCCATCTCGACCGGGGGGGACGATCGCGCCATGAAAATACTGATCGTCGAGGATTCTCCGCTCGTACAAAAAATGTACGGCCTGGTTTTCTCCAAGCGGGAGCACGTGATGACCACGGCCCTGAACGGCCGCGACGCGCTTCAGCTCATCAACGACTCGACCGCGCCGTACGACCTGATCCTGCTGGATCTTCGCATGCCCGACATGGACGGGGTCGAGTTCATCGAGGCCCTGCGTAAGAGCGGGCACGAGTTCGATTCCATTCCAATCGTTCTCACCACCGCCGAACCGGAAGAATCTTCGCTGCTCCAGCATGCGCGAGCGATGGGCGTCTCGGCGGTGGTGCGTAAGCCGTGGCGGCCGAACGAGCTGCGCGAAGTCATCCGCCAGGTCATCCCGGAGCGGATTGGATGAGCGCCAAGCCCGTCTTCCTCGTGGTCGATGATTCCCGCCTCCACCACCAGATGTACATGCTCGTCTTCGCCAAAGGCGCGCTGGCGGGTAGTACGCTCCTGCACGCCAAGAACGGTCGCGAGGGATACGCGCTGTTTACCACTCATCCCGAGATCGAGATGGTCTTCCTCGACCTTAATATGCCGGAGATGAACGGGCTGGAGTTCCTGGAGCGGCGTCGATCGGAAAACCTGCATCCTCACATCCCGGTTGTGCTGGTGACTACTGAAGACAGCGCCGAGGACGAGGCGAGAGGCAGGGCGGCCGGCGCGTGGGAGTACCTTCGCAAGCCTTTCACTCCTGCCCAACTCACCGAACTGGTGGAGCGGGCCCGCGCGCGGGGCGTTCGGACCTGAGATGAACGACGACGCCGGGAATCCCTTCGCGGAGCTACTCGAGGAATACGTAGCGGAGTGCGCTCCGCTCGCTCAGGCCGTAGGGGATACCCTGGTCACCCTCGAGCGGCGGTGGGAAGAAGGCGACCCCGCCGACCAGCTGTTCGGTACGCTGAAAGGCTCCCTCCACACCTTGAAGGGCAATTCGGCCATGCTGGGCCTCACGGCCATCCAGGCCCTCGCGCACTGCATGGAAGATGTCTGCGCCTTCCTGGGAGAGCGACCCGACCTGCGACCTGCGGCGTCGGGCCTGCTGCTCCGGGGCGCCGGCGTTCTCGTGGAGATGGTGGGTCGCGCGGCCCGCGGTCCGCTTTCAGCCGATCGCAGCGAGCACTTCATCAGCGAGGCTCGCGAGTTCATCCAAGCCGAGTCCGTCGGCACGGAAACGTCCGCTCCGTATCCCGAGCGGCGCAGGTTCGAGCGCCGAACCGGCTCGGAGGTGGGAGAGCTTGGCTCCGACGGAGTGGTGAGCACGATTCGGGTAGATGCCAGACGGCTCGATGGGCTGCTGGAGACCTTCGGTGAGACAATGATCGCAGGATTGGGTCTCCGGGAGGCGGTGCGGGACCTCGCCATCCGACATCGGGGCGCGGGCTTTACCGATCTGGAGCATGCGCTGACATCGCTGGAAAAGACATTGAAACGGCTGGAGGGCGCGCTCATGGCCACCCGGCTGGTGTCCATTGCAACCGTGTTCGGCCGCTTCAACCTGCTGGTGCGCGAGGTGGCGAACGCGCACGAGAAGCGAGTTGGGCTGGTGACCTCGGGCGGCGAGACTCAGCTCGACAAGACGGTCATCGATCGGCTGGGGGAGCCCCTCGTCCACCTGGTGACCAACGCCATCATCCACGGCCTGGAATCGCCGGCCGAGCGGGAGCGTTCGGGAAAACCGTCGGAAGCGACGGTGACGCTCTCGGCAGTTCAGCGTTCGGACCGGGTCATCCTCACGGTCACCGACGACGGGAGAGGCCTCGATCCCGAGCGCATCCTGCACAAGGCCAGACAGCTGGGCGCGGTCGCGGCGGACGCGACCCCATCGCGCGAGGAAGTGTTTGCGATGGCCTTTCTCCCCGGTCTTTCGACCACCGAGCGGGTTTCAGCGCTGGCAGGGCGCGGCGTCGGGCTCGACGTCGTGGCCAACTCGATTCGTACACTAGGCGGCAGCATCGAGGTCGCGAGCGAGCCAGGGAAGGGCACCAAGTTCACAATGAGCCTGCCGCTCACCCTGGCTGTGCTGCGCTCTCTGCTGGTGGCAGTTGATGGCGAGCGCTATGCCCTGCCGCTCGGCGACGTGGCGGAATCACTCCGCGTGACCAATGAAGCAATTCACGAGATCGACGGGCACGGAATGATGCTCTGGCGAGGGCAGGTAATTCCGGTGTCCGATGCTGCTGAGGTGCTGGGTGGGTCGGCGCGCGCTTCCCGGAACTATTGCGTAGTCGTCCGGTCGGGCGCTAGGCGCAGAGGGATGCTGGTAGATGGCTTGCTCGGGCACCAGGACGTCGTCGTGAAGGCGCTCGACCCATCGCTGGGGCGGCCTCCGACGATCTCCGGCGCCACGATCCTGGGCGACGGTCGGGTAGCCTGCATTCTCGACACGGCGCGATTCGCTGAGCTTCGGGCGACCGAAGCCTCCACCGCGACTCTCTCGTGACCGACATGAAACAGGAACTGAAACCCTCCGCGCGGGACAGCCTGCTGACCTTCGCCGACGACGTGGCCCATCAGGGTGTTGCCGTTCGGGCGGAGGCAGCGGAACCCGAGCGTCATCTGGTCATCTTCAGCCTCGACCGTGAGGAATTCGGGATTCCAATCGCGCGGGCGCGCGAGATCGTGCGGGTTCCGGAAATCACCCGGGTCCCGCAGGCCCCTCCGCACATTCGCGGGGTGATGAACCTCCGGGGGAGGATTCTCCCCGTCGTGGAGATCCGTACCCGCTTCGGGCTGGAGCGAGCCGAGTTAACTTCGCGCTCCCGGGTCGTGGTCGTGGAGGCCCACGGACGAATGGTCGGAATTTTGGTGGATGTGGTCTCACAGGTGGTGAAGATCGGCGAGAGCGCGATCGTCCCGCCACCTGATGAAGTCGTTTCGCAGCGCGCCGATTATGTCAGCAACGTCGCGCGAGTCGGTCCGCGGCTCATCATCCTCATCGAGCTTGATAAGGCCCTCCTGCTCGAAAACGTGTCTACCCCAGCACCCCTCATCTCATGAGCGAACAGATTCTTCAGGTGATCCGGAACTGGACCATCCGCCGGAAAATCCTCACGGGCTTTGCCATCGCGCTGCTGGCCACCGGAGTCGTGGGGGCTTATGCGATCCGCCAGCTCGACCGGATGCATTCCGCCGTTGTGTCCGCCCAGGGTGGAGGGATGGTGGACGCGATCTATCAGGACTCGAGATCGTTCATCCTGATCCTGGTCGCCTCGGGCGTCATCCTCGGGCTCCTGGCTGCGCATTTCCTCGCTCGACTGATCGCTGACCCGCTTACCCGGCTGGGAATGGCTGCGGAGCAGGTATCCAACGGCGACCTGACCATCGACATCAAGAGCCTCTCCCGGGATGAGATCGGCTGGCTCGAGCACATCATGCGGCAGATGGTCAAGAACCTCCGGCAGATTGTCGGCCAGATCACGACCTCTTCCCGGACCGTGGCCACCTCGGCGGAGGAGATTTCCGCTTCCACTACTCAGATGACCAAGGGAGCGGAAGCCCAGAGCAGCTCCACCGAAGAGACCTCGTCGACCATGGTCGAGATGGCGGCCCAGATGCAGGCGCTGGCCAAGAATGCCGAGGCCCTGGCGGCCAACGTAGACGAAACCTCTTCTTCGATTCAGCAGATGAGCGTCGTGCTGGCGCAGACGGCCCAGAACGGCGACACCCTGCTGGGGGCGGTGGAGGAAGTCACCGGCACGCTGACCGACATGATCAACACCGTCGGCTCTATCGCATCACGGGTGCACAAGGTCGACGAAGTCTCGAAGCAGTCGGTGAGCGAGGCTCGCGCGGGGGGAGAACGGCTGACTCGATCGATCGCCGCGATCGGCGAGCGTTCGCAGGAGATTGGGAAGATCATCAAGGTCATCGAGGACATCGCGGACCAGACGAACCTGCTGGCGCTGAACGCGACGATCGAAGCGGCGCGCGCCGGCGATGCGGGGAAGGGCTTCGCGGTCGTGGCTGACGAAGTCCGTCGCCTGGCCGAGCGGTCGGTGCAGGCGACCCAGGAGATCGCCCAGGTGATCGACACGGTACAGCGGGAAACCGGCGGCGCCGTGACGATGATGGAAAAGGTGCTGGCGACGATCGTCGGCTCGGTAGACCAGACCTCGCAGCTGGTGACCGAGGCGGCGCACGCGACCGAGGAGCAGGCGGCCGACGCGCGCGAGGTCCTCGCGATGGCGGGCAACATGGCAAACCTGACTCGCCAGATTGCCGCATCGGTGAAGGAGAACGCGGCCGGAGCCCGGGAGATCACCTCGGCAGCGCAGAAGATGAACAAGCTGACCCACCAGATGTCGGAAGGCGTGGCCGAGCAGAAGCGTGGCGGCGACATGGTGGTGAAGGCCGTGGAGTCGATCGCGCTGGTCTCGCGCCAGAATCTGGTGGCGGTGGAACAGATGGGCGCTGCCTCCCGCAACCTGGCCGGCGAATCGGAAGCACTTCGCGAGCGGGTGGAGACCTTCAAGAGCTGATGCCCCGCGCCGCTTCGGCTCTGACTGCCCGGCTCAACGCTCTCGCCTCCCCGGCAGATCATGCCCTGCGGGAGGCGGAGATCTTCTCCGCGCTGGAGGACGAGTCGCCGGCCGTGAGAGAGGTGGCGATTGCATGGGCGGCCCGCTGTATTGAACCGGCGCGGCTTGCCCCGCTGGTCGCATCTCCCGACAACGCAATACTCCGCAACGCAGCCCTCGCTGCCCTGATCCGGCAGGGTCCCTACGCCATCCAGCACGTCGGCGGGATGCTCGAAGATCCGGACCCCGACGTCGTGATGTTCGCCTGCCAGGTCCTCGGTGAAATCAAGGCGATTGAATGTTGGCCGGCTCTGCTGCGGCTGCTCAAGCATGAGCAAGTGAACGTGGTGCAGGCGGCCATCGAAACCCTGGGGAGAGTGCGGGCCCGCGATGCGGTGCCCAGACTCATCGAGATCCTGAGCGAAGAACCGTGGCTCCAGCTGGCGGCCACCGACGCGCTCGGTGAGATCGGTGATCCGCTCGCGGCACCGGTGCTCGTCGGCCTGGTTCCCGAAAGCTTCGTCACCATCCCGGCTCTGGCGGCGCTACGGAAAATCGCCGCCCCGGAAGCGGCCGAGCCACTGCTGACCCTGCTGTTCCGGTCCGACACGGTCGAGTTGCGAAGCCCCATCGTACTTGCGCTGGCGGCATCGATCCAACCGGGAATGCCCCTGCTCGAGCGTTTGGGCCAACGAATTGATGCCGACAGGGATGGAATCTGGCGCTATCTCGCCGCGGTGCTCCAGGGCGAAGTTTCGGGAGAGGAACCGCTCGATCCGCTCAACGCGTCCGACGATCGCCGGGGTCCCCGGGGTGGGGGCCCTCTGGTTCGCGCGGCCGCGACGCTGGCGTTGGCCGGTGGCCTTGAGTCGCTGCATCCCTGGGTCGTTCGTTGGGCAGTAGATCGTGAGGGAGTCGCGTGGCAGCGCCCTCTGGTGCGGCGATTCCACGGTTGTCTACGCTCAACGCTCGGAGGCTTACTCGCTCATCCCGATGTGAGGGTGCGACAAGGTGCCTTGGAGGTTGGCGAGCTCACCTCCGACGACCTGTCCCGGATAGTCGGTTTGCTGCGGGATGAGAGCGGGCAGATTCGCGCGGCCACCTGTCGCGCTATCGGTCCCCTGAAGGCCGTCGAGGCCATACCAGACTTGTTGCAGCTGCTGCAGGACAGCACCGGGCAGGAACGAGATGCTGCGGCCGCGGCGCTTGGGCACATGCCGGCGCAGGACCTCGAGTTGAGTCTTGCTCCGTTCCTTCAATCAGATGTTGACGAGGCGGTGAGGCTGCGCGCCATTCGGGTGGTGGAGCACTCGGGTTGTCGCGCGTTCGACCCGGAGATCCTCGAAATGGCGCACGCGGCCTCGCCCGCCCTGCGCCGCGCCGCATTCCGGGTCGTGGGCCAGATGGACGGCTCCCGCGCCGAAGTGGTGCTGCTTCGCGCGCTGGCCGACCCCGAGGAGTCGGTACAAGCCGAAGTCCTGGACTTGCTAGCCAAGAGACCGGGCGGCCGCACGCTGGTGACGCTCCTGGCACTGCTCAACACCAACGACTCGTTGCGTTATCACGTGATTCGTGCGCTGGGCCGATTGGGTGCCGCTCAGGCTGCGGGTCCACTCCAGACGCTCTATGGCTCCGCCTTGCTGCACGAGAAAATCGAGATTCTCGCCGCTCTGGCCAACATCGCCTCGCCGGGGACGGTGGAGTTCCTGCGCCAGCGGCTGGAGGAATCTCAGGTCGAGATCCGGCGGGTTGCGGCCCAAGGACTGGCCGACCTGGCCGGCCCCAGTGAGCTCCCGTTGTTCAGTGCGTTGGCCGAGGATCCCGATTGGGCCATTCGGAACGAGGCAGCCCGAGCGCTAGGTCGGCTGCGGGTTCCGGAGCGGCGGTCACTGCTGCTCGCCTTGGCGCGAGACCTGGAACCTGTCGTGGCCCGCACGGCGCTTGCCGCGCTGAGCGGAGAGCCGGAAGTGGCGGCCTCCGCTCCGACATGAGCGAAGTCGCTGAAGCCGACTGGAAGCTTATCGCCGACTTCGTCCGGGAGCGATTCGGCCTCAGTTTCGAAGGGGCTCGGCGCGACATCCTCGAAGCACGGCTCCGCTCCCGGCTCTGCGACCTCCACCTGCAGACGTTTCGGGAGTACTACCACTATCTCAGCTTCCATCCGGCACGGGATGCGGAGACCTCCGAGCTGTCCCGGCGGATCACCAATAACGAGACCTATTTCTTTCGCGAGCCTCACCACTTCGCCTTCATCCTGAACCAGGTCATACCGCCGTTTCAGAGCGTCTTGCGGACGCGCCCGCTTCGAGTGCTTTCGGCGGGGTGCTCTTCGGGCGAAGAGCCGTATTCGCTGGTGGTGAACCTGGTGGACAGTGGACTGGAGCTTCAGGGCTATCGCTGGGAGATCGACGCCTGCGACCTGAACACGGCCCGCATCGAGCAGGCCCGAAAGGCGCTCTATGAGCCTGGCTCGCTCAGGGTCTGCGACGACGAAGTTCGACAGCGGTGCTTCATCCGGAACGGAGAGCGGTTTCAGCTCAAGGATCGTTACCGCAAGGGTGTGAATTTCTTTCAAGCCAATCTCGCCGCACCCACGCTGGGACTCGGACGGGCAGGCTACGACGTGATTCTCTGCCGGAACATGCTGATCTACTTCCACGATGATGCCTTCATCTCCCTCATCGGGCATTTCAGCCGACTCTTGCTTCCAGGCGGTTATCTGCTCCTGGGGCATTCGGAATCGCTGGTCGACAGGATGCCGATGTTCGAACCGGTGTTCCTCGATGGGACCATGGCCTACCGCCGAACGGGAGAATGCTCGTGATTCGGGTCTTCGTGGTCGATGATTCGGCCTTCATCCGTAAGGCACTGACGCGGGTGCTATCGACGCAGCCGGAATGCCAGGTCGTGGGCGAAGCCGCGAACGGTCACGAGGCGCTCGAGCGAATCCCCGCCGCGAACCCCGATGTCGTGACACTCGATGTGGCCATGCATGGCATGGATGGGCTCGCCACCTTGCGAGCCTTGCTGGGTTGGCGCCCGAGCCTCCACGTCATCATGCTCTCGGCTCATACCCGGGAAGGTGCCGCGGCGACACTCGAAGCGTTGACCCTCGGCGCTGCGGATTTCATCGATAAGACCGCCATCAACCTGATGGATCTGGAAGGCTTGGGACGCGAGCTGGTGGATCGGCTGCAGTCCTGGCGGCCGGGAGGCCGGGAGGCCAGACCGGCGGTTCGACGTCCCGCGGCGACGGTTCCGGCGGTTGACCTGAGTCATTGTGAGCTGTGCGTAATTGGAGCTTCCACGGGCGGGCCAGCTGCATTGCAGTACATCCTTGAACGCCTCCCCGCGTCGTTCCTGCTGCCTCTGGCAATCGTACAGCATATGCCGGCGGGATTCACGGCACCGTTCGCCGACCGGCTCAATTCACTCTGTCGCCTTCGGGTCGCGGAAGCGAAAGAGGGTGAGCGGCTGGTTCCGGGCCGGGTCCTGATCGCGCCGGCCGGGCGACAGCTTCGGTTGAGCAACAGTCTCACTGTGCTGCTCTCATCGGATCCGCAGGAGGCCCGCCACGCTCCCAGCGTGGACGTTCTCATGAAATCCGCCGACCGCGCTCGTCGCGGCAAGGTGCTCGGCGTGCTGCTGACTGGGATGGGGGATGATGGGGCCGAGGGGATGAGCATCATCAGGGCTCACGGAGGCCGGACCATCGGGGAGAATGAGGCAAGCTGTACCGTCTACGGCATGCCCCGCGCAGCGTTGTTGCGTGGTGGAGTGGACTGGATGCTGAGCCTTCAGGAAATCGCGGCGGTGCTGGAAGAGCTGGGACAGGGGGAGGTGAGACGTAAGGACGTGGGGACGTGAGGGCTGGGGGTGGTGGGGAGTGGGGAGTAGGGGGTGGGG
>Ga0207674_10001910_pt1 | contig 26443 bp, 19 predicted proteins | sample KBSCornC72_FD_184303 | JGI IMG/M metagenome (GOLD analysis project Ga0207674, IMG submission 184303) | Corn rhizosphere microbial communities from Kellogg Biological Station, Michigan, USA - KBS Corn C7-2 (SPAdes) (version 2) | ecosystem: Host-associated > Plants > Roots > Rhizosphere > Soil ...
TTGTGAAACGTGTGTGGGAGCACCGCAACTGCGTCGTTGGCGGCTTCACCAGAAAATATCGGTGCCAAGCTGCTCGTTTGGTATGCGGCTTACGACGATCTCCATGAGGCGCGCCTGCGCGAACTTCAAATGAAAAAGTGGAAGCGCATCTGGAAGCTCAGCGAGATCGAGCAAATGAATCCCAATTGGGACGATCTCTACCTGAAGCTGATTTGAAGGCTCCTGCGGAGCCTGTCTGGACCCCTGCCTTCGCAGGGGCACAGATCAATCGTCGCGGTAGGCGAGCTCGTAATTGCCCCAGCGGCGGCCCTTGATCCACAGCGGAACGAACACGTTCTTGACCGGGATGTGCTTCTCGCCGAGCTCCATGCGGTAGGTGGCGAGCGTCGCCGGCTTGTCGCTGGCGAGGGCGTTGCGGGTCGCGTCGTCGATCAGGATGCGCTTGTTGCGGCAGTGGGCGTCGTTCCACACCGGGTCCGGCCCCTGCGGGTGGCTGCGCTCGCTAAGGTGGGTCGGCAGATAGCCGTTCATGTCGCCGATCGCCGAGCCGATGATGCGGCCGTCGGACGCTTTCACCCGATCGAGGATCGGGCGGACGTGGCGGTCGGCGGAATCGTTGAAGCGGACGTCATACTGGACCGGGTTCGACCCCTCGACGATCTGATAGTCGGTGTCGAACGCGTCCTCGACAGTAAGCTCGCCCGAATCGATCGCACGCTCGATTACCGCCTGGATCTGGCGGCAGGCTTCCTGGGCCTTGAGGATGAACGGCGTGTCGTCGATCTCGGCGCCCGAATTGGCGAGCGTGTCGAGCATCGTGTTGGACAGCATCTCGAGGTGCGCGAGGCGCTTTTGCGCGCTCAGCAGCTCGGTGCCGTTCTCGCGCGCGTCGCCGGCGAAGTCGGTGAGGCCGGCCTTCACCCGGTCGACGCTGGTCTGGATCATGCTGGTCGAGTGGGCGATGCCTTCGGTCTGGCGGTCGACCATGCCGACGATCTCGCTGACTTCGCGGACCGTGTCGCTGATCTGGCCGAAGCCCGACTGGGCGGCCCGGCTGCGCTCGACGCCGGTCTTGATCTCGGTCGTGACGGCGCTGGCCTCGCGGGTCAGCTCGCCGATCGTGGTCGCGATCTGGCTGGTGGCGGCGCGGGTATCGTGGGCGAGCTTTTTCACCTCGGCCGCGACGACGGCGAAGCTGCGCCCGGCGTCGCCGGCGCGGGCCGCCTCGATCGTCGCGTTGAGCGCGAGCATGTTGGTCTTGCGGGCGATGGTCTCGATGGTCGAGGAGACGGTCTGGACCTGACTCATGGCCGAGGCGAAGCCGGCCATCCGCTCGCCCAGCTGGACGATCAGGTCGGTCAGCCCCTTGAAGCCGTCGATCGTGCCTTCGATCGCCGCGCGGCCGGCGTCGAGCTTGGACTTGGCCTGCTCGGACAAAAGGCGGGCCTCGTCGGTCGAATCGGACACGCGGGCCTGGTCGGCGAGCAGCCGCGTGGTCACTTCCTCGAGCTGGTCGAGCATCTTCAGATGCTCGCCGATGCGGGTCGCGACCCCGGTCACGTAGCCGGCGACGTCGCTGCACTCCATCGACAGCGACCCGCAGTCGCGCGCGACCGCACGGATCGCATTCTCCGTGACTTCCTCGATCCCCAAAGTGGCCATGAAAGCCCCGCTCCCGACTTGTCCTCGCCTGCGGGAATACGGCGAAGCTCCTACTCTTTCGTTAACTATGACGGCCCGCTACCGGCGCGGCATGCCGGGCAGGATCGAAACGCTGTCGCTCAAGGCCGCGCGACGGGTCGCGCTCGCGGCGCAGGGGTTCGGCGCGTCGCGGACGACCGCGGCCAACGCCGGTCATTTGCGCCGGACCGTCGACCGCCTCTCGCTGCACCAGATCGACAGCGTCAGCGTGCTCGTCCGCGCCCATTATCTCCCGGCTTTTTCGCGCCTCGGGCCGTACGACCGAGCCCTGCTCGACCGCGCCGCCTGGGGCCCGAAATCGCGCCGAACCCTGTTCGAATATTGGGCGCACGAGGCCTCGCTCCTGCCGCTCGAGCTCCACCCGCTGCTGCGCTGGCGGATGGCCGAAGCCGAGCGCGGCGACATCGGCTGGCGCAGCCTGCGCGCCTTTGCCGGCGAGCGCCGCCGCGAAGCCGACGCCGTCCTCGACCGGATCCGGACCGAGGGTCCGATGGCCGCGTCCGACTTCGAAAAAGGCGGCGGCGGATGGTGGGGCTGGAGCGGCGCCAAGCAGGCGCTCGAATGGCTGTTCTGGGCGGGTTTGGTCACCGCCGCGACCCGCAAGTCCAGCTTCGAGCGGATTTACGACCTGCCCGACCGGGTCATTCCGGCGGCGATCCTTGCGCGGCCCACCCCTGCTCCGGCCGACGCCAAGCGCGCCCTCGTCGAGCGGTCGGCGGCAGCGCTCGGTGTCGCGACGGCGACCGATTTGCGCGATTACTTCCGGCTCGATCCCGCATCGGCCCGCACTGCGATCGCTGATCTGGTCGAAGACGGCGTGCTGATTCCGGTCGCGGTCGAGGGCTGGAAGCAGCACGCCTTCTTCCATCGCGACGCCCGGGTCCCGCGCCGAATCCGGGCCGCGGCACTGCTCGCCCCGTTCGATCCGCTGGTGTGGGAACGCAGCCGGACCGAGCGCCTGTTCGATTTCCGCTACCGGATCGAAATCTACACGCCGGCGGACAAGCGCGTGCACGGCTATTACGTCCTCCCCTTCCTGCTCGACGAGCGCCTGGTCGGGCGGGTCGACCTCAAGGCCGACCGCGCCAGGTCGCGCCTGCTCGTACGCAAAGTGACCTGGGAATCGGAACCGCCGCCCGATGCCGCAGATCGGCTCATTTCCGAGCTTCGGCTGATGGCCGACTGGCTCGCGCTCGAGGCGGTCGAGCAATAGACGTCTTGCGTCTTCTTCAACGCGCATGCCTATTACAGTGGTGCGCCTTCCTCTCTCGATCGACCGCCTCTGGCGTCGCGCCGTCGGCACCTTCGAGATCGGCGATCCGCGACCGATCGCCCTCGACGCACCCTACACCTTCTTTCTTCCTACCGATGAGGAACTCGCAGCGATCCAACCCGGAGACGAGGTCAAGATAATCATCCGCTCGATCCCGCCTGCGCGTAAATGGGACGCCGAGCGGATGTGGGTCGATGTGAGAGAAGCTTCGGGCGACATCCTGACTGGCGCGCTCGACAATCACCCGTCGGACATTCCCCAGCTTTCGGTGGGACACCTCCTGCAGTTCCCGCGCAGCGCAGTGATCGACATTCTGTGGGACAGGAACCGGACCGATGCTCCACCGCCCGGCCGCACAGAACGCGAGTTCTGGGAGCGCTGTATGGTCGACGACTGCGTGCTGCGCGGCCGCAGCCCCGTCGATTACATCTATCGCGAAGAACCGGACATGGCGGAGCCGGAGGACAAATATCCGGACAGCGGATGGCGTATCCGCGGCACCGGAGAGGGCATCGCCGAGGATGAAGCGACCGATCGCTCCCCTCAATATGTGGCGATCGCTGCGGTGCTCAATCGAGACGATAGCTGGCTGCACCTGATCGATTCGCCCGAGGGAGCGCGATTCGAGCGCGATGCGCAAAGCGGAGAGTTTATCGCCTGCGAAGCTTGAGGCTCAGTAACGAAGGTACGGCTTGCGCTCTTCCTCCCAAGCCCGCTCGTCGGGGACGGTCAGTCCGTCGAGATCGCCCGGCACGGCCGCCGCATCGTCGACCCACTCGCGCAGCAGGGGCGAGCCGTTGATCACGTCGATCGCCAGCTTGTCGAACACATATTCGTAGGGGAAGTCGCGCCACAGCGGATAGTCGGGCCACAGCCGCCGGATCGCCTTGAAGGCGAGCGCCTGGAGCCGCCATGGCTTGAACGTGTCATGCTCGTAGAACGACCCTTCGGCGTGGATGAAGACGCCGCGGCACATTGCGCCGACATGCTTGTGGAAGGTCGGCTGGAAGGTGACGTCGCGAAGCTTGCAGCCGGCCAGCCACTCCGGCGCCATGCGCTCCATCTCCGCGATGACCTTGAGCGGCTCGAGGTCGGGCGCTCCGAACAGCTCGAGCGGGCGGGTCGTGCCCCGCCCCTCGCTCAGCGTCGCGCCCTCGAGCATCACCGTCCCGGCATAGGCCCGCGCCATGTTGAGGTTGGCGGCATTGGGGCTCGGGTTGATCCACACCCGCTCGGGCGGCCAGCCGAAGCCCGGTGCGTCGTCGGGGCGCCACCCCTCCATCTCGATCACGCGATAATCGACATCGAGCTTGAAGTGCTCGACGAACCATTTGCCGAGCTCGCCCAGCGTCAGGCCGTGGCGCATCGGGATCGGCCCGGCACCGACGAAACTTTCCCAGCCCGGGCGCAGCGTCAGCCCTTCGATCGGCCGGCCGGCCGGATTGGGCCGGTCGAGCACCCAGACGCTTTTTCCGTGCTCGGCCGCGGCCTCGAGCACGTAGAGCAGGGTGGTGATGAACGTGTAGATCCGGCAGCCCAAGTCCTGCAGGTCGATCAGGATGGTGTCGAACGTGCCCATCGACTGGCCGGTCGGCCGCCGCACCTCGCCGTACAGGCTGAACACCGGGATGTGGTGGACCGGGTCGGTGAAGTCGTCGGACTCGACCATATTGTCCTGCTTGTCCCCGCGCAGCCCGTGCTGCGGGCCGAAAGCGGCCGTCACCTTTAGCCCGACGGCGACCAGCGCGTCGACGCTGTGAGTCAGGTCCTGGGTGACCGACGCCGGATGGGCGAGGATCGCGACGCGCCGGCCTTCGAGCGGCTTGCGCAGCTCCGGATCGGCGAGCAGCCGGTCGATTCCGAATTCTACTGAAGTCATTGCGAGCGCAGCGAAGCAATCCAGAGGGGCGGACGCGCTGGATTGCCGCGTCGCTGCGCTCCTCGCAATGACGAAATCACGAAAGCCTCGCGGCGAAGCAAACGGGCGAGTGGAAGTCGGGCTTGTCGCCCGCGGGATGCGCCAGCGCCCAATAGGATTTGGTCCCGTCCGTCTCCTCGAGGATCGCGGACAGGCCGAGCTGCCAGACAATGTCGGCGGGCACCGCGATCGTGGCGCCGAGCGCCCACCAGGTGAGGTTGTCCTCCATGCGGATGTAGGGCGGCGTCGCCTCGGCGTGCTTGCGGCCGTCCCGGTAGCCGGTGAAATCATAGGCGGCCCATTGCCGCGACGGGGCGAAGTTCCATTCGCGGTAGGCGTCGCGACCGTCGGCGCGCAGGAACGCCTCGAAGCAGGTGGTTTCCCACAAATTCTCGGCGCGTTCGGTTTCCCACGGCTCGGGAACGACGAAGCCGCTGGCCGGCGCCCCCACGCCGAACCAGATGTTGGTCGTCGCAATGGGACCGAGCGCGCCCGCGTAATCGACCGTTGCCCATACCTTCATCACCGGGTCGGACGGCGGCGTCGCGGGATGTGGCACGAGATTGAGCTGCATGGCGATGCAGTAGCAGCGAGCGAAGCGAGACGCTAAGCGCCGATCGATGACTTCGTACCGCTCTTCCCTCCTCAAGCTGCTCGACGAGCGCGGCTACATCCACCAGGTCACTGACGCCGAGGCCCTCGACGCGCTTGCCGCGAAGGCGGTCGTCACCGGCTACATCGGCTTCGACGCGACCGCGCCCAGCCTCCACGTCGGCAACCTCGTGTCGATCATGCTGCTGCGCCGCCTCCAGCAGTCGGGTCACAAGCCGATCGTGCTGATGGGCGGCGGCACGACCAAGATCGGCGACCCATCGGGCAAGGATGAAAGTCGCCAGCTGATGACGGCCGAGAAGATCGACGCAAACATCGCTTCGATCCGGCGCAATTTCGACAATCTGCTGACCTTCGGCGACGGCCCGACCGACGCCCTGCTGGTCAACAACGACGAATGGCTGGGCGGCCTCGAATATATTCCCTTCCTGCGCGACGTCGGGCAGCATTTCACCATCAACCGCATGCTGACCTTCGACAGCGTCCGGCTGCGGCTCGACCGCGAGCAGCCGATGACCTTCCTCGAGTTCAACTACATGATCCTCCAGGCCTATGATTTCCTCGAACTGTCGCGGCGCGCCGGCTGCCGGCTGCAAATGGGCGGCTCCGACCAATGGGGGAACATCGTCAATGGCATGGAGCTTGCCCGGCGCATCGACGGGACCGAGGTCTATGGCGTCACGACGCCGCTGATCACCACCGCCGACGGCGCGAAAATGGGCAAGACCGCCGCCGGCGCCGTGTGGCTGAGCGCGGAGCAGCTCGCGTCCTACGATTACTGGCAATTCTGGCGGAACGCCGCGGACGCCGACGTCGGCAAGTTCCTGCGCCTGTTCACCGACCTGCCGCTCGACGAGATCGCCCGGCTGGAAGCGCTACAGGGCGCGGAGATCAACGAGGCCAAGATCGTCCTCGCGACTGAGGCGACGGCGCTGCTCCACGGCCGCGCCGCGGCGGATGCAGCGAAGGAGACGGCACGGGCGACCTTCGCCGAAGGCGGCGCCGGCGCCGACCTGCCGACGCTCAAGACCGGCGGAGAGATTACGGTGCTCGCCGCCCTAACCGGCCTGGGCTTCTGCGCCTCCAACGGCGAGGCCAAGCGCAAGATCGCCGAGGGCGCCGTGCGGATCGACGATCAGCCGGTAAGCGATCCCGCGCTGGCGATCGCGATCGGAGACAACCCCACCAAGCTCAGCCTCGGCAAGAAGCGCCACGGACTGCTGATCCGCTAGCGGCCGCCCCTCCCTTCCAGGGAGGAATGGTCAGCCTGAGCGGATCAGCCCCACGGCCTGGTCGCGTTCGAACAGATAGAGGCAGATGCGCGCCGCCTGGCCGCGCGGACTGGCGAGGCCGCCGTCGCGATCGAGCAGGAGCAGCGCGTCGCTTTGCGCGACTGGCGCCAGCTCCGCGACGAGGTCGGGGGTGGCGACCCGGAACCCCTCCTCGCCCGACTGGCGCGTGCCGAGGATCTCGCCCGGGCCGCGCAGACGCAGATCCTCCTCGGCGATGCGGAAACCGTCGTTGGTCTCGCGCATCAGGGCGAGCCGCGCCCGGCCGACCTCGGTCAGGGTCATCCCGCGGATCAGCAGGCAGCTGCTTTGGCCCGAGCCGCGCCCGACCCGGCCGCGCAGCTGGTGGAGCTGGGCGAGGCCGAACCGCTCGGCGCCCTCGACGACCATCAGGGTCGCATTGGGCACGTCGACCCCGACCTCGATGACCGTGGTCGCGACCAGCACCGCCAGTTCGCCGGAGGCGAAGCGGGCCATCACCGCATCCTTGTCGGGCCCTTTCATCCGGCCGTGGACCAGCCCCACCCGATCCTCGCCGAAGCGCAGCTTGAGCACCCGCGCCCGCTCCTCGGCCGCGGCGGCGTCCGATTTCTCGCTCTCCTCGACCAGCGGACAGACCCAATAGGCCTGGCCGCCGCCCGACAAATGCCGGTCGAGCCCGTCGACCACCTGCGGCAGTTTCTCCTCGCTGATCACGCGCGTTTCGACCGGGGTCCGGCCGTGCGGCATCTCGTCGATCCGACTGACGTCCATTTCGCCATATTGGGTCAGCGTCAGCGTGCGCGGAATCGGGGTCGCGGTCATCACCAGCAGGTGCGGCGGATGCTCGGCCTTCGAAGCGAGCAGCAGTCGCTGCGACACGCCGAAGCGGTGCTGCTCGTCGATCACCGCGAGCCCGAGCTGCTTGTAGGCGACCTTCTCCTGGAAGATGGCGTGGGTGCCGACGAGGATGTCGATCGACCCGTCGGCGAGACCCATCAGCACGCTGTCGCGCGCCTTGCCCTTCTCGCGGCCGGTGAGGATCGCGACCCGGACGCCGAGGCTGTCGAGCTGGCCGAGCAGGGTCGCATGATGCTGGCGGGCGAGGATCTCGGTCGGGGCGAGGAACGCCGCCTGCGCGCCCGATTCGACCGCGGTCAACATCGCCGCGACGGCCACGAGGGTCTTGCCCGAGCCGACGTCGCCCTGGAGCAGGCGCAGCATCGGCACCGCCTGAATCAGGTCGCCGCGAATCTCGCGGATCACCCGCCGCTGGGCGTCGGTCAGCTGGTAGGGCAGCTGGAGCTTGCGCATCAGCTCGCCGGTACCGGCCAGCGGCGGCGTGCGATGCCGTCGCTGCGACTGGCGGAGCAGCAGCAGCGCGAGCTGGTTGGCGAACACCTCGTCATAGGCGAGGCGGCGCCGCGCCTCGTTCCCCTTCGGGTCCTGGTGGGCAAGGGCGAGCGAAGCCCGCCACGCGCCCCACTGCTCGCGCTGGGCGAGGCCCGGCTCGATCCATTCGGGAAGGTCGGGCGCCCGCTCGAACGCCTCGCGCGCGAGCTCGCCGAGCCGGCGGCTGGTCAACCCCTCGGTCAGCGGATAAACCGGCTCGCGCAGCGCCGGCGCCGGCCCCTTCCCCGGCTCCGACACCTCCGGATGGATGATCTGCCATTCGTCGCCATATTGCTCGAGCTTGCCCGAGACCGTGCGCATCTCGCCGATCGGCAGGGTGCGCTTGGCCCAGCCCGGATTGTTGAAATAGACCAGGCTGATGGTGTTGCCGTCGCCGTCCGCGGCGAAGATCCGCGTCGGCCCGCGGCCCGAGCGGCCCTCGCGGGTCTCGAACGGCTTCAGGTCGAGGATTACGTTGCGGCCGAGCAGGGTGGCGCTGGCGTGCGGCGCGCGCACCCGCTCGATCGCCCCGGTCGGCAGGTGGTACAGCAGGTCGACCAACCGGGTCAGGTCGAGCCGCTTCAATTGCTTGGCGACCTGCGGCCCGACTCCCTTCAGCGCTTCCACCTCGGTGAACAGCGGGTTGAGGATGTCGGGCCGCATGCCGCCGTCATTGCGAGGAACGCAGTGACGAAGCAATCCAGCAGCGCCTCTGGATTGCTTCGCTGCGCTCGCAATGACGACGATTCCTCACTATCTGGCTCCGATGCCGTCCGACCCGGAACTGAAGCGCCTCGCCTGGCGCGCGCATCATCGCGGCACCAAGGAAGCCGATCTGCTGATCGGCGGCTTCTTCGATGCGTACCATGCATCGTGGGGAGCGGCCGAGCGCGCCTTGTTCGGCGAGATGCTGGGTGAGCAGGACGTCGACATCATGGCCTGGGCGCACGGAACCGCGGAGGCGCCGGGGCGCTTCGCCGGACCCATGATCACGGCGCTCAAGAAGCTCGACTATATCCCGGTGGCCAAATGAGCGAGCCGCTCCAGCGCGTCGTCGACGCCGGCCAGCCGCTGACCCTCGCCGGAGTGCCGCCGGGCTTCCTGCCGTGGCTCGCGGCCGATCTCGCGCGCGCGGCGCACGGGTCGGGCACGGGCGGCCGCGCGGTCGTGATTGCCGCCGACGAAGCGGCGATGCGCGCGCTGGCCGATACGGTCCCGCTGTTTGCGCCCGAAGTCGAGCTGGTGACCTTCCCGGCCTGGGACTGCCTGCCCTACGATCGCGCCTCGCCCGCGCTGCGCGTGATGGCGGAGCGGCTGGCGGCGCTCAATGCGCTCCAGGCGAAGCGCGACAGGCCGCAGCTGCTGGTGACCACCGCCAGCGCGGCGAGCCAGCGCGTGCTCAGCCCGTTCCGGATCCGCCAGCTGACCCGCCGCATCGCCGAAGGCGAGCGGATCGACCGCCAGGCGCTGGTCGAGCAACTGAACGCGCTCGGCTACCAGCGCGCCGACACCGTCGCCGAGCATGGCGAATATGCGGTCCGCGGCTCGCTGATCGACCTGTTCCCGGCCGGCGAAGAGCTGGCCCTGCGCCTCGACTTCTTCGGCGATGAGATCGACACCCTGCGCCGCTTCGACCCCGCCGACCAGCGCTCGACCGACAAGGCCGCCGCCTTCACCCTGCTGCCGGCGTCCGAGGCGCTGCTCGACGCGGACACGATCCGGCGCTTCCGGTCGGGCTATCGCGAGGCGTTCGGAGCGGCCTCGACCCAGGACCCGCTCTACCAGGCGCTGTCGAGCGGCCGCCGGATGGCCGGGATGGAGCATTGGCTGCCGCTGCTCGAGGAGCGGCTCGACACCGTGTTCGACCATCTCGGCGAGAACGACCTCGTGCTGCGCGACTCGAACGCCGACCAGGCGCTCGACGCTCGGCGCGACTCGATCGACGACTATTTCCAGAACCGGACTCGGGCGATGGCTGCGGAGCCGGGCAATTACCGGCCGCTCGAGCCCACGACGCTCTATCTCCCGCAGGACGAATGGGGCGCGCTCGTCGCGGAGTGGCCGGTTCACCTAGCCTCGCCTTTCCCCGAGCCTGAATCCGAGCGAACGATCGATTTCGGAGTCGAGCCGGCGCGCGACTTCGCGCCCGAGCGGGCGCAGCAGGCCAACGTCTATGCGGCGGTCGCGGAGTATGTCGCAGCGCTCCGCAAGAGCGGGCGCAAGGTCGTGCTCGCGAGCTACACCAGGGGCGCCCGCGAGCGCTTGAGCGGCCTGCTCGAGGATAGCGGTCTCAAGACCCAAAAGCTCGCCGACACCTGGCAGGAGGCGCTCGGCGCGAAGGCCCAGCCGGCGTTGCTCGTGCTGCCGCTCGACCACGGCTTCACCACGCCCGACGTCGCCGTGCTCACCGAGCAGGACATGCTCGGCGACCGGCTCGTCCGCCGCCGCAAGAAGCGCAAGGCGGCCGACGCCTTCCTCGCCGAGCTGGCGGCGCTGTCGCCGGGCGACCTCGTGGTCCATGCCGACCACGGCATCGGCCGCTATGAAGGCCTGACCCAGATCCCGGTCAGCAAGGTCCCGCACGATTGCGTCGCGCTCGAATATGCGCGCGGCGACAAACTCTACGTGCCGGTCGAGAATATCGAGCTGCTCTCGCGCTACGGCAGCGAGAGCGAGGGCGTCGCGCTCGACAGCCTCGGCGGCGAGGCGTGGCAGCGGCGCAAGGCGCGGATGAAGGAGCGCATCCGCGAAATCGCGGGCGAGCTGATCAAGACCGCGGCGTTGCGCGCGACCCGCTCGGGCGTCGTCGCCGAGCCGGACTCGAGCTACCCGCAATTCGTCGACCGCTTCCCCTATGAGGAGACCGACGACCAGGATCGGGCGATCGCCGACGTCCTCGCCGATCTCGAAGCGGGCAAGCCGATGGACCGGCTGGTGTGCGGCGACGTCGGCTTCGGCAAGACCGAGGTCGCGCTGCGCGCCGCCTTCGTCATGGCCATGTCGGGCAAACAGGTCGCACTGATCTGCCCAACGACCTTGCTCGCCCGCCAGCACTACCGGAATTTCGTCGAGCGGCTGCAGGGCTTCCCGATCAACGTCGGGCGCCTGTCGCGGCTGGTCCCGGCGGCCGAAGCGAAGAAGACCAGGGAGGGGGTCGCCGACGGCACCGTCGACATCGTCATCGGCACCCACGCGCTGCTCGCGAAAAGCATCCAGTTCAAGCGCCTGGGGCTGGTCATCGTCGACGAGGAGCAGCATTTCGGAGTGGCCCACAAGGAGCGCCTGAAGGCGCTTCGGGCCGACGTCCACGTCCTCACCCTGACCGCGACCCCGATCCCGCGCACGCTGCAGATGGCGATGAGCGGCCTGCGCGATTTGAGCGTCATCCAGACCCCCCCGGTCGACCGCCTCGCGGTGCGCACCTACGTCACGCCGTGGGACGGTGTCGTGTTGCGCGAAGCGCTGCTGCGCGAACATTATCGCGGCGGGCAGAGCTTCTTCGTCGTGCCGCGCATCGCCGATTTGCCGAACATGGAGGAGTGGCTCGGCGAGCACGTCCCCGAAGTGAAGGCGGTGACCGCGCACGGGCAGATGAGCGCGAGCCAGGTCGAAGAGCGGATGAGCGCCTTCTACGACCGCAAGTATGACGTTCTCCTGTCGACCTCGATCGTCGAGAGCGGGCTCGACATCCCGACCGCCAACACTCTCGTCGTTCACCGCGCCGACCGCTTCGGCCTCGCCCAGCTCTATCAGCTGCGCGGGCGCGTCGGCCGGGCGAAGACCCGGGCTTACGCCTATCTGACGATGCCGGAGGACCGCTCGATCACCGAAGGGGCGCAGAAGCGGCTGCAGGTGCTGGCCGACCTCGACAGCCTCGGCGCCGGCTTCCAGCTCGCCAGCCACGACCTCGACATCCGCGGCGCCGGCAACTTGCTCGGCGACGAGCAGTCCGGCCACATCAAGGAGGTCGGGTTCGAACTCTATCAATCGATGCTCGAGGACGCGATCGTCGAGCTCAAGGCCGGCGGCGTCGCCCGGGCCGAGGAATTCACGCCGCAGATCAGCATCGACGCGCCGATCCTCATCCCCGAAACCTACGTGCCCGACCTCGACCTGCGCATGGGCCTCTACCGGCGACTCGGCGACCTCGACGACCGCCGTGCGATCGACGAGTTCGCGGCCGAGCTGATCGACCGTTTCGGGGCGCTTCCCGACGAGACCGCGAACCTGCTCAAGATCGTCGAGGTCAAGCTCAACTGCAAAGCGGCGAGCATCGCCAAGCTCGACCTCGGGCCGCGCGGCGCGGTGGTCACCTTCGCCGACGCCGGCTTCCCCGACCTGTCCGGGCTGCTCGGCTACATCGAGCGGTTGAAGGGCTCGGCGAAGCTGCGGCCGGACAGCAAGCTCGTCGTCGCGCGTAACTGGCCCACGCCCGACACCCGGTTGGAGGGCGCCTTGCAGCTCGCGCGCGGCCTCGCGCGGGTCGCTGCGGCCGGGGAAAAGCGCGAGCTCGAGGTCGCCTAGGAGCTAAGGCTTCACGAACTTGTAGGCGAACTGGCTTGTGTGCCCGCGGATCGACTTGTCGAACACGGCGACATCGAGCGGGTCGGCCGGATTGTTGAGCACACTGCTCTCACCGACAAACCTGAAGCCGGCGGCTTCGACTTCCTTACGGACAATCGCCGGGTCGACGCGATGCAATGTGTCCGTGTTCGCAAGCCCGGTGCCCGGCTTCGCCATATGGTCGATGATCACGTAGGTCCCGCCCGGCTTGAGGATCTGGAACACGGCGTCGTTGAGCACCGACGGATCGTTCTTGCCCATGAATTTGTCGGGATAATCGTGATAGTTTTGCGAGGTCCACACCACGTCGAGCGGCTCGGGTGCAGTGAGCGTCGTGGTCGGCTGCACCTGGCTGACGATATTGCCGTAGGCCGGATCGGCTGACAGTTTCTTGAGGGTGGCAACATCGCCGCTCGCTTCGGACGCATAGGCTTCCGGCCAGATTGCATAGACCTTGCCGTCGGGCCCGACGATCTTGCTGAAGATGCGGGTCCAGTATCCGCTGCCGGGAATGAGATCGAGCACCTTGTCGCCCGGCTTGACGCCGGCGAAAGCGACGAGCTCGCGGGGCTTGCGCCTGGCGTCCGCGCTGCTCTGGTCCTTTCGGCCCGGGTCCGCCAGCGCCTGGTCGAGCGCCGCTTGCGAATATTGCCGCGGCGGTTCGGTCTTGCCGCAACCGCCAACCAGGACTGCCGCCAGTACGAGCGCGAATCCGACGTGCTTCATGTCCCACCTCCGTCGCCGGGGTGAAGCAGGGGAGTCAGGCCGTTGCGCGAATTATTCGACAGACGAACCGGGAACAGCGTTCAGGCGGCGCACCGCTTAGGCGACTTCCTGGATTTGCGCCGCGGCGACGAAGCGCCACAGCTCTTCCTCGGTCAGCGCCCCGGCGCCGAGGAAGCCCTGGTAGAGGTCGCAGCCCCATTCGGCGAGCAATTGCAGCTGCGGGGTGCTCTCGACCCCTTCGACTGCGACCGCCAGGTCGAGCTCGCGGGCCAGGCGGATCATCGCCCGGACCACGATCCGGTCGCGCTGGCCGCCGACGATGTCGGCAATCAGCCCGCGGTCGATCTTGATCATGTCGAGCGGCAGCGTCGTCAGGTAAGCGAGACTCGCATAGCCAGTGCCGAAATCGTCAATGGCGATGGAGATTCCCGCGTCGCGCAGCCGCGACAGCCGCTCGGCGACCGCCGGCTGATCGACCAGCAGGGCGCTCTCGGTGATCTCGACCGTCAGCCGCTTCGGATCCATTCCGTTGGCCTCGACCTCGTCGAGCAGCCATTGCTCGTAGCCGTCGCGCGAAATGTCCTCCGGCAGCAGGTTGATCGACAGCTTCAGGCCCTTGAGCGGGCCTTCCCACACCGCGGCGGAACGCAGCGCCTTGCGCTGCACCAGCCGCGACAGGCGCTCGCCGAGCCCGGCGGCGGCGGCGCGGGCGAACAAAGTCAGCGCAGACGGCGTGATCGCGGACCGCGCCAGCGCCTCGGCGCCGGCAATGCGGCCGCTGCTCGGCTCGATCTGCGGCTGGTAGAGGACCTCGACCTGCTCGTGCGCGATGATGCTCTCGAGCAGCTGGTCGCGCGCCGGCGGAACGGGCGCCGGCGCCTTACGGTCCGACGCCCGCCTCCCCCACTCGAAGACGCTGTCCCACTTCAACATGTGCCGACGCCTAACGCGCGGCTTCCGGCACGGGAAGCCGACCCGCCGGTCGCGCCCCGAAACGGGACAGTGACGCGCGGCGGCAATCTTCCTATGGTTCACGCCTGCGCCAAGGCTGCACGAGGACGACCATTGACCGCGGACGCGCCGCATAACGCACCCGAAGGCGAAGCCGCCGATCTCGCGAGCGTCGGCATCGGCCTCCTCGCCTCGCATCGCGAGGCGGCCAGCCAGGGCGAAACGGAGCTGCGCCGGCGCTACCGCTTCGCGCCGCCGGGCACCGCCCGGACGCTGGTGGCGCTCGGCGGCGACGGCTTCATGCTCCACACCCTCCACCGCATGCTCGAAGGCGAGTGCGCGCAGCTGCCGGTGTTCGGGATGAACCTCGGCACGGTCGGCTTCCTGATGAACGAATGGCGGCTCGACGGGCTCGCCGAGCGGATCGCGGCGGCCAAGGCGATCCGCGTTGCACCGCTCGAGATGCGCGCGACGACGGTCGGCGGCGAGACCTTCACCCATGCCGCGATCAACGAAGTCTCGCTGCTGCGCGAAACGCGCCAGACGGCCAAGATCGAGATTTCGGTCAACGGCCGCGTCGCACTGCCCGAAATCGCCTGCGACGGCGTGCTGGTCGCGACTCCGGCCGGTTCGACCGCCTACAACCTCTCCGCCCACGGCCCGATCCTGCCGCTGGCGGCGAAGATGCTGGCGCTGACCCCGATCAGCCCGTTCCGCCCGCGCCGCTGGTCGGGCGCGATCCTGCCCGACGACACCGCGGTCTGCTTCCGCATCCTCGAGGCCGAAAACCGCCCGGTCTCGGCGGTCGCCGACCAGTATGAGGTGCGCGACGTCGCCCGGGTCGAGGTGACGCTCGACCGCGAGAAATCGCTGACCTTGCTGTTCGATCCCGAGCATGCGCTCGACGAGCGCATCGCGCTGGAGCAATTCGCCACCTAATCACTTGCCATTAAGGCACGCTTCGCTATCTAGCGCCGCGCTGCCCTTTCGGGGCTGCTCCCCGGTAGCTCAGCGGTAGAGCGTTCGACTGTTAATCGAATGGTCGCCTGTTCGAATCAGGCCCGGGGAGCCATTCTTCCTTTGTCGGCGAAGCCACCGCGGCTGCAAGCACAGCAACTGCAACCGCGGTGACCGCGAAAGTGCCAGAGTGAAAGGGTGCCTGGCACGAAACCTCATTCGTAGCGAAGCGCATGGATCGGGTTGGCGCGGGCGACCCGGACCGAGTGGCCGACCACGGTCACCACCGCGATCGCCAGCGCGATTCCCGCGGCGAGCAGGAACGGCACCGGGCCGAGCGTGATCCGCTCGTCGAAATTGTTGAGCCAGTCGCGCATCAGCCACCAGGCGACCGGCCAGGCGATCACATTGGCAATGATCACCGGCCGGCTGAACTGCCACACCAGCAGCCGGACGATGTCCTGCGTGCGCGCCCCCAGGACCTTGCGGATGCCGATCTCCTTGGTGCGCCGCTCGGCGGTGAAGGCGGCGAGACCGAACAGGCCGAGGCAGCCGATGATCACGGCCAGCAGCGCGAAGGCGGCGAAGGTCTGCGCCCGGGCGTCCTCCTTCTTGTACAGCTCGGCCATCACGTCCTCGCTGAACTTGGCGTTGAACGGCACTTCGTTGGTGATCTGGCGCCATTGCCGCTCGATCGCCCCGCGAACCGTCGCCGGGTCGCCCTTGTAGCGCACGACCATCCAGCCGGGGCCGGCGGTGACCTTGCGGAACATGATCGTATCGATCGGCGTGCGGACCGAGCGGAAGCGCGAATCGCCGACCACGCCGATGACCGTGATCGCGAACTGGCCGGAGTCGTCGTTCAGCAACTTGCCGCGAACGACCTTGCCGATCGCGTCCTGGGCCGATTTGAAGCCGAGCTTCTTGACCGCATATTCGTTGAGGACGACGTTCGCGCCCCGCGTCGCGAGCGCTTTTTCGACCTCAATTTGGCGCGGGTACGGGGTGGTCATGTCGTCGACCGCGCGGTTCGCGTCGAACCACCGGCCGGCCTTCAACGTCAGTCCCATCGCATTCAGGAAGTCCTGGCCGACATTATACTGCCCGATCAGCACCTGCTGGTTGCTGCCCGGCGGGATGATGTAGGTGTTGCTCTGGTTGGTCGTGTTGATCCCGATGTCGGTCAGCGCCGCGGCCTCCACGCCGGGAACCCGCTGCATCTGGTGGACGATCATGTCGGCCTTGGAGAACAGCTGGGCGCGGGAGAGCTCCTCGAGCTGCAGGATATGGTCGCGCTTGAACCCCGGGTCGACCGAGCGGGCGAACAGGGTCTGGCCGTAGATCACGGCGGTGCAGATGATGAGCCCGATCGAGACTGCGAACTGCAGCACCACGAGCGCCGTCCGCAGCCGGCCCGAGCCCGGAGTCTCGGCCGCCGAGCGGTTGGCCTTGAGCACCTGGGCGGGCTGGAACCGGGACAGGAAGAAGGCCGGGTAGAGGCCGCTGATGATCCCGACCAGCAGGGTCAGGCCGATGGCCGGCAACAGCACGCCCTCCTTGCCCAGGTAAGTGAGCGTGAGGTCGGCGTCGAGGAAGGCGGCGAACGGTTTCACGAGCAGTTCGACCAGCGCGAGCCCGAGCAGCATCGAGACCGCGGAAATCAGGATCGATTCCGCGACGAACTGGACGATCAGCTGCTTGCGGGTCGCCCCCAGCACCTTGCGTAGCGCGACTTCGCGGGCGCGCTGGCTGGCGCGGGCGGTGGCGAGGTTGGTGAAGTTCACCACGGCCATGCCGAGGATGAGCAAGGCGATGATCGCGAAGGTCGCGATAGACCGCCGGTCGTTGCCCGGAGTCATCGACGCGTCCTGCGCCTTGCCGAGATGGATGTCGGTCAGGTTGACCAGATGCCAGTCCTGCTCCTCGCCCGCGTTCGAGCGCAGGTTGCCGTTGATCTCGTCGGGGATGTTGCGCTTCTCCCAGGCCGGCATCTGCGCCTCGATCCGGTTGACGTCGGTTCCCGGGCGGAGCTTTGCGAACACCCAACCAGATTGGCATCCCCAACAGGTCAGGAAGTCCGGCGCGTCCTGATAGAATGTGTTGAAATCCAGCCGAATGATGGCGTCGATCTTGAGGCTGGAGTTCTTCGGCAGGGTCTTCAGCACGCCGTTGATCTTGAGGTCGTGCTTCACGCCCCTGGTGATGATCGTCATCGTTCGCCCGGCGACCTGGTCGGTGCCGAAGCGCTTGATCGCCTCCGCCTGCGTGATGACGGCCGTCTCGGGCGCGGTCAGCGAGGTGCCGGAGACGAGCGGCAGGCTGACCACCTTGAGGAAGTCGTCGTTGGCGAACAGCCAGTTCTGGGTCGCCTCGGCGCGGCCGTCCTTGACCAGCACCGGCTCATTGTCCTGGACGTAGACGGTGCGCTCGACCTGCGGGAAATCCTTCTTGATGCGGTCACCGGTCACATAGGCGGACATCTGGAGATAGTTCGGCGGGCCGTCCTTGGGGTGCGCGTACCAGGCCTGCAGCTGGTAGGTGTTGGCGACGTCCGGAAGCCATTTGTCGTAGCTCTGCTCGTAGCGGATGTAGAGGAGGATCAGGATGCAGGCGGCCATGCCGATGGCGAGGCCGGCGATGTTGATGATCGAATAGGTCTTGCTCTTGGCGAGCGCCCGAACCGCGACCGTCCAGTAATTGCGCCACATAGCATTCGTCCTCGAAAGCGTTTCGACCAAGTGTTCAGGCGGCGCGGCGCCGTTCCTGCAGGATGCGGCCGTCGAGCATGTTGACGACCCGGCTGGCAAAGTCGGCGTGGGCCGGCGAGTGGGTGACCATGACGATGGTCGAGCCTTCCTGGTTGAGCTGGCGGAGCATGCGCATGACCTCCTCGCCATGGGCGGTGTCGAGGTTGCCGGTCGGCTCGTCGGCGAGGATCAGCTTGGGCTCGCCGACCAGCGCGCGGGCGACCGCGACGCGCTGCTGCTGGCCGCCCGACAGCTGCGTCGGGCGATGCTTGGCGCGGTGCGCGATCCCGACCTTGTCGAGCACCCGGTCGACGCGCGCCTTGCGCTCCGCGCCCGAGTGGCCGTGATAGAGCAAGGCGAGCTCGACATTCTCGCGCACGGTCAGCTCGTCGACCAGGTTGAAGCTCTGGAAGATGAAGCCGATGTTCTGCTTGCGCGTGTCGGCGAGGTCGGATTCGCTCAGGCCCGCGACCTCCTTGCCGTTGAACACGTAGGAGCCGTCGCTCGGGCTATCGAGCATCCCCATGACGTTGAGCAGGGTCGACTTGCCGCAGCCCGACGGGCCCATGACGGCGACGAACTCGCCGTCGGCGATGTCGAGGTCGACGCAGTCGAGCGCCGTCGTCTCGACCGTGTCGGTACGGTAGGTCTTGGTCAGGCCGGTCATCGTGAGCACGATCGGATTCCTTTCTAATCGTTCGAATCGAAGGTCAGCCGGTCCTTGTCGACCAGCCCGCTGTAGGATGAGGTGACGACCCGCTCGCCGGGCTTGAGGCCGCTCACCACCTCGATGAAATCGCTGTTCTTGCGCCCGAGCTGGACCTGGCGCTTGGTCGCGCTCTTGCCGCCTGAGTCGACGACGAACACCCAGTTGCCGCCGGTGTCGTTGAAGAAGGCGCCGTTGGGGATCAGCACGGCGCGCGACGAATCGCCCAGCGTCAATTTGGCCTGGACGGTCTGGCCGCGCTGGATCGACTGCGGCTCGGGCCCGACGAACACCAGGTCGATCGAGAACTGCCCGTTGCGCACCTGCGGATAGATTTTGGAGACCTTGAGCCGGTAGGTCTTGCCGTCGATGTCGGCGGAAGCGCCCTGGCCGACCTGGACCCGGCCGAGGTAGAATTCGTCGACGTCGGCCATCAGTTTGTCGGCGCCGCTGCTGTCGATCTGGCCGATCCGCTCGCCCTGCTGGAGCGACTGGCCGAGCTGGATGTCGAACCCGCTGACCTGCCCGCTAACCGGCGCCCGGATGTTGAGCTGGCCGAGGCTGGTCTGAGCGATGCCCATGCTGCTGTTGAGCGAGGAGGCAGCGGCCCGAAGCTGCCGCAGCTGGCTCGACTGGAGCGCCTCGGTCTGGGCGATGCTCTGCTTCAGGATCTGCAGCCGCTGCTCCTGGTAGCGGAGATCGTCGCGGGTGTCGTTGAGGACCTTCGAGGCGACGAAGCCCTTGTCCGCCAGCGGCTTCTGCAGCTCGTACTGGCGCCGCATCTTGGCGAGATCCGTCTCCGCCTGGTTGAGGTCGCGCAAATTGCCGTTGCGGGTCTGGGTGAGCGCCAGCTCCTGGCTGCGCATGTTGTTGAGCTGCTGCTCGACCTCGGCCTGCTTCTCGAGCGTCGACAGCTGGAGCTCGGCATTGGACAGGATCGCCAGCGGCTGGCCGGCGACCACTTCGGCGCCGTCCTCGACCAGCTTCTTCTCGACCCGGCCGCCCTCGACCGCGTCGAGATAGACGGTGACCAGCGGGGTCACCCGCGCCCGCAGCGGCAGGAAGTCGTCGAACACGCCCTGCTCGACGCTGGCGATCGACAGCCGTTCGGGGTTGACCGACTGCGAGTCGGCGCGCGGCGCGAACATCCAGAACAGCAGGACCAGCAGCAGCACGCCCGCGGCGCCGGCGCCGATCAGGATGCGCTTGTCGATCTGCTTGCGCGCGACGACGCGATCCATCGCGCCGCCGGTGACGGCTTCGCTGCGCGGCGGCTGGCGGAGCTCGACCAGGCTCATTGTCCGGCCATGGGCAGCGATTGTCCAAAAGCGGACAAGCCGGGCAGCGTTTCCGCTCCCCCTGCCCCTCTGCAGCGCGATGTCGGCACGAACTTCATGCCCCTAACGCTGCAACGGTCGTGCCAGATGGCGCCCCAGGGCTTTCGCCGGTCCGGACGACCCATATGAGCCGAATTTGAGATATTTTTTGAGATGGCACTGTTCAATTCCGGACAGTGACGCTACAGATGTAGCGTGACCTCGCAATTCAACCTCGCCATCGTCGTCGACGACGATCCCGATATCGCCCTCGCCGCGCGGCTTGCGCTGCGCGACCAGTTCGCGCGGATCGAGACGCTGCAGTCGCCGGCCGAGCTGCTGCCGCTGCTCAAGCGCGAATCGCCCGACGCGATCCTGCTCGACCTCAATTTCGAGCGCTCGGCGACCGACGGCCGCGAAGGCCTCGATTATCTGGCGAGGATCATGGACCAGGACCCGGACTCGGCGGTGGTGATCATCACCGCGCACGGCGCGGTGTCGGTCGCGGTCGAGGCGATCAAACGCGGCGCCAGCGACTTCGTCGCCAAGCCGTGGAGCAACGAGCGGCTGGCGGCGACGGTCCGCAGCGCTGCCGCGCTCCGCGCGAGCAAGATCGATGCGCGGATCGAGCGCGGCCGGGCATCCGAACTCGTGCCCTCGGTCGAAACGCCGCTGATCGGCAAGTCGGCGGCGCTACAGCGGGTCCGCGACCTGATCGAGCGCGCTGCGCCGACCGACGCCAACGTGCTGATCCTCGGCGAGAACGGCACCGGCAAGGAGATCGTCGCTCGCGAGATCCACCGCCTGTCGCGCCGCAGCGGCCTGCCGCTGGTCTCGATCGACCTCGGCGCGACCACCGAGACGTTGTTCGAATCCGAGCTGTTCGGCCATGTCAAAGGCGCCTTCACCGGCGCCGTCGGCGAGCGCATCGGGCGCCTGAAGGCGGCCGACGGCAGCACCCTGTTCCTCGACGAGGTCGGCAACCTGCCGCTGCACCTCCAGCCCAAGCTACTGACCGCCCTCGAGCAGCGCGAGGTGCTGCCGGTCGGCGCCAATCGCGCGCTGCCGATCGACGTCCGGGTCATCGCCGCGACCAACCTGCCGACCGAGCAGCTGGCGGACGAGCGGCGCTTCCGCCAGGATCTGCTGTTCCGGCTCAATACGATCGAAATCCATTTGCCGCCGCTGCGCGAACGGCGCGAGGACATTCCCGACCTGCTCGACCATTATCTCGGCCTCTATGCGCGCAAATATGAGAAACCGTCGCGCGTCATCCCGCCGGCGGTGCTGCAGGCGCTGCTCAACCACAATTGGCCGGGCAACGTCCGGGCGTTGCGCCATGCCGCCGAACGGGCGGTGATCATGGCCGATAGCGACCTCTACCGGATCGAGGACTTCCCGCTGCCGGGCGGGGGCACGGCGCCGGTCGTGCCGGTGATCGGCGAGAGCCTCAACCTCGACCAGCTCGAGCGGCAGATGATCGAGCGGGCGCTGCGCATGCACCATTTCAACATTTCGCTCGCGGCCGGCGAGCTGGGCCTGAGCCGCGGCGCGCTCTATCGCCGGATGGAGAAATATGGACTTTAGGCGCAAGTTCGAGTTCGGGCTTGCGTGGCGCACGGCGGTGCTCGTCGCGTGCGTCTGGCTGCTCATCCAGGCGCTCAACGCCCCGGATCTCCGAGCCGGGCGGATCATCGCAGCGCTGATTGCCGTCGTCGCCCTCGCCTCGCTGTGGAATTTCATCCGCCGCACCAATTTCCAAGTGTCGCGGTTCATCGAATCGGTCCGCTTCGAGGATTATTCGCAGCGCTTCTCCGACCCCAGCGGCGGCGGGTTCGACGTGCTCGGCGACACGCTCGACGCGGCGCTGAAACAGCTCCAGGCGCGCCACATGAAGGAGAGCGCCGAGGCGCGCTACCTGTCGGCGATCCTCGACGATTCGCCGAGCGCCCTGGTGACGATCGACCAGGACGGGCGGGTCGAACTGCTCAACAAGGCCGCGCGCCAGTTGTTCGGGCAACGTCCGATGAGCTCGGTCGGCGACTTTGACGCGCTCGGCGCGGAGCTCGCTGCGGTGGTCAAGCTGCCGCCCGGGATCCGCAAGATCACCCGCTTGATGCTCGACGGCGTGCCGCACAAAGCGATCTTCGCCTCGGCCCAGGTGGCGCGGCTCGACCAGCCGGTGACGGTGCTGTCGATCCTGCCCGTCCAGAGCGAGCTCGGCGCGCTCGAGGTTGCGGCCCAGGCCGACCTCGTCCGGGTGCTGACCCACGAGATCATGAACTCGCTGACCCCGGTCACGTCGCTGGCGCGGTCGAGCGCCGACATGGTCGCCGCGGCCGAAAGGGCGGGCGCCGACGTCGCCGACGCGCGCCAGGCGGCGGAGACCGTCGCGCGCCGGGCCGAAGGCATCCTCCGCTTCGTCGAAAGCTATCGCGAGTTCGCCCAGACTCCGGAAGTCCACCGCCGCTCGTTCAAGGCCGGGCCGTGGGCCGAGGAGATTCTCCGCCTCGCCATGGCCAGCGCCGGCGAACGCCGGGTCGAGGGCCGGGTCGAGGTCAGGCCCAAGTCGCTGTCGCTCACCGCCGACCCGGAGCTGCTCGCCCACGCCGTGCTCAACTTGCTGCGCAACGGCATCCGGGCCACGAACGACAGCGCGGCGCCGGCCGTCTCGCTGACCGTCCAGCGCGAGCCGAATGGCCGCTTCCGGATCGACGTCGAGGACAATGGGCCGGGCATCCCGCCGGATCGCCGGGAGGATATCTTCCTGCCCTTCTACACCACCCACAAGGGCGGCAGCGGAGTCGGCTTGAGCTTCGCCCGCCAGGTCGCGCTGGCCCACGGCGGCTCGATCGTCGCGCTGGAGTCGGCGGCGGGCGGAGCGGACCTGCGAATCGTCATCTGAAATACGGAGCGGCCGATCCCGGAGAGGCCGACCGCTCCGGCGAGGTGCGTTCGTGTCTCGCTAAAAGACCACCCCGCAGGGCCATCAACGCCTGGACCGGCGAACCGTCCAGCGGCCGTTCCCGACCGTATCAGCCTGGGACAGGTCAGGTGCAGCGATAGTCGAGGTGGTCGCCCGCGACGATGACCGTCCCGTGGGTCGCGCCGCCGACCGTGTAGAAGCAGCCGTCGGCCGAATAACGCTTGCCGGCGATGGTCCAGGAGATGGTTCCGGTGTCCTGGCCGGCAAGGTGGCCGTGGAAGGTCGTCTGCGCGCCCGGCTTGAGCTTGCCGAGTTGCCACACGTTCGGGCCGTCGCGCACCGAGAGGTCGAAGATTTCGACCTTGGTCCCGTTGATGATGTCGAAGTCGTTGTAATAGCCTCCGCAGGCGGACAGCCCCGCAACCGACGCCAGGACGACCGCTGCGTGCGCGAGCCTCATCCCTCGAGCGCCGCCATCAGCGAGGCGTTCCCGCCGGCTGCAGTGGTGTCGATGCAGGTCACCCGCTCGGTCGCGAAGCGCGCGACATAGTGCGGGCCGCCGGCCTTGGGCCCGGTGCCGCTCAAGCCCTCGCCGCCGAACGGCTGGCTCTCGACGATCGCCCCGATCTGGTTGCGGTTGACGTAGAAGTTGCCGACCCGGGCATGCTCTTCGACATAATCGCGCACCGTGTCGATCCGGCTTTGCAGCCCGAGCGTCAGCCCGTAGCCCGTCGCATTGATGTCCCGAACGACCTGCTCGAGTCCTTCCGCCGGGAACCGGATGACGTGGAGAACAGGACCAAAATTCTCATGTTTCAACTGGTTTAGCGATTGAAGCTCATAAAATGCGGGAGCAACGAAGCAGCCGTTTTCGGCCTCCGCGGGCTGGTCCAGCCGACAGACTTTCACCGCGTTCTGGTCAAGCCACTCGATATGCTCGTCGAGCAGCCGCCTGGCGCCATTGTCGATGACCGGGCCGACGTCGGTGGTGAGCTTGCTCGGGTCGCCGACCTTGAGCGCGCGCATCGCCCCCGCGACCATCGCGATCATCTGGTCGGCGACGTCTTCCTGGACGAACAGCACCCGCAGCGCGGAGCAGCGCTGGCCCGCGCTCTGGAACGCGGAGGAGATGACGTCGCGCGTGACCTGCTCGGGCAGCGCCGAGCTGTCGACGATCATCGCATTCTGACCGCCGGTCTCGGCGATGAACGGGATGATCGGGCCGTCGCGCTCGGCCAACGTGCGGTTGATCGTGCGCGCCGTCTCGGTCGAGCCGGTGAAGACCACGCCGGCGAGCAGCGGATGAGCCGTCAAAGTCCCGCCGACGACGCTGCCTGCGCCCGGCGCGAGCTGCACCACGTCCCGCGGAATGCCCGCTTTATGCATCAGCTCGACGGCCAGCGCGCCGATCAACGGCGTTTGCCCGGCCGGCTTGGTGATCACGGCATTGCCCGCGGCCAGCGGCGCCGAGGTCAGGCCGGTGAAGATCGCCAGCGGGAAATTCCATGGGCTAATGCTGCCGAACACCCCGCGGCCGTGGAGGCGCAGCTCGTTCTGCTCGCCGGTCGGGCCGGGCAGCGGCAGCGGCCGGGTGAACTGGCGGCGGGCCTCCGACGCGTAGAACCGGAGGAAGTCGACCGCCTCGCGCACTTCGAGCACCGCGTCGATCAGGGTCTTCCCGGCCTCGCGAATGCACAGCGAGAAAAACTCCTCAGCATGTTCCTCGTAGAGATCGGCTGCGCGCTCGAGCAGCCGGGCACGGGCCTCGCCGCCGAGCGCGTCCCACGCGACCTGCGCCGCATGGCCGGCGCGGACCATCCGGTCGACCTCGTCGGCGCTCGCCTCGAACACGGTCCCGACTTCGACCCGCCGGTCGGTCGGCGAAGTCACCGGCCGTGGCTTGCCCGACCCGAGCGTCGGCTTGGCGGTCCAGCTGCGGCTTTCGAGGGCCTGCAGCCGCTCGAGCAACGGCTCGCGCAGCAGCGGGTCCGAGAGATCGACCCCGGCGCTGTTGCGGCGGCGCTCGGCGGCGAACAGCTCGGGCGGCAGGACGATCTTCGGGTTGCGCTTGGGCGCGAGCCCGGCGAGCTCGGCAACCGGGTCCCGGACCAGCTCGTCGAGCGAAACCTCCTCGTCGGCGATGCGATTGACAAAGCTCGAGTTGGCGCCGTTCTCGAGCAGCCGCCGGACGAGATAGGCGAGCAGCTCCTTGTGGCTGCCGACCGGCGCATAAATGCGCACCGGGGTGCGCGCATCGCCAATCCCCGCCTCGAGCCGCGCCAGCTCCTCGTACAGCGCCTCGCCCATGCCGTGCAGCCGCTGGAACTCGAACGGCCGGCCCTTCGCCAGCGCCTTCACCTGGCCGATGGTGTTGGCGTTGTGGGTCGCGAAGGCCGGGTAGATGACGTCGCTCGCATCGAGCAGGGTCTTGGCGCAGGCGAGGTAGGAGACGTCGGTCGCGACCTTGCGCGTGAACACCGGATAATCGGGCAGGCCGGCGACCTGGGCGGCCTTGACCTCGGTGTCCCAATAGGCGCCCTTGACCAGGCGGACCATCAGCTTGCGACCATGCGCCCGGGCAGCGGCAACGGCCCACTCGCACAGCGGCCGCGCGCGCTTCTGATAGGCCTGGATCGCGATCCCGAACCCGCCCCAGGAGCTTCCGTCCTTTCTCGGGGCGAACAATTCGTCGTCGGCGAGCAGCGCCTCGAACACATCCATCTGCAGCTCGAGCCGGTCGGCTTCCTCGGCGTCGATGGTGAAATGGACGTCGGCCCTCGAGGCCTTCAGCGCCAGCTCGCGCACGACCGGCAGCACCGCGGCGACCGCTTCCTCGGCATGCAGATATTCGTAGCGCGGGTGGAGCGCGGTCAGCTTGACCGAAATGCCCGGCGACTTGCGAAAGCCGTCTTTGGCCTCCTTGGCGATGCGGTCGAGGGCACCGCGATAAGCGTCGGCATAGCGCTCGGCGTCGGCGAACGTCTTGGCCGCCTCGCCGAGCATGTCGAAGCTGTGGCTGAGTCCCTGCCGCCGCTCGGGCGCGGCGCGCTTCAACGCCTCGTCGATGGTCCGGCCGAACACGAAATTGCGGCCGAGGATCTTCATCGCCTCGCGCACCGCGGTGCGGACGACCGGCTCGCCGAGCCGCCCGACCGCGCGGCCCAGCGCCGCCTTCCAATTGTCGGAGCGGTCCTGCGCGCTCTCCAGCACCTTGCCGGTCAGCAGCAGCGAGAAGGTGGCGGCGTTGACGAACGAGGAGTCCGACGCGCCGAGCTTCTCCGACCAGTCGGGTCCGGCGAGCTTGTCGGCGATCAGCTCGTCGGCGGTGTGGGCGTCGGGAATGCGCAGCAGCGCCTCGGCGAGGCACATCATGGCGATGCCCTCGTC